>Ga0181569_10003776_pt1 | contig 11720 bp, 10 predicted proteins | sample 101ome_19_FD_132452 | JGI IMG/M metagenome (GOLD analysis project Ga0181569, IMG submission 132452) | Coastal salt marsh microbial communities from the Groves Creek Marsh, Skidaway Island, Georgia - 101405AT metaG (megahit assembly) | ecosystem: Environmental > Aquatic > Marine > Intertidal... | reverse complement strand
CGGGAAACCACTAGTACGTAATAAATACTCACTACATACATCTTCATCTTACAAATAACAGTATCATTATCAGAACTACAAAACTAGAGCGAGGATCCCTCTTTGGGTGGAGACGCGCCTCCGTGTCTGTCGTGTCCGCGTTTTGGTTCAGCACTACAAATACCACCTTCGCTCGTTGTCGGAGGACTCATTCCGGGGCATTGAGCCCTCCAGCGCGGTGGTAAACCCGCTGTTGCATTACCCTTTGCAGAAATTGCGACGTTCTCTCCAGTTGCCGCGACGTTTTTGCTTGGATTTGCGAAACGGCGGTTTTGCGATGACGAACGCATGAGAGCGGCTTTGCGCAAATCTAGTAAAGGTGACGGATCTGACGGAGACGAGGATGGCAAGCCACCACCATTTTGTTGGTAATAAGCAGCAGCACTCGCGAAATCATCGTGCGACACGACTCCATTCGTCGCAGTCATGACCGTTGCCCCAGGTATTCCGATGGCGCTGGATGCACCGCGAGACGCTGTCGCCGCGTCGCCACTGCCGCCCCCCATGGTCCCTCCTGATTCGTATTGCTGATTGTGACGATCATCGTACGTTCCACTCAAAGTTCTTCGCAATAGTGAAGGCAAGTCAGACTGAGGGTGTTGAAGCGGAGCCGCCCCGCCGCCGCCGCCAAAGCTCCAAGATGAGTCACCCGTAGTGGTGGCGCACTGGATTTGGTCTCCCTCTGGGGAAGAAATTGTCGTATTACACACGAAAGCCTTGGCCATGGAGCTCGCCATGACGCTTCCAAAAAATACTTTACACGGGTGTACCTCATCCTCCACCCAATCGTTCGAGTGCCTCGGTCGTTTTGAAGCTCCTCCGTAGTACAGCCTGGGCGACCCACAACCGCTCTGACGCTCCACCGACATTGGATCCAAGTCTGGGGAAGTCGACGCTTTTTGCGACGTCGGCGTCGTCACCATCATCGACGGAGTCGTAGCCATCACGCCGGACCTTCGTCGGGCAGTGCTGCGAGAATCCGACGATACTGGGGGCGGAGACATGAAAGTCGCGTCGTCCGTCGCCCCTCCTCCAGACTCTTCTCCCAGCGACATGGACATCACGTCTCGCTCTGAAAGCGAATCGATCGTTCTCGTTCGACGATTGGCGCCACCGTTTCTCCGCCTCTGCTCGTCCTCGTCCTCGTCCTCGTCGCCGTCCTCGTCACCTCCTCTACCCAGGGTGTGCGACGGCGTCGACGACAGTTCGACTCGAAGGGAGATCTTCTTCGGTTGTTGCTGCATCAGTCTATCCGTCTTGTACGTCGCCTCACACTGAGGACAGACGGTTGGGACAGACAGTTAGTTGTCCATCCATATCCATCCATCCACGGCTGCGGATTGATTGATCGACTCAGAGCGGCGGGGGAAGAAGAATGACGTTAACCTTATCGACGCCGCCGTCGTTCACGTGTCGAAGCGTCACGGGCATTCGGAAAGACGTCTTGGCGTAGTACCTGTCCACTTCGGCGAGTCGGTACGCCTGGGCGACGCAGTCGGAAAGCGGAAGGATGCCAAACCGCTTTGAAAGACGGAGAGGTCGAGTGACTCCGGCGCTGGCGAGATTTGAATCCATACCTGTGGTAACCAAGATCGCCTCGTCGTCTTCGTCTAAGATTGCCCAAAAACCGCGCTCAGGTTGGACGACTCTTCCAGCGTCTTTGCTCCAACCGAGTACTCTTCCAAAGTCGTGCTCGAGAATGTCGACGACGGCGAGAATGTCTATCCCGCTCGAGTCCGCCAAGGCGAGAGCGGTAGCAATGTCGCTGTCGTCACTTCGCCCAGCGTGATGAATGATGATACACTTGAGCCCCAAGTCGATGGCGTTATGCACAGCGGTAGCGAGCGACGCCCCGACGGGGGCTCCGTTCTGCTGCGCGATGATGCGCCCCTTTTCGTCCACAACGGGTAATCCAGACTTGACACCCGCGCCAATGAAGCGCGTCAACTCGGGCGCAATCGCTTCTTTGCACGTAGTAGCTTGTGCGCCATATTGAGAAGCAACCAAAGCGACGCAAAAACGCGCATAGCTCGACGGATCTGCGGCCCAACGCGCGCTGACTGATGGAATTTGCGAGCTCACTCGCCTGACGCTGGCTTCTACGAATGCTCTGTCAGCCGAAAGAGGGAATAAGACGACGCGTGGTCTCTGATCCTTGTTCCCCGGTCTAAAAAACTTGAAGATGGATTGACGCGCTGCATCGAACGACGAATCATCGTAAAAGACGACCGATGCGTCTTGAATATCTGATTTCACGCGTCTGATTTGCTCATCCGTCGCGCTACCCCACTCTGTCATGACGGCGGACGCGCCGTCAGCCAATCGTTCAAGATATTGACCGACTTTCTCTGGCTGAACACTCGACGACTTTCCGAGCATGAGAACAAGTTGTGAGGAAGATGATGATTCGCTCGTGGAGTCATTAAAATCCATCGCAGCGGGTCCCTTCGTGAGATCACCCACGCGCGTTTGAGCGAGATTATTTGGGAGAGCGGGCATCGCCGCAGTCAGTCGCCGCATCTTTTCATCAAGATGGAGTAATGGACTGAATGGTTGCCCAAGCATCGCACGAATACCGGAAACACGGCGCTGTAAATCCCCGGGAGATCCAGAACAAGCATCCGATACGGCATCACGTGTATCGCTGTCGAGTATGTTCATCTTGATGACCGGAGAGAGGAGCTCCGCCGGGTAAGGAGTCGGCGGTCTGCCGGGTTGAACTAACTGTACGGCATCGTCGTCATCCCGCGCATTCTCGAGTAGTGGCACACGAGCCTCGTACCGTTTACGATGGTAGCTGAGTAGACTTTCCCCCTTCAACTCTTCTCTCGCGTCACCAATCTTTTTGTCACCAATTTTAGTGTACGAGAGCTGTCCTTGCAAATGCGGCCCTCCGAGCGCCACCACCTCTGATCCCTCTGGCAAATCCATCAGCGCTGGATCATCCAAGATTTGCCTAACCGTCAGAGGACTCCTCAATTCGTGTCCCAACGAACACTTGAGTTCAGCATCCTTCTCACTCGTCACATCCACGCTGAGTGTGTACTGATCTAAAACTACGACGGCGTCGCTCACTCGAGTGGCTGCCCACGAACCCGCGACCAATTTGGCGGTGAGCAGAATACTCGTCCTACCGTCCCGGGAAACGTCAAATAATTCGCTCGTGGAACCAAGCGCGTGCATGTACAGCACCTCACGCAGTATTTCTGCGTAAGCCAATCTTGATTCGTGGTCAGCAGATGATGACGTGAGATCAAACTCCGCTTTTTCGACCACCTCTCGAGTTGACTGATATCCGAGCGCCTTGACCGCGAGCTCTCGCGTGCTCAAGATAGCTTTACCGCACCTGAGAACCTCTCCAACATCTCGAGCGCCAGCCTGCGCGAAAAGTTCTACGCGTGAATTGCCGTCCTCGTCGAACGGATTCACGAGCGATGACACGTTCGACACGCGGCGTTCCCGTAGGAGTCTGACGGCGCTCCAAAGCGCTTGGACGCACTCCTTCCCGTCGTCGTCAGTCAGACTTAACGGGGTCACTTTTATAGGCGGAAGTTTATCCTCTAGAGCTGAACGCAGATGATAGGCTGTGAGTACGTGTGTCGTCACGGCGGGCGCCTGATTCGTTCGTCCCGTCGCTCCCGTCGTGGCGGTCTGTCGCAACGGCCGATGACTCCATAACGGACCGTTACGACGCGCACACCACGTTCCTCGCATCGACGCCGCGCCCGTCCGCACCGGTTGCGACGTCATGATAGTGCTATGACTTGAGAGGAGAGTTGTGAAAAAAGATCTCCGCTTCAAGGCTCGCATGCGTCACGCGAGATCAGCGCGATGTGGCGTTCAGGCTGAGGTGAAGATGACATCTTAGGTGAAGATGACATCTTCACCTATCTTTTCCACCCTCACTCATTTTCGCCTCGGGCGTTTCTCATCGCCGGATTTCTCCAGTCCAAGGGTACGATTTTAGATCTAAATTGCTTTTTGTGTTCACTAAATGAGCTTGAGTACCATCCGCAATCGGAAGGTGCATTTACTACCACCTCAAAGCGCTGTGGCCTAAAAAGTGTATACATGGCCGCTAGGCGGAGCTGCACAAAATGTTTGCAGGTGGGACGAGACATCGATCTTTTGTCCCTGCTGCGCTAAATTATATATCCCTAATTGGTCTGGAAGAATAAGTTGAGCATATTCTCCGAGCTCTCCACATCGAGCGGATTAGTCTTGCCGACCTTGTCTAGTTCGAGTGGTGAAAGTAAAGATGGGTCAAACGCGTCAGAGCCCAGCAAGTCACTCCCGAGCAAGTCAGCACCGCTAATCGGTAAGCCGATGTCTGCCCCTCGGAACATGCTGTCGCTCCACACGTTATCCACCACCTTGTTCACTTTTTCAGTGTCATTAACGTGTGCAGTGGCGTTCGTGGGCCGAGCCTTTGGTACCGCCTCAGAGCTCGTCGCAGCACCATTCTGCCCACCACTACTCGTCGCGTCGCGTCCCCCTTGTTCAGAGTTGCCTTGCAATCGCTTCAAGTAGAGTCTATACTTCTGCAAATGACTCGCCACATTCTCGCGCGTCAATCCTTGAACGCCCATGAGATCTAAAATACGCTTCGGTACCGCCTTGTCGATTCCTAGCTGGTTGACAGCAGTCACAAATTGTGCGTGAAGCTCTGCGCTCCAGACAACTCTAGGTTTCTTTGAGGATCGATCAAAACCATCCTTCTTGTCTGCATCCTTAGCGTCCTTGGCAGCCTTACCACTAGTTTTCTTTCCAGCCGGCTTTTTCCTCGCCTTGCTCGACCCCCCGTCGCTAACTGAACGGTCAACATCCTCACTCTTTGAGCTCGTCCCAGACAGCTTGGCACGCTTACTGGGGGATGTAGGCTCTTGCTCATCCGAACCAGAAGAGCGCACAGTCCCCACGCGTCGCACGACGTGCTGCCAAATGTTGCGTAGTTCTTCAATACGCACAGGCTTGAGTAAATAGTCAACTGCGCCGTGAATGATGCCTCGCAGCACCACGGATGAGTCGGCGTTGGCGCTCATCATCAACACGGGCAAGTCGAGCTCGAACTGGATGAGCTCTAGAAGCTTGAAACCATCCATATCTGGCATGTGCACATCGCTCAGGACGATGTCAAAGTCGTCCTTCTTCGCGCGTAAAGTTTTAAGCGCAGTCTCCGCGTTGGAGCACGCCGTTACTATCAAGGGAAGAGAAGCAAACACAGTCGTCAGTCGTCCGTAAAGAGTCCGCCTCAGGGCAAACAGTCCAACGACGGATAAGTGGGTGAGCATGGGGATCGAGTCCAAGCTCAACGCGTTGGTCGCACGCGCAAGCCGCCGAGTGGTTCGACGAAGGCTATGCGGCCGAAACAGCATCGAAAAAAAATTCGCGCAGCGCCTGTGCGCGAGCACAGCATCAATGAGCGGTCACCGACGACGCTCGTGCGGCGTGAAAGCTAAAACCGCGGTTCGCGATGGCCCTCACCTTTGTATTTGCACGTCTTGAGCATTTTCTCCACGACCTTCAAGCAGAGCAAGTCATCGTCGACGACTAGAACTCTGAGGCCCGCAGGAAATGTCTTGGAGTCGACGAGCTTCAACATGCCTGCCATGGCGTGCCGCGCGCGCCAAGTCGCCGCGAGAACAAGACTGACGCCTGGGGCGCAATCCGTGGATAGAATTGCTTTTATTATTTCACAAACCTTCTCAGATTTATCATACATTACATTCATATAGATGATGAAACGCGAAGCGTCGTCAAATGGGTGAAATATGGAGATTTAGGTCCCGGAAAGGTCCAATATGGACCCCGAAAATTGGGCTGCGCGTACCAGCCTCTGCCTTGACGACCGAGGGTTCAGGGTTGCCAAGGCTGTTCGTAGTTGGCTAGTGTACAAACATTCGCGCGGTGAATTACATTTTAAAGAGATCTCTACCTGTTAAAGCATTAGATGCGTTAAGATGCCATCGCAAACCCGACACTTGATGTCCCTAGCAGTCTTGCGTTCACACAAAGTCGTCATCGTCGTCCCAATCTGGAGGACGCTGACTGCTGTCGCGCGTGGCGCCACTAAAACCTTCTCTGTAGGGACTAACCTGGTCATCAACGTCAGACGAATCGGCGCTATCATCGAAATCAGCTGGATACACGTCATCCCAACGCTCGAAATCATCCCTTCGCCGTCTGCTAGAGTCATTCATAGACTCGGTTTCAAAGCCTCTTGCTGACGTAGCGTAAGAATCAGCCAACTCTTCACGTGGGTAGCCACCTCGCGCACCGTAATCTACCCGAGAACCCATATCTCTAATATCTACTGGAGGGAGCGACCGTGTTTGATTCGATCGCCGCCGCCTTGGTCGTGACCTACCCAAATCCTTGGACATCTCTGTGTCGACGAGCTCCTGTCGGAGCGAAATTGTCTCTGTGGCAAATGCCACCGCCGTCGCTGTAGTCAGCAGTTGTCCAAAGAGCATCAAAGGATCCAACCGCCATCCTTGAAAGATGAGAATGCCCCCACAGAGTAGTCCTATAGAGCTAAAGAACACATCTTTGTCTCTCGAAACCTCGGGTCGAGACGCCCTCACCTGGTAGAGCGCAATGGCGCTCACCATGAGACTAGACCCTAAGACGACGCTCGGTCCGAGATCGATCTGCACTAACGCGCGAATATTTCGCGAAGACGACCAAGGACTCTTTCGTCCTCTATCTCGCCTGACGCATCGCTCGTGCGGCGTCGAATCACCAGCGCTTACTCCGCGCAAAATACACGCTTTCAACGTCTTGCTGAATCCAGCGTGCCCTTGAAACGAAGCTGAATTCTTCGCCGAGAGACTAGCGAAGCGTGCGCGACTCGTCGTCGGCACGGTATTTGAGGAGAAAGACGAGTGCATTCTGAGTGCCGAGCCCATCATGACTCCTAACTGTCGAGAAACTGGCGTCTGACGTCTGGCGTCTGGCGACGCTTCCCCTCAGGAGAAAAAGGGCGGGGGCTCGTTTGTCCGAATTCTCTATTGAAGCTCTCAGGTCGTTACTCGAACGCGCGCGCACGGCGACGCGATGGACTCGGTCGCGTCGTCATCGATGGTGGAAAGGACCTGCGTTGTCTGGGGAATGCACCCATTCTCGCACGTCGTGACTGCTTTCAGCGTCGACAACTGTCCACGTAGTCTGGCGGGACGCGACGGTGAAGCCTCAACCAGCCTGCCGGTTGGAGAGGATGACGCGAGAGGTGAAACGGTTTGGGCCTGGACCGGTGGCTCAGACGGTGGAATAGTTAGATGGGCTCTTTCTGAAGAAGCGGCCGAGAGCGTTGGCGCAGACAGTTGTGGTGCGATATCGCTGTGCTCTGGACACAGCGCGGCGATTAAAGCACTCATAACCGTTTCACACGCCGTGGTAAGCGTCGACGAAAGCGGTATGGTTTGCGCGTGGGATCGTGGAGATGGAACATGTCTCGGTCGAGAAAAAGTAGGAAATGCTATTGTGCGTGTGTGTCCGACGAGCATTTGCCTGGGAGTCGACGGTGACGACGCGATAGTCGTCGCCATCAAGATGTATGGAGAGCACAGTCGTGAGCACGTGCGTGTCTTGAGTTTGCGTAACGGTAAAGTGTTTGACCTAGAGACACCCTTTGAGTTGCAAGATGTGATAGAACTGTCTTACAGCGCTGATGGCGTTTTGACGGTATCGGATAAGCACGGGAATTCTCACTCATGGCATGATATTGACTGCGGGTTGAAGAGCTTTGGTTCACTTGATAGATCCAGTGCCAGCGCGTTTGATCTAACTGGATGGAACAGTACAGCAAAACAATATTCGGAGCGCTCATCTGAATCAGGTTCAGTTGACTGCAATCACGTGGTTGAGTGCTCTCTTGGCACTATTCGAGTACACAGCAATGAGACGGAGTGTGTTGTATCACTAAATGGCAAAACATTTAGCCTTGAAGATAGGTGGCCGTGCGCTCGAGGTGTGACTGTAACTTCTTGCGTGGCAGTAGGTGGTAGGAATTACGCACCAGAATCCTGCGCATATGGCAACTCTGATGGTTCCATCGATTTACTACCTCTGTACGGCAGTTCATCTATTGCTCAGCGGTTTCAGCAGCATGACGGAGCTGTACTTGCCTTGTTAGATTACATAACGGTGGATGGGCAACGCTTTATCATATCAGGAGGATTAGATGGAACAGTTCAGGCATGGGACTGCAAAAGCTCGAAGGCTCTGGCTATTCTAAGGCATCATCAAGGAGCGATACAAACTATCCTTCCTGTCCCTGCGCACGGGCGGAGTTCAAACTGGGATAACATGTTTCTGACCGTTAGTACGGATGGGGGGGTGGGTCTTGTTTGTACTGATACGTGGAACGTCAACTTTGTCTTCAGAAACAGATCGCCGGTCATTGAAATGATCTGGAACGCTCCTCGTGGCGTCTTGGCTGTCTTCAGTAAAGACGAGAGCCTTCATGTGTGGGATATTTTGACAGGGCTACTTGAACGTCATCTGAGTGGTCAGTCCGCTCACAAAATGTTCGCAAATCTGCGAGAGGGTGCGCACCACGTCGTGATAGGCGTAAGTTCATACAGATCGCGCTTTCAATGGACGAATACGCATAAATATAACCAGCCTTTTGCGTGCAAGAGTGCTACATCAAGCGTCTTCATGTTGGATATCAACTCAATAGCATTGCTTGACCCAGGCACCTTTGGTATACCATCGCAAGGTATCAAAAGAAACGCAAATCTAGATTCGCTGACCGATGACCCTTTGCCGATCGAAGCCTCTTTCACTGATGAAGAAGTGCGAGCGCTTCATCTTGCTCTTGCATTAATTTTTCCATCAACGAGTGAATTGCTTGACAATCTATTTTGTGGGAAATCGAGTATACAGAGTGCAACGGCTATTGGAAATCATGGAGCTAGAGTGCTCAACCTTCCAGGCGTATCCACGACCAAGAGCAAAACGGATGAGCATCACGTCCTCCTGTTCACTTTTGCGATACTCATCAGAATCTCTCAGTTAGTGGAAGGTTCAACAATCTCAACGTATCGTGCGTTAATGGATTCCATAGAAAAGCATAGTGCGTCAAAAATAGCGAAAAATGACAAAAATATTGCATTCTACGCGTACTATTGTATGCATGAAGTTGAGTGCGTGAAACAGGCTGCAAAGCGCTTGTTAAGATTTGAGCTTTCCAAGTCTCTACCACAAATGTTTGGATGTGAGATGGATATGTCTAGTGTCTCTCAGCTCGAGCAGTGGAATAATCTTGCTCCAACAAGTGCGATAGAAAGTGGGTTACTGGGAATCATAGTTGCAAGTGAGGCATGCTTGCTACAAAGCCCTACAATGCACCCAAGTTGGAGTTTGCGAGTTTTCAACATTCTTCTTGGGAAGTTGAAATCATCTGACAAGCATGTCGTCTTTACTTGCGCCGCTTTGATAGCAGACATGTTGAAAAGTACGATTGCACAACACAGCAATCTAGATCCAGCCAACGCACTCACCCAGGTCTTCGATCTTTGCTACAATGTTTCAGAAACGTCACTTGGCCCAACTGAGTCCATGATTCAGCGAGAAGTGCTGAGCGATTTACTGTCCGCTTTTGCACGTCTGACTCCGAAATTGTTTTTCGCTCAAATGATGTCGCGCTTGAAAACGGCGCATCCAACGCACATAGCGCATATGATCGGTTTCATGGCGCTGATACGAGTTGCACAAGTCAATGTTCACATCTTGCAGTCGCATGCCTCTCATGTTCTTGAGACGATGTTGGTGGTTTTAAACCCATCAAACGCAGCGCTCCGAAGTAACTGTCTCCAGTACGTGTATGCATTATTGACGGAACTTGGCAAGTCAACCTCGATGGCGTTTCATAGGGAGACACATCGATTTGCAATGGCAGTGAAAGATGCAAAAAAGCGTGGCACGGTTGTTGTTGTTTATGATCTGAAAGCAGGCGCAGAGTGGAGGACTCTAGAAGATAATCACGTAGATGCGTACAACAATACCTCAAATGATTCATCATCTCAGGACTGGTCACTTTCAAATCCATTGAATTACATGTCTTCTCCGGCAAAGGTTCCATCTAAAGTTGGAAACGGCACAAACTGCGCCGGCAACATTTGTATGCAATCGTCTACTGTAGGCGAAGATGAGCTGTCAGTACGCGCGCTCACATTTGATCGTGAAGGAAATCAAATAGCTGCGTATCTCGACAATGTATCCTTCGTTTATGTCTGGGATCTGACGCCGTCTTGGCGTCATACATTTCATCGAGGTTCGTTATCCATCGGAACTTCGCATTACATGCCATGTGTTCCGTCAGAAGTACCTCTTGAAGACGAGTGTAAAATCGGTTCTTCACCGTCTTCGAGACTCCCATGTTCCTTGACGTTTGTCAAAGCGAAACAAATTCGCTTGATTTACGGTGAAGTCGACATGGTTTTCTCCTTTGTGTAATAATAGCATATCTTGTAGTCCCCGAGTGCAACTCCACACGCACGCTCGCGACGACATAACGGGGCGCCATGGGTTTCGCAAGTCAACCACCGCTAAGTTCAGTAGGTACCCAAGGTGGATTCGTCCCTGGTGCGCCCCCAACCTCGCTTCCGCATGGGTGGCGGGAGGAGAAAGTCGTACGTGCACCAGCCACAGCAGCAGCATCCCCTCCCGGTTTCGTTCCTCCAGCAGTGCCTGCACCAATGCACGCTCCATTCCAACCTCAGCTCGGGCAAAATGTGGAAATCTTTAGTCCAGCGCTCGCGGCGACGCTTCCCGAGAGCGTCCTCTCAGTCCCAAATGCTGATCAAAAGAGTTCTAGACCACAGGGATATTCTACCACCACTCACACGTCTGGGTCGTGTATCATAGCGGCGCACTCAGGGGCGTCTGGGGCTAGCTCATCGAACGCGTCTTCTACTCCCACATCACTTAGAGGAAAGGAGAGATACTGCAGCGGTGGCGCGTGGGTTGGCCCAGCTCCGGGTTGGCCAAAACCGCCACCTACCGCCACCATAGAGAATAGCGATACCTCTCAAGTCAGAGAAGGGGATAGATCTACCGTCAACACGCTGAGAGAAATGTATCATCAGGCATTACAAAATGCCCCTGCTTCTCGGCTGAAAGAGCTCGAGGGCATATCGACGAAGATAGGAGGTCTCTTTGTTTTCTTGAACAATACTGGAGTAGCCAGTACAGAGTCTGATGATACTATCACCAAGCCGGTGGCAGACGCGTTAATGGCCCTGACAAACAGTATTAAGACGAAAAACTCTTCTGGCGTCAACTCTACGTTGCTATATCTGTCTCAAAACCACTGGGAAGAGGTATCGTATTGGTTCATGGCTTTGAAGCGCCTTGTCAAGCTCGTTCTGAGCTAGCGAATGAGAGCGCTTCAAAGCAGTGTTGCTGAACTCTCTATTCGATTTATTATTACCATATCTTTTAAACACCCAAAGCGCCTTTCAACTTTGACGGAACCACTGTCAAGCTTACTTCGTGATCGAGTCCTGCAAAACTGTGGACAACGGCGACGTCACCGCACAAGCACATATGCAAAAATAGTTTTGAGACACCTGAAATCTGACGAGATTTCAGAGCTCTCTGAGTTCCGTTCAACAGTCGTCGTCCCGCAAACTCTCACGCCGCGCTTCCCGATTCTCGACGTCCGAATCTAACAT
>Ga0181569_10003764_pt1 | contig 11736 bp, 13 predicted proteins | sample 101ome_19_FD_132452 | JGI IMG/M metagenome (GOLD analysis project Ga0181569, IMG submission 132452) | Coastal salt marsh microbial communities from the Groves Creek Marsh, Skidaway Island, Georgia - 101405AT metaG (megahit assembly) | ecosystem: Environmental > Aquatic > Marine > Intertidal... | reverse complement strand
TTAAGCGTTGGTTTGAGTAAAAAATTTGATTCAACAATCTCACTTTCTTACATCAAAGATGATTTTGATGGTATTAAAGTAGATGTAGAAGATTTGGGTGTAGAGATTAATTTTTCTAAAACTAGAATCAATAATCAAATTATAGAACATATAGTAAAAGCAATTTAACTTCAGAAGAGGAGAACAATAGTGGTAGCAAAAATTCAAGCTGATGAAATCAGCTCAATTATTAAAGAGCGTATCGATAACTTTGAATTAAGTGTTGATATTAATGAAACAGGTAAGATTGTTTCTTATGCTGATGGTGTTGCACAAGTTTACGGACTTAGCAATGTTATGGCTGGTGAAATGGTAGAGTTCGAAGACGGAACAAAAGGTTTAGCAATGAACTTAGAGGAGAGCAGCGTTGGTTGTGTTATCCTTGGTTCTGGTGAGGCTCTTAAAGAAGGTATGAGTGTTAAGAGACTTGGAAAACTTTTACGTGTTCCAGTTGGTGATGCTGTTATTGGTCGTGTTGTAAATGCACTTGGTGAGCCAATTGATGGTAAAGGGCCAATTGATGCAACTGAAACTCGTTTTGTTGAAGAAAAAGCTCCAGGAATCATGAACCGTAAATCTGTTCATGAGCCTTTAGCAACAGGTATAAAAGCTATTGATGCTCTAGTTCCAATCGGTCGTGGTCAACGTGAGCTTATCATTGGTGACCGTCAGACTGGTAAAACTACAGTTGCAATCGATTCAATTATTAATCAAAAAGGTAACGGTGTTGTATGTATTTATGTAGCAGTTGGTCAAAAAGAATCAACAGTAGCACAAATTGTACGTAAGCTTGAAGAGCATGGTGCAATGGAATACACAATCGTAGTATCTGCAACTGGTTCTGAAGCAGCAGCACTTCAATTCCTTGCTCCATATACTGGTGTTACTATGGGTGAATATTTCCGTGACAATGCAAGACATGGTTTAATTGTTTATGATGATTTATCTAAACATGCGGTTGCATATCGTGAGATGTCACTTATTCTTCGTCGTCCTCCAGGCCGTGAAGCATATCCTGGTGATGTTTTCTATGTTCACTCTAGACTTTTAGAGCGCGCAGCGAAAATGAGTGACGAAGAGGGAGCAGGTTCTCTTACAGCTCTTCCTATTATTGAAACACAAGCTGGTGATGTTGCAGCATATATTCCTACAAATGTAATCTCTATTACTGATGGACAGATCTTCTTAGAAACTGATTTATTTAACTCTGGTGTTCGTCCAGCGATTAATGTTGGTCTTTCTGTTTCTCGTGTTGGTGGTGCTGCTCAAATTAAAGCTACTAAGCAAGTTGCTGGTACTTTAAGACTTGACCTTGCTCAGTATCGTGAATTACAAGCATTTGCTCAATTCGCATCTGACCTTGATGAAGTTTCTCGTAAACAACTAGAGCGTGGACAAAGAATGGTTGAAGTTTTAAAACAAGGGCCATTTTCACCACTTTCAGCTGAAAAGCAAGTTGTAATTATATTTGCTGGTAATGAAGGTTTCTTAGATGATATGGATGCATCAAATGTTGTACGTTTTGAAGCTGAGTTATATCCATTTATCGAAGCTTCTTATCCTCAAATTTTTGAGAATATCAGAAGTACTTCTAAAGTAGATGATGATACTAAAACATTATTATTAAAAGCACTAGAAGAATTCAAAGCTAGCTTTGTAGCAGCGTAAGGGATACTTTATGGCAAACTTGAAAGATATTAAAAGACAGATCAGCAGTGTTTCAAACACTCAAAAGACAACTCGTGCAATGAAGCTTGTTTCTACAGCTAAACTTCGTCGTGCTGAAGAGTTGGCTAAGCGTTCTCGTCTTTATGCTGATAAGATGAATCAGGTAATTGCCGAAATAGCTGGACGTATTAAATGTAGCAAAATTGGGGGAATAGATAATCGTTGTTTTAGCAAGATTGAAAACCCTCAAACAGTTGACATTGTTTTTGTAACAGCAGATAAAGGTTTATGTGGTGGTTTTAATGTAGTTACTATTAAAGCTGTTAAAAAACTGATTGCTGAGTATAAAGAAAAAAATGTAAAAGTGCGTTTACGTGGAATCGGTAAGAAAGGTATTGAGTACTTTAAATATAATGACGTTGAGTTATTTGATGAAGTGAGAGATTTAAGTTCAAAACCTGAAAAAAATAGATCTGATGATTTTATAGCAACTTCTATAGAAGATTTTAAAGATGGAAAAATTGATGCTCTTCATGTAGTGTATAACGGATACAAAAACATGATAACTCAAGAGTTACATGTTAATAAAGTACTACCTGTAGATGCAGATCAGTTTGAATGTACTGAAGCACCTTCGCTTCTAGAGATTGAAGCGCAAGATGAAGAACATATGTTAGACTCACTTGTAAGTAGATATGCTGAATATAGTATGTACTACTCTTTAATTGATTCTGTTGCTGCAGAGCATAGTGCGAGAATGCAAGCTATGGATACAGCAACAAACAATGCAAAAGAGATGGTTAAAGGCTTAAAAGTTGAGTACAATAAAGCACGTCAAGCTGCTATTACGACAGAGTTAATAGAGATTATTAGTGGTGTGGAGTCAATGAAATAATGGAGAAAAATATGATTGGTAAAATTAGCCAGGTTATGGGCCCGGTAGTTGACGTTGATTTTGATGGTTATCTTCCAGTAATCAATGAAGCGATTGAAGTAAAAGTAAATGTTGAAGGTACTGAAACTCGTTTAGTACTTGAAGTTGCTGCGCACTTAGGTGACGGCCGTGTTAGAACTATTGCTATGGATATGAGTGAAGGTTTAGTACGTGGTATGGAAGCTACTGCTACTGGTGCTCCGATTAAAGTTCCTGTTGGCGAAAAAGTTCTTGGAAGAATTTTCAACGTTATTGGTGAAACAATAGATGGTGGAGATCAAGTTGAAGATGCACCAGAATGGTCAATTCACCGTGCACCACCATCATTAGTGGATCAGTCTACAAAAACTGAGATGTTTGAAACTGGTATTAAAGTTGTTGACTTACTAGCTCCTTATGCTAAGGGTGGTAAAGTTGGACTATTTGGTGGTGCTGGTGTTGGTAAAACAGTTATTATCATGGAGCTTATTCACAATGTTGCTCATGGTCACGATGGTTTATCAGTATTCGCTGGTGTTGGTGAAAGAACTCGTGAAGGAAATGACCTTTACTACGAGATGAAAGAATCAAACGTACTTGACAAAGTTGCGATATGTTATGGACAGATGAGTGAGCCTCCAGGAGCACGTAACCGTATTGCTCTTACAGGTCTTACAATGGCTGAATATTTCCGTGATGAGAAAAAACTTGACGTACTAATGTTTATTGATAATATTTTCCGTTTTGCTCAATCAGGTTCTGAGATGTCAGCACTTCTTGGTCGTATCCCTTCAGCGGTTGGATATCAACCAACTTTAGCTCGTGAGATGGGTGCTCTTCAAGATCGTATTACATCTACAACAAATGGTTCTATTACTTCTGTTCAAGCTGTATATGTTCCTGCAGATGACTTAACTGACCCGGCTCCAGCTTCTGTTTTTGCTCATTTAGATGCAACTACAGTTCTTAACCGTAAAATTGCTGAAAAAGGTATTTATCCTGCAGTTGATCCACTTGATTCAACTTCAAGGTTACTTGATCCACAAATATTAGGTGAAGAGCATTATAGTGTAGCTCGTGGTGTACAGCAAACACTTCAAAAATATAAAGATTTACAAGATATTATTGCGATTCTTGGTATGGATGAACTTTCTGAAGATGATAAAAATGTAGTTGAACGTGCTCGTAAAATTGAGAAATTCCTTTCTCAACCTTTCTTTGTTGCAGAAGTATTTACAGGTTCTCCAGGTAAGTATGTTTCTTTAGAAGATACAATCAAAGGTTTCAAAGGTATTTTAGATGGTGAATATGATCATATGTCTGAAAATTCATTCTATATGGTTGGAAATATGGATGAAGCTATCGAAAAAGACGCAAAAGCAAAAGCATAGTTTTTGTGAATAAAATTAAAGGATTCATATGGACACTTTAAAACTTGAGATTTTAACTCCAAATGGTCTTATCTATGATGGTACGGCTGTAAGTGTAACTCTTCCTGGTGAAGAGGGAGAATTCGGTGTTCTAGCTCATCACTCATCAGTATCTACACTTTTAGAAGCAGGTGTTATAGATATTGAAAAAGAGGACAAATCAGTTGAATCAATTTTGATCAATTGGGGTGTTGTTAATGTTGATGAAGAAAAGGTTATTGTACTTGTAGAAGGTGCAGTAGCAATTCGTGGTGAAAGTGAAAGTGCAATTGCAGCTGCATTGGATGATGCGAAGAGTTTACTTGATTCTATTGCAGATTCAAACCCTGCTATTGCAGCAGTTTCTGCTAAACTTGAATCAGCAGCACAAAGGTTAATATAACTTGGTTTTTAACGATATAATTGATTTTTATTTAAAATCGCATCCAGTTACAATAGGAGTGCTTGCACTCTTATCTTTGTATTTTATAATTTTAAATTGGGTGTTTTTTTATCGTTATTTTTCATTAAATAGTTGGTTGTCTGCTGAAAATGACTCATTTGAAAATTTGCTTATGGGTGCAAGCAGTGTAGGTGATAAATCTTTTTTGAATAACTTTATGAAAACAAGCACAAGTGTTTCCAAAGAGATTTTAGCATTGGCAATGAATGCCGCAACTAAAGAAGCAACACAAGGTCTTTCTTTACTTTCAATTTTTGCATCAACTACTCCTTTTATTGGGTTGTTTGGTACAGTTGTATCTATACTTGATACCTTTACACACATTGGTCAAAGTAGTGGAAGTATGTCAATCATTTCTACTGGTGTTTCTGATGCTTTAATAGCAACTGCTGCAGGGATCTTTGTTGCAATTTTTTCATACACTTATCATCAAATATTAAAAAGAAAGTCATTTGAATTGATAAGTTTTTTACAAATGCAAAGTGATGCACTTTTAGCTCGTAGGGGTTAATTTGTATAATTGGGATGATAAACCTGAGTTAAATATAACTCCACTTGTTGATGTTATGCTAGTACTTTTAGCCATTTTGATGGTCATTGCTCCAAACATTGTGTACGAAGAAAATATTAAATTACCTCAAGGTTCATTATCAAAACAACTAGATGAAATTCCTCCTGTTCATATAACAATTGATAAAGAACTCACAATTCAAGTGAATAAAGAAAATTATCAAATGAATGCTTTCATGGATAATTTTTCTTTGTATGCAAAGACTTTAGATTTAAAAGCTACAGTACTAATAAGTGCAGACAAATCTTTGGACTACGGTGTTGTTATGTCAGTTCTGGCTGCTGTAAAACAAGCTGGATTTACTGATGTTTCATTAGCTACAAATGGTTAAAGAAAGTTCATATTTTATTGTGAGTGGATTTATATCCATAACACTTTTCATTTTTGTAATATTTTTGTTTTTTTACATGCTTTTTTCTGCCACTAAAGTAAATAATTTTGCATTGAATAAAGATAACTTTATATCTGTTTCTCTCGATTTAGTATCCCTTCCGACTAAGCAGGTTCAGCCTAAAAAAGAAACTATAGCTCTCAAGGAAGAAGTTGTTACACCTCAAGAACCAAAAGAGGTTGATATAGGAAATCTTTTTAGCGATGTGTGGACAAAAGATATTAAGATTACAAAAAAACAAGAAAAGAGAGTTGATAATAAAAGACTTGAAAAAATACAAAAACAACTCAAGACATCAAAAAAGAATCAAGTTGAATCTTTTGAAGAAAATCTTAAAAACTATGAAGCAATAGAAACTGATACTACTGCCAAAAAGAGCTCAAGTGCAAATGAGGTTAATGAATATTTAGCTAAAATACAGGCTATTGTATATAAATATTTTATGCCTCCAGCAAACTCTGAAGGTTATACTGTGCAAGCTGTTATTGAGTTAAGTGCAATTGGAAAAGTTCAGGATTTTAGAATTTTGCGATATTCAACAAACTCTGCTTTAAATGAAGAATGTAAAAAAATAAAGGGTCGCCTTCTTGGAGTATTATTTCCCAAGAATCCAGAAGGTGTATCTTCTAAAACTATAGTAAATATTACTTCTGATAAAAATTAAATAAGGAATAAATTTGAAAATATTGTTATCTTGGTTATTTGTAGTTTCTTTTTTGTTTGCTGGTGACGCAACTATTGAGGTTATAAAAAAAGTAGAATCATTACCATCATTAGCTGTTGAAGAATCATCCACTTCAAGATATGATGATACTTTTAAATTGAAGTTTTTTAAATCTTTAGTGGCAGATCTCAATGTTATTTCTATTTTCAATGTAGATAGACACTATAGAAAATCTGAGTATGATGCTGCTGATGTTGTTGTAGAAAACAAAGATATGAAATACGTACTTCGTTATGAAGTGTTCCAAGACGATAATGGTTACTTTAATGCAAAGATGAAATTGCTTCAAGACTCTGTTGAAGTAATGAACAAATTTTATAAGATCAGAAAGCCAGAGTTTTACATGTTTATTTCTCATGCAATGGCGTATGATATTAATGAGTTTATGGGTGAGCCATCTGTTGCATGGATGAAACGAAAAGTTATATTTTCTAGAACTGTTGGTGCTGGAAAAAGTGAACTTGTTATCTCTGATTACACTTTAACGTATCAGCATGTAGTTGTTTCTGGAGGTTTTAATGTTTTCCCTAAATGGGCGAATAAGGCTCAAACGCAATTTTATTATACTTCTCTTGATGGAGCAAAACCTACACTAAAAAAATTAGATATCACTACAGGTGTAACTAAGTCGTTATTACAATCTGATGGTATGTTGATATGTTCAGATGTGAGTAATGATTCTAGTAAACTTCTTTTAACTATGGCTCCAAAAGGTCAACCGGATATTTATTTATATGACGTAAATACTAAAAAATACTCTAGAATAACAAAATATTCTGGAATCGATGTAAGTGGACAGTTTATGGGAAATGATAATGAGAATGTAGTTTTTATCTCAAATCGTTTAGGATACCCGAATCTCTTTACTACAAAATTGGGGTCAGATTTAGTTGAACAAGTAATTTACTATGGAAAAAGCAATGCTGCTTGTAGTGCACATAAAGAATATGTTGTTTACAAAGCTAGAGAAACATCCAATGCTTTTAGTTCAAATACATTTAATCTTCATCTTATTTCCACTAAAACTGACTTTATTCGTAGGCTGACTGCGACAGGAGTGAATGAGTTTCCTAGATTTTCTAGAGATGGAGATGCGATACTATTTATTAAAAACTATAAAGCGCAAAGTGCTATAGGGATTATAAGATTAAATCATAATAAAAACTATCTTTTCCCTTTAAAATATGGAAAAGTTCAATCAATGGATTGGTAAATAACTTTTAAAGCTTAAAGTGAAAAATAAATAACAAACCTTTTATTTTTTCTTTTTTTTGCTATAATAATTCAAATTTTTACAATACAGAGGAATATTTAGATGAAAAATATCGTACTTTCAAGTGTAGTTACAGCACTTTTAGTTTTTAGTGGGTGTAGTTCAAAAACTCCAGAGGCTACAGGAACAACTACTCAAACACCTGCAAACAATCAAGCGCAAGAAGTTTCAGGCGTTAACACAGAAACAGTATCAGCTGAAAATAGCGTAATTAATTCTGGAAGCGAAAGTATGACTGATATGGAACAAAAACTTGGTTCTATATATTTTGATTTTGATCAGTATTCTATAACTCCATCTATGCAGAGTAAGCTTTCAGCTAATATTGATGCTGTAAAAGATGCATCTGCTAAGTACACTATAAAGCTTGAGGGAAATTGTGATGAGTGGGGAAGTGATGAGTATAACTTTGCACTTGGCTTGAAGCGTGCAGACTCAGTGAAAAAAGCTTTAGAAGCTCAAGGTGTTGATAGTTCAAAAGTCACTTTAGTATCTTATGGTGAGAGCAATCCTACATGTACAGATAAAACAAAAGATTGCTGGGCAAAAAATCGCCGCGTCGATTTTAAATTATTACCATAATTTATGGAAAAAAAAATAGTAATTGCACTTTTAAGTGTAGTTATATCTTCTGTATCTTTGCTGTCAGCTGAGCCTTCAGCTTACGGTGCTGGTAATCTTGATTCTAATTCCCCGTATGGTTTGACATCTAGCGAAAAAGCTGTTTTACAGAACAAGAAAAAGCTACAAAATGTGGTTGTTACAACTAATAATCAAGCTAATAAAGTTGAGTCATTGCGTGAAAGAATAGATGGTCTTCAAAGTGTTGTAGAAAGCCTTAGTCGAAAATCTCATGAAAATAAACTTCTCTTATCTACTTTGGAGAAAACGAAACAAGAAGAACAAAAAAATCAAACTGAATATGAAAAAAGATTAGGTGAAGCAACCGAACTTAATCAAAAACTTTCCGATAAAAATGGACAGTTGATTCAAAAAAATGTTGTTTTGATTCAAGAGATGAGTAAACTCATTGATAGTATTAATTCCTCATATGTAACTAAGACAGAGTTTAATGCTCTTGTAAATGATGTAAATGAATTTAAAAAACTTGTTGCTAAAGAGCTTAAATCAGGTGCAAAGCCAGTTGAATCGACTTTGGATAAAATGACAAACCCTGAGGTTGCTGATAAAGCTAAAGCTTTTTATGATAAACAATATTATACAAATGCTATAGAATATTATAGCCACTTGATAACAAACAATTATAAGCCTGCTTATTCACACTTTATGATAGGTCAAATGAAATTTAAACGTAAAAACTATGGTGAAGCAATCTCATTTTATAAAAAAAGTGCTTCATTGTACTCTAAAGCCTCTTATATGCCTGAACTACTTCTAAATACAGCTATTTCAATGGAGAGAACGAAAGATATAAATAATGCTAAATCTTTTTATGATGCTCTGATAGCAAAATTTCCAAATTCTAAAGAAGCCAAAACTGCTCAAAAAAATTTGTTAGCACTTTAAATCAAACTAGTTTACTTAGTTTGATTTAATTGTAATATGCTAAAATTCAACATTATATAAATTAATAAAGGTTTTTCAATGGCAATTCAAGAAAATCAAGTTGTATCATTAGAATATGAAGTTCGTGATGGGGATAAAGTTGTAGATAGTAATGTAGGTGGAGCTCCACTCGTTTTCATGTTTGGAAAAGGCCAAATAATTCCTGGTTTAGAAAATGGAATTGCTAATATGGGAATCGGTGAAAAAGGTGATGTTCTTGTTCAGCCTGCAGATGCTTATGGGGAATTTGATGAATCAGCTACTCAAGAAGTTCCAAAAGATCAATTCGCAGGGATCGATTTAGAAGTTGGGATGACATTGTATGGGCAAGGTGAAGATGGTGGAACTGTTCAAGTAACTGTGAAAGAAATTGCTGAAGAGAATGTTATCATCGATTTTAATCATCCACTAGCTGGAAAGGCTTTAATGTTTACTGTAACAATTAATAGTGTTAGAGATGCTTCTGCTGAAGAAGCTATGACTGGTATTCCTGCTGAAAATAAGCAAGAAAGTCAAGGATGTGGTACAGGGTGTGGGTGTCACTAATTTTATAACACTTTCAAACGCTTCAAAAGAAGCGTTTAAAACAGCTACTCTTTTAAAAACACTGAATGTAAATTCACTTATAACTGGTGAAGATGGTGTAGGGAAAAAAAGTTTAGCACAATACATCCTTCCAAATGCAACTCTTGTTGATGCATCAAACATTGATGAATCAACTCTTGCTTTGCAAAGCTCAAATGAGATTATATTAACTAACCTTCATTCCTCACCAAATCTGAACACACTTTTGCATACTATGAAAGAAAACAACGTAAGAGTTGTTGCAACATCTAAAAGTTACCTATCAAATGATGATTTAGATGAGCATTTTTCTGTTAAGTTTGATATTCCACCTTTGTCACAAAGGGAGGAGGATATTGAACCTTTAGTGAATCTGTTTTGTGAAGAAGCGACTAAAATATTTGATGGTCATGCTATGTGCGATATGTCAAATTTTATTCCGGATGTTAGTAAAAATTCTCATTCATTAAGAAGACAAGTTATGATAAATTATCTATTAAGAGATATTAAAGATATTGAATTAATGGATATCCTACAAAACTATCTTTCAGATAAACTAGGTTCTAACAGTGATTATAGAAAGTTTTTGTATCTCTATGAAGTCCCTTTAATTAAAGCTGGATTAGATCAATTTAAATCTCAATTACAGCTATCAGACAGATTAGGTCTAAACAGAAATACATTAAGAAAAAAAATAGCAGATAATAAAGAATATTTAGAAAAAGGAAATTAAATGTCAAAAATAGCAATGATATTCGCAGGACAAGGATCGCAGGCAGTTGGTATGGGGCAAGATTTTTACAATAACTCTGAGATTGCTCGTGAAATGTTTGAAAAAGCAGGTAAAAGAATTGGGGTTGATTTTAAAGATTTGATTTTTGAAGAGAATGAAAAATTAGGTCAAACTGCATATACTCAACCAGCAATTTTGTTGGTGCAAATGGTTGCATATAGATTGTTTAAAGAAGCTTGCCCAGATATTAAAGCAGAGCTTTTTTTAGGTCACTCTCTTGGTGAATTTTCTGCATTGTGTGCAAGTGGAGCGATAGACTATGTTGATGCAGTTGAATTAGTTCATAAACGTGGAGCATATATGCAAAATGCTTGTGATGATATCGAAGCTGGAATGATGGCTATTGTTGGTTTAGATGATTCTGCTGTTGAAAAGATTTGTGAAGATGCTCGAAGTGAAGGAAAGAAAGTTTGGCCAGCAAATTACAATCAAGATGGTCAATTAGTTGTTGCTGGTATGAAAGCTGATCTTGCTTCTCTTGAACAAACGTTTAAAGATGAAGGCGCAAAACGTGCATTGCTTTTAAATATGTCTGTTGCATCACATTGTGAATTGCTTAAACCTGCTCAAGAACCACTTGCTGAAATAATGAAAAGTATGGTGAAGGACAATTTTGAAGCACCTATTGTTTCAAATGTTACGACTCAAATGTATTCCACTAAAGAAGATGCAATAGATCTTTTAAAAGATCAGTTGATCAAGCCTGTAAAATATAAACAATCAATTCAGGCTATTGAAGATAGTGTGGATATTGCTATAGAGTTTGGTAATGGTGTTGTTTTAAAAGGTTTAAATAGACGAATAGCTAAAGATCTTAAAACATTAAATATATCAGATATGCAGAGTTTACAAAGTGTAAAAGAGGAACTTTGTAATTAAATGAAAGTTACATTAGCTCAAATTTCACCTAAACTCAATAGGTCAAATTTAGACTATGTAATTGAACTTGTTAAAAAGTATCAGTCTGAAACTGATTTGCTTATATTTCCGGAACTTTCATTGAATGGGTATCTTTTGCAAGATAAGTTATTTGAAGATGCTTGGAAAATTGAAGAGTTAGAAGAGCTGAGTACTTTAAGTAAAAATGTAGATATTGTTGTGGGTGCTGCAATTCGAGAGGAAAGTTATTTCAAAAATGCAGCACTATACTTCTCTTCTGGGTCATTACTTAGTAAACATGATAAAGTATATCTTCCAAATTATGGCATGTTTGAAGAAGCTCGTTATTTTAAAGCTGGAAATAAATTTGAAAGTTTTATATCAAAATATGGAAAAATATCTATGCTTGTTTGTGAAGATATGTGGCATAAAAATGTACATAAAGATTTAATTCATGAGAATCCAGATCTTATAATAGTTTTA
>Ga0181569_10003760_pt1 | contig 11746 bp, 8 predicted proteins | sample 101ome_19_FD_132452 | JGI IMG/M metagenome (GOLD analysis project Ga0181569, IMG submission 132452) | Coastal salt marsh microbial communities from the Groves Creek Marsh, Skidaway Island, Georgia - 101405AT metaG (megahit assembly) | ecosystem: Environmental > Aquatic > Marine > Intertidal zone... | reverse complement strand
CTGAATTGGCCTGCTGCCGCGACATGGGCATTCCCTTGTACCAAGGCTTCTACTTCTCCAAGCCCCACCCGCAGGTTCGCTAGCATCCGGTTTTTCCGTGTGTTTTGACACCTAAAAATAGATGATATATCAACTATTTTGCGATAACGTGCCTCCCCTGCGTTAACTAATGTAATGGAGACAAGGCCTTGGTAGATGGAGTTCGGCGCCGTAAGCGCCTCCTCGCGTTTGTTGGATTACTGTTGGTGGCGGCCATCGCAGCCTACTACTGGTACGCCAACGTGCTGCAGTGGCAAGAAAAAACCGACAACGCCTATGTCAAAGGCAATACGCTCACCTTGTCTGCTCTTGTTCCAGGCGAAATTGAGACCCTAGCGTTTTCGGCCGGGGATTACGTTGAAGCGGGCGAGGTTGTGGCTACCTTGCAGCGTGGCGATGCAGAGCGCGCTTTAGAAGAAGCGAAAAACATGTTGGGCCTGGCAGTACGACGAGTTCTGACTAGTCGTGCAGGCGTGGCAACGGCAGAATCAAGACTCGAACTGAAAGCGACAACTCATCGTTTGGCGCAACAAGAATTTGAGCGCCGCCGGCGGTTACTGAAAAATCGCACAGTTTCTGAGGAAGAGGTTGAGGCAGCAGAAACCCGCGCTGAAGAGACCTTGGTGGAGCTGGAAATCGCAAAGCGAGAGCTGCGTCAGGCAAAAACCGATGCCGGTGATGGCACGCTGGATAGCCACCCCATGGTGCAGGTGGCATCACAGCGGCTTCGCGATGCCGTTAGAGTGCTGAATAAGCACGAGATAGTCGCACCCGTGAGTGGCGTATTGTCAGAACGCTTTGCTCAGGTAGGTCAATTACTAAGCCCTGGACAGCGAATTTACGGCTTGGTTGAAGCTGATAATTTTTGGGTGGAGGCTAATTTCAAAGAAAATCAGCTCGAAAACATGCGCCTGGGTCAGCCGGTGATGGCCTATGCCGATGTTTACGGTGACCATGTAACTTTTGAGGGCACTGTGGCCCGCATTGGCAGTGGCACCGGCGCTGAATTTGCCATATTGCCCCCTCAAAATGCCACCGGCAACTGGATCAAAATCGTACAACGGGTACCCGTGCGTATCGATGTTCCAGCACTCAAAGAGCAGGCCCGGCAGCTGCCGCTGGGCGCGTCATTTACCGTAACGGTTAACACGAGAGAGCGCGGAGATGTGGCGATAGATCGTGCTACCAATATGGGGCCTGTCTCCGCAAACGCGGTCTTCCCCGACCACGATGAGGGCGCTGAAGCCACTATCGCAGCAGTAATAGCACACTATGTAGAACAAGCCTCTACGCTATGAGCGATTCCGGTGAGCCCAACGTGGGTAGCGATTCCGAGTATTTGGAGGGCTTGCCTCGTTTAGTGGCGGTCTTTGGGGTGTCGCTGGCTGCCTTCATGAACGTGTTAGATAGCACCGTTGCCATCGTGGCACTGCCGGCTATTTCTGGCTCGCTATCGGCAACGCCCTCTCAAGCTAGCTGGGTATTAACTATTTATGGGGTTTGTCTGGCGGTATCGGTGCCGCTAGCGGGGTGGTTGGCGACGCGCTTTGGGCAGGTACGTGCTTTTGTCTGGGCCGTCGCGCTGTTCACGTTTTTCTCTTGGCTGTGCGCGTCGGCTACCACCTTTAATGAGTTACTCATTTTTCGAGCGCTGCAAGGTTTTAGTGGCGGGGTTCTACTGCCCTTTTCCCAGGCTATTGTGATGCGCATTTACCCGCCCGAGGATCGCGCTACGGCGCTGGGCGTCTGGGGACTATTTGCCGCTGTCGCGCCGGTCGCGGGTCCCGTGCTGGGCGGCGTGATCACCGATACCTTGGGATGGCCCTGGATCTTCTATATCAATGTACCTGTGGGTTTTCTGTCGATTGGCGTTTGTCTGGCTATGCTGACCGATCTTGAGACCGAGACCAAGCCTGTTCCCACAGACATTTGGGGTTTGATGCTGCTGGTGGTGTCGGTCGTGAGCTTGCAGCTGATGCTTGATCGAGGGCATGAGCTTGATTGGTTCGCCTCCCACTGGATTTGGGTGCTAATGCTCATTGGCGTTTGTGGTGTCGTATTTTTCCTCATATGGGAGTTGGATGAGTCCCATCCGGTTGTGGACTTAAGTGTTTTTAATAACGGTCCTTTTGTGGTGGGGATCATTTTTAGTTCAGTGTTCTATGCCGCTTACGTTGTGATCGGCACTATCTATCCCCTATGGATGCAGACCGTTCTGGGCTACACCCCAAGCGGTGCGGGCTGGGTGATGGCGGCGACCACGTTGTTTCCTTTGATCTCTATGGGTGTGCTGGGGAAGTTATTAAAGGACATTAACCCGCGATTCATCTGTGTATGTGGCTGTTTGTTTATTGCCAGTGTCTTTTACTTGCACGGTGCCATTACCACGCAAGTGTCACAAGGCTATCTAACGGTTGTGCGCTTTTTGATCGGCTTGGCCATGCCGTTTTTCTGGGTGCCGACCATGGCGATTACCTTTTCAAAAATACCTTTGGAGCAATTGGCAGCGGCGACGGGATTGTCTAATTTCGCGCGTATGTTGGCTACCAGTCTGACCACGGCAGCCGGTATTAGTATTTGGGATAGTCGAACCGTAGTGCACCATGCCGATCTGGTGCAGGCAGTATCTCAGCCAAATAGTGCGCGCGAGGCACTAATGCCAATGTTGCAGGGCGCATCAGCAGACCCCTTGAGTGGCATGGCGCTACTCGACGGCATGATTTTCCAACAGGCGCGTACCCTGGCCATGCAGGACGTCATTTTGCTGGGCAGTATTATGATTCTGTTGCTCATTGGAATGGTTTGGCTCATTCCCGTGGAGAAATCCACAGCCGTCACACCTCAGCTTGCCCATGACTGATTTTTTTGACAACGAGGTCCGTTACGTCGGTATTCTGCGTCGACACATGGTTAAAGCGTTGGATAGCGAATTATCACCCCATGAACTCGGTCACGGCAGCTATAAGTACGTCTACGCACTCTTGTATCAAGAGGGCGTCACGCAGAAGTCGTTGGCGGAGCGAGTAGGTGATGACAAGGCCGCTGCCACGCGTGTGCTGGCGCGCCTACAGGCACAGGGCCTGATTCGCCGACTGCCTGATCCTAACGATGGCAGAGCAACTCTGATTTACCTTACCGATGAGGGCCGGAGCAAGCGCGATATTATTAAGCTAGCGCTCAACCGCGCCTCAGATGCGATCACCACAGGCCTGACCGCGCAAGAGCGGTCGAATTTGCGTGCGCTACTAAAAAAAGCGGCGCTGCCATTGGTTTGAGCGGGCCTGTCTTCGGGGTCCGGACCGAATTTTTGCGGTCAGGGTTCTTCTGGTAGTTAATTAACTGAAATTGATAACAATGGTGCTGATATTGTCGATGGCACCGCGGTCTAGAGCCAATTGCACTAGGTGTTCGGTAGCGGCTCTCGCTCCGCTTTGTTCAGTCATTATTTCAGCCATTTCCTGATCAGATACCAATTTGTTAAGGCCGTCGGAACACAAGCAGAAGCGATCACCTGGGGCAATATCTATAATACTCCGCTCTGGGCTAAACGGTGAGGCGCCAGCCGCCATTGTTAGAGTCTCGGCATCCTGTGCCTGCGCTGCCTGATCGGCTGACCACCCTTGCTGGCGAATGAGCTCGTTCGCCACTGTGTGATCTATAGTTAGCTGCTCTAACATGCCGGTGCGCAGCCGGTAAGCCCTGCTATCGCCAGCCCATAGCAGGCCAGCGGTGTATTCCTTGGCTATCATCACTACCACTGTGCTACCTACAATGGCTGTTTCAGAGATTTCTTGTGCTGCTTTCAACATTCTTGTGTTGAGGTGCTGCAGTAGTTGCTCAAGCTGATTCAACTGCCCGTCAATAGAATTGCCTCGCGCAATTGTCATGTCAGATAGTGAGCGGGTGATCAGTTGACTGGCATAGTCGCCACGGGAGTGGCCACCCATGCCGTCGGCGACAGCCCAAAGACCCTGCTCGGGTAATGCCAATGCGCTGTCCTCATTGACCTCACGCACCAGTCCGCGATGGCATATTTCGAACGAATCTATGGAGAGAGAAGCAACTGTCATTAAACGGTATTGCGGTCCGTACTGAACCAGCCCGCTCCTTGCCAATCTCCAGATAGCATGGCCGCAAATTGTGAGGGGTCAGGAAGCGATCGGGTGATTGCCACGCTGGGTGCGACTGCTTGAGAGCCGGCTCCCCACCAGAGGGAATAAGCACCTAAATGATGATTGAGCAACTGGTCGGCGATGAGACCCGAAAAATAACCATCGGGATACTCAAAGCCCTGAAAATGCCAAGCCTCGCCATAACCCACACCCTGCGAACGATTATTGAAATCGGGAATCACTGGTAGTTCGGGTTGGTTGACCTGATGGTGAAATTGTTCTGCGTCAGCCACACCCTCATTGAACAGGGATAGCATGGAGCTCTCAATATGTTGGCACCAGCTGTTGGAAAGCATAGCCAAAAGGTAGGGATTGGTATCAGCAGGTAACGGGTGGGCAACCGTGAGGGGGAAAAACCTCCCCACCTCATCGGTGCTGGGCGAAATGCAGCCCAACCAACAAGCGTCACCCTGAATACCAGGAGAGATCACGAATCGCCACACTGGACTGGTTAAATAGGTGTCGGTCCAGACTTCGCCGAGTTGGCGTTTGCTTGAGGCCAAGCACTCTTGAAGCCAGTTGTCCCACTGGGTGACAAAATCATTGGGCAAATCCCGTCTGACGAAATCGCCATTGCTTGGAAGTTTGCCATAAAAGCCTGTCGCGAATTCGGACATTACTCTAGAAGCTCTCCGGGCAGCTAAAGCCACTTAAGAGCTTGTCAGCAAAGGGGTTCTCAACCCCGGGCCCTCTGACGTCCCAAGTTGATCGCCTTCCTTTAAAGTCCAGAGTCACTCGAGCCGTATCGCTCGAGGCTGCATTGTCGCGTGTTGTTAAGTCTAGGAAGTGGAAAAGACTCCACGGTCCTTTGTAAGACTTGGCGATCAACTCGCCACTGTCATCCTCATATTCAAACCGAGTCCTGCCGTCGGAAGAGTCATCTGGCCAGGTGGCGGGGTAAGCGCGGGCTGGGCCGTGTCTATATCGAATCGTATTGCTGCCAAGCTCTATTTGTATTTTGCGGATGTTCGCATCCAAATAGATCGGCGTAAGGCTGTAACTGATTTTGGCGGAATCGCCACCGTCGGCGAAAAACGCTTTCTCAATGCGGTCAGCGCGTTTAAGCTGCGCTAGCGCTTGAGTCGAAAACGTAGTGGTCAAACCTGGAAAGCTCCGCCAAGACCAGCGCTGTCCTTTTGTAGCGATAAACTTATTGAGTTTGTCGCGTTGAAATTGGTCAATTAGACCCGAGGGACCAAGAAGCTTGCCGAAGTCTACCAAGCTGATATCGCGGCTGCTGCTGGCGACAAAAGGATAACGGCCGTCAGCAGCTCGCTGGCAAAATGGCAGCACGTCGGCTGCCCAAGCTTTATTGATATCCGCGCGCAGTTCTTCAAAGACGGCTTGTCGGCTGTTAACCGCGATTTGATTCAACCAGTCCGCCACAGGTTGCGCAGAATTTTTAGCCTGAAGTTGGAGTTGGAGGATCTTCTCGGAGTCAAATAATCCAGCTAGTTTGGCCTCTTTATCGGTAAGTAAACCGCTGTCTAGTAAGTCGAACTGCTTGTAAATCTCGCCAATAAGATCAGCAGTATCTTGAGCGGGGCTTGCTCCACCATCGCCGTTTTGAGTGAATTGGTGCACCCCTTGAAAGTGTTTATCGACGACGCGCTCAGGTCCCAGCAAAGTCTCTTCGATCGCCTCTTGTTTCTGTGTGCCGAGCATCCGGCCGAGACGCTCCGCTGCTTCATTAGCAAGGGTTTTGGTAGAGACACCCGCTGCACTGAGACCCCGAGCCAGTGAGGTCTCCTCGACAATTTTATTTGTCAGTAGGAGTAAGGGTGAATTGTTGTTGGCCAATATCTTTAGCAATCGAGTCGCGCCAGCGAGGCTGCCAAATGCATTGACATCAATACGCGCAAGCGTCACGTCCCAAGTTTGATTGTAATCACCGAGGTAAAGTTGCCTAATCTCAGTGCGTAAAGCGTCAATCTCGACTTCACTTAGCTCTGTTTTGGCGTCGGACAGCACCCAGTATTCTTTTTCGGCAATAGCCTCTATGTTATCGAGCTGCGGTCCGAATTCTTGTTTGTAACCCTCGCGAGTGAATAGGCGCGACAGGGTGGCGGGCTGATCCGTTTCAGCACTAAAAATATCGGCACTATAGGGTCCTGCTGAGGCCAAAAGGTCTACGGTGGAATTTTCGGTGTAGCTAAAATCTTGCTTTATGCGACCGTACAGCAGGGTTGCCAACGAGAACTGGGCTAAATCGCCGCGGGCTTTTGCCACCAAGTTAGCATCCTCTTCAGTGGCGCGGTAATCAAAACTGCTCAGCGCTACCACGTGTTGTTGGAATCGGCCTTGTGTTTTGGAATCCGAGGGATATAGGCGCTGCCATTCGAAGAGCATCCAAGTTTCGATAAGTGAAGCATCTCGATATTGGGGGCGAGACAGCATGAGGTACGCTTTGAGTGCCTCATAAGTGAGTTGTGGATCTTCATTTCCACGATTCAGGAAATCGGCCAACAAATATTGCATGGTGGGCAGGAGGTATTTTTGTAACTCAGCTTGGTAAAGCCCCTGCGCACTCTCTGCTAACGCACGTCCTTGGTAGAGACCCATGCCCATAAGTAGCGGTGTGTCGGCGTTAAGCGGTTGAAGTAGCAAAAATGGTTTCGCGGCAGCATCCAGTCGGTTCAGGAGCGCCTCACTACCTCTGGGATCGCCATCTGGGCTGTCGATCAATGTTTGGTAGTCGTTGATGGCGGTTTCGAAGTCGTTAATGAGGACTTGGTTGCGGACATAACTCGTAGTCCATAAGACAATCCCTAGCACGATGCTGGCAGCTGCTGCGGTAATAACGCCTCGTTGCAACCAACGTTTGCGCGCTTCGAGTTTCTTATTGGTGCCGACCATCTCTTGCTCAGGTAACACCACCTCTTTGATCAGGTCATGCAAGAAGTAGCTCCGCGCCTGGCCGGAGGGAATGGCTGCCGAGGCGGGGCCGCCAAGGCTGCGCGCGTAATTGCCCACCAAGCGGTCAATGGGCGTCCCTTCTTGCGTACCGCTTGTGAAATACACACCGCGAACGACAGGTGTCAGTTCATAGCGAGAAGGCTTGAATAAAGCTTCACAGAATTCCGTCAGAGGCTTGCCCAGAGCAGTGAGCTGTTGCGGAAAGCTGAAAATATCGTTGTTTCGCAGTCGATCGCGTTCACCGCGCATCCGCCACAGCACTCTGCTGTTAAGCCGAGATACCATATTTTCGAAATGTGTCTTGAAGGCCTCAATAGGCGGGGTTTGATCAACCTGTTCGAAGGTGAAGCCCAGAACCTGTTGGCGATCGCGCTGACCAAGATCGTCAAAGAATTCACGGAATCCTTGTAACAAGTCGGCTTTGGTGACCAATAGGTACACCGGCGGGTTTACGCCCAGCTCAGTCTGTAATTCTTGCAAACGTTGTCGAAGGGAATGCAGAAGGCGATCGCGCTCTCCCGGGGAAGCCTCCAGCAGGCTGGAGGTGCTCACCGTGACTAAGACACCATTAATCGGGCGGCGGTCTCGGCTTTTTCGCAGCATTTTGAGAAAGCCCAACCACGCAGCATTGTCGGTTTCGGCGTCACTATCTTGTGTGGTGTAACGTCCCGCTGTATCGAGGAAAATTGCTTCATCAGAGAACCACCAATCGCAATGCCGTGTACCGCCGACACCTTGAATGGATGCCTTGCCCGACCGCTCCGCGAGTGGAAAACGCATACCTGAGTTGGCCAGTGCAGTGGTTTTGCCCGTGCCGGGGGCTCCGATGATGATGTACCAAGGAAGCTCATAGATGCCGGCTTTAGCCTCACTTTTCAGCGTGGTGAGGGCCTCATTGAGATCGTGAGATAGCGTGGCCAAATCAGCATCTGCCGCACTACCACCAATATCGGCGTCCGCCGCGATGCTGGCGGCAAGCTTTTTATTGGCCTGATGAGCGCGCCACCAGGTAAGTGCACGTTTGCCGAGAGCAAACAGGATGATCGCTAGAATCAATAACAGGCGGTTCGTGGTGCTGCCCAAAGGCTTGTAACCAGCAAACGAAAATAATGGGCCAATGAACCAAATTATGGCGCACAGACAGAGAAAGCCGAGCAGCTTGATCAGCAGAGATTTTATTGCCATGTTAGGACTCCGACTGCGCTGGCTCGACCTTCGCTGCCAGCTCTTCCACACGGTCTTTCACAGGGTAGATTTGGTACTCAAGCACAAGCGTATAGCCAGTGAATACCAGAAGCAGTGCAGCGCCGGCAACAGCAGCAATGACCCAGTTTGGCGTGAACTCCATCAAACTTTTTTTACTGTCTGCGCTTCCACGCCAATGGGGTGATAAGTCGCGCTCGATATCACCACGGTATCGGTGCACAGTGGCATAGAGTTGATCAATGACCTGATCCAGTTGCTGCCGGCCGTGCTCTATGACAGCGAATTTACCCTCAAAACCCAGTAACAGGCATGCACTGGCAAGCTCTAATAAATCTGGCGAGGTCGCGTCTCGGAGTTTGAGCTCGATAATCTGGAAAAATTTTTCACCGCCCCATGTTTCGTTGTGGCAGGTGCTCAGAAGCGTCTGCTGCGTCCACTGTCCTTCGGCACCCCAAGGCGTGGAAGTCACAGCTTCATCCAGAAAGGTGCACAACAAATAGCGACCGGTTAATACCGTTTGACTGTCATACCCCGCACCGGTGCCAAACTGTTCGTACTGTTTGATCAAACTCAGCAACTGCTGGCGCAAATTGTGGGCGTCGGCTTGGGTCAGCGACTGGCGAATGGACGCGCCAGCGCGAAGCAGAGGCGCGGCAGCATCTAGAAGTGGGTTGACGGAGGCACCAGCAAGTATCTCGGAGAGACCCATTGCTGGTGCGACCTGAGCAGCTTGGCTTGGCGGCGGTGCTGTTGTTGGTGGCGCTGAAGTGCTGGGATTCTGTGGGGGTGAACTGGTTGTTCGGCCCCCCGGATTCGGTCTTAAAACCGTTCGGTCGCCGCCTGGGGCGGCGAAAGGATCAAAATCGTCGTTCATGCTCAGTACCTCACTGCCCAGAGCTCCATTTTCAGTTCGGGAAATTCACCGCCAACGTGTAAGGCGAGGCCACCCGAGCCATCGAGTTGTTTCCAAAGATCGCCGGATTTATCGAGTTCAAAGTAGACGAAGCCGCTATGGAACGGAACTTGTCGCGGAGCAACGGGTAAGGGCCGCAGTTTGATGCCGGGTAGCTGAACGTTTACCAGCTGTCGTATGGTTTCGACGGAGCCAATCTTCACCTGGCTTGGGAAGCGTTGACGCAGAACATCCAGATCCATGGCGGCGTTAACAGCCAACACAAAATTGGCGCTTTCAAGCAGCGAGTTGTCGCTTAGGGTGCCCACATGGATACCATAGCGGCGTGCCTGCAGCGGGACTTCTATCGCCGTTTGTTCCAAAACCATGGAGAGGCTCTGTCGAATGGCGGTCACGACAGGCGCGAAACTGGCAGTCTGATCACGGTGGTCGTATGCCGGAAAATCGGGGGCGCGACGATCATTTTGACTGAAGGTGGACATTTCTCCCGCGAGTCCAATTAGCTCGGCGTAGAGTCGTTCGGGATGAAGGGCATTGAGGCCCTCAAAGTGTTTAAATACTGGGATTTTGCCATTTACCAGCTGCAACAATAGAAAATCTGCAATCTCCCCTGATCCACCGCGTCCCGAGGCAGACACTCGATTTCGTAGAGCGTCTGCGCGGTGTAACAATAGGCCACTGACTTCGCTGACTAAAGCTGACAACACTTTCGAGCAGGGCACGTTTTGCGTGTCAGGAATAAATGTCTCATCCAGCAGCACACTGTGATCTGTGCGAACTTCAACAATTCGACAGAGTGCCAAACGTGTAAAGCCATCTAGCGGTTGGCTGGCCTGACGCAATGTTAGGGTCAATGTGCCGGTCTGCACGGGTGCTTCCGTAGGGTCAAGTGAAGCACTGTCTGAGACTGTGTGTTCCTGCGCTTCGTAGCGGCCAGCGCCGGTCTCGGACTTGCCTGGGTGTCGCATTTCGCTGACGCCTGCTCGACGTTCCGGTAGGGCCAAGTAAATGACACTCTCTTTGACAGAATCAGCCAGTTCCAAAATGGGCGGTGGTGGATCATGGTCGGGTATCGAAAAGGGGGTGCCGTCAGGTAACACACCAGTAGCTTGGGCAATGGAGATTTTGCCTTGTAACAGCAGCTCAGCGTCTAGACTCAGCGTTGAGAATCCCCAGGGAAAGGCGGTTAATGAGCCCGCCCTAGCGTCCACATAATGCTCTACGTAACGCGTCTGCTGTTGAAAATGTTGCGGCCGAAGGAACATGCCCTCGGTCCACACTACCCGCCCTTTATCTGACACCTTTTGACTTCCTGTTCTGTTCGGGTTCGGTTATCAGCTATGCCGTAACCCTTTTATTTTTTCACGATTGCTGCCTGATATGCATCGGCGAGCGCACGCCCAAATAGTTCGTCAAACGGGTCGTCAGCCTCACCGACGCGCACCCGATAGAAATCTTTATATGCCTGCCAAGCCCGTTTGTCATCTGACGAGACTAATTTACTTAAGCCGCCAGCATTCTGGCCACTCTCAAAATTGCTGGGGTTGAGGGTCTTCACCAACTGTGTAAAGGCCGCCCGCATACCGATCATGAGCGCAAGTTGGTGCTGTTTAATATCGGCAACACCTTCTAAGACTGCTTGCTCAGCGGACAGATAGGCTGAGCCTGCACCATCTGCGAAAAGGCTTTTGGCAACATCTACGTTGGGTGCAAACTTCAACGGATTGTTTTCTTCTTGCCGAATGATCGTACGTTCCATTCGGAATTCATTCTTCATTTCAGCCCGGGCTGCGAGTAGGTCCATAAGTCCGGCAAGTAAATAATTTTCAAGCGCGCTGCCCGCCAAGGTGGCTGCCTGAGCGGCGCCTGTATCATCGTTCTGATGAGCCGCTGGCGGCGGATCAACCTCCATTGGGGCAGATTCCGCTACTACCGGCTCAGGTGCTTCCCAGTCTGTTATCTCAGCCGAGGCTAGGGTGGAAGAGGGTGCTTGCTCAGGCTGCGATGCAACCTCGGGAATCGATGCCACCATGACGCTGTCCTGAGGCGGAGCGGTGGTGCCAGCGAGCGGATCAAAGGTTTCAAATTGCGGTTCCGCTTCATCTGGGAGTAACACAGCGTCGTCTGGGGTTGTGCCGGTGGTGATGCCAGGGTTGCTTTTAGCAGCCGCAAACGGATCCGCGTCGTTTAGCTCTGAACTGGCCTGTGTTGCGATGGGTGCCGGTACTGGAGGAGAAGCCTCAACCGGCGCACTGCTATTGGGCGTGCTCACATCGTCATCTAGCATCCAGTCTTCAGGTATGCCTGAGGCTGTGTCTTGGCTAACTGCTGTTGTTCCACCAGCCAAATTGGTATCTAGGTGGTTGGATGGTGCCACGAAGGGATCATAGAGCGGGTCGCTGTGTGCCACGCCGAATGTATCGGTCGGTGTCGCCGCAACGTCGCCGCCACCACTAAATGGATCATCATGAGAGTTGCCTAATAGTTCGTCGCTAGTGGG
>Ga0181569_10003759_pt1 | contig 11749 bp, 9 predicted proteins | sample 101ome_19_FD_132452 | JGI IMG/M metagenome (GOLD analysis project Ga0181569, IMG submission 132452) | Coastal salt marsh microbial communities from the Groves Creek Marsh, Skidaway Island, Georgia - 101405AT metaG (megahit assembly) | ecosystem: Environmental > Aquatic > Marine > Intertidal zone... | reverse complement strand
CGATAATCGACTCGGGATTTGACGATGCGACGAGAAAATCGACGTCGTGCACCGTCTCTTTCGCTCGCCGATAACTTCCCGCAGCCTCCGCGCGAAGACAGTCAGGATGAGAGCGCAGAAAGTCCAGAATCTCCGCGACCGGCACTGCGACATCTCCGAGCCGAAACCGATCCGCATTCTGCTCCCGAAACGCAATCGCTTCGAGAACCTTCTCGGCGGTTTTTTTCCCAAACCCGGACAGCTCAGCCATCTCGCCTGATTCGCAGACTTCCTTGAGTCGATCAACCGAGTCAACACCGAGAGATTCGTAAAGTACCTTGATTTTCTTCGGCCCAAGCCCCTGAATCTTGAAAAGATCAAACAAAGTTGCCGGAAACTCCGCCTTGAGGTTCTCGCTATATTCGAGCTTCCCCGTCGAAGCGAGTTCGTGAAGCTTTTGCTGCAGCGCGTCACCGATCCCTTTGATTCCCCTGAGGTCACCCTCTTTCGCTTTGGCAACGATATCACCGGCAAAATGCTGAACAACGTCCGCGCCGGTTCGGTAGGCACGGATTTTGAAAGGGTTCTCCCCTTTCAATTCCAGGAGCAGGGCAATCTCTTCCAGCGTCGCAGCAAGGTCTTCACGAGTCATGGGAGGAAGCTAGGCGGCGACTCGACTTGCGCCAGCGTTTTTGAAAAATTCACAGCTTTTCCGCTCACGCGAAACGGCAGATCTAATCCGCGAAAAAAGAGCTGCGAATCGCTGGTAGTTAAGCCTTCCAAAAAGATGGGAATAATCCGTGAAAAATTCAACAATGGCCTATATAATCGGCAGTCGACGGCAACCTCTCTCCGAAATAACTCACCGCAGTCGTTGCCACAAATCTGATGAGCAGTCGCTACGAAATTCGAGAGCAGATCGGAAAAGGTGGTCTCGGCGCCGTTTACAAAGCATTCGACACGCAGCTTCAGCGGGAAGTCGCGATGAAACGAGTCCTCTCGCCCGATCAGGCGACAGAAGAGGAGGTCAAAGAAGCCGCGAGCAAGCTTATTGCCGAAGCACAGACCCTTTCCACGCTGAATCACCCGAACATCATCACGGTTTTTGATGTCGGCCAGGATGATGAAGGTGGTTTCGTCGTAATGGAACTCCTCAAGGGAGAAACGCTCAACGAAACAATCGAACGTGGGGTCCTGACGCAGGAAGATTTCACCGAAGTTGTCTATCAGACGATGGAAGCACTCATCGCCGCCCAGGCCGCTAATGTGATCCACCGGGACATCAAGCCGACCAATATCATGGTGATCTGGCAGGCATCAGGAAAATTTCAGATCAAGATCCTCGATTTTGGTCTCGCCAAATTCAGCAAGTCTCCTTCCGTGCAAACCATGGATCAGGAGGACTCGGTCCTTGGGTCGATCTTTTTCATGGCACCGGAGCAATTCGAACGCGGGGAACTCGACGCCAGAACAGACCTTTACCAGATGGGCTGCGTTTTCTACAACGCTCTGACCGGACAGTATCCCTTCAATGGCGACACTGCGCCGCAGGTCATGAACGCGCACCTGCAGCACAAAGTCATCCCACTTGACCAGGTTCGACCCGATCTTCCTCCCGCGATTTGCCAGTGGGTGATGTGGCTCATCAATCGCGACATCGACCACCGCCCCGCTGATGCTCGGGATGCACTGAAGCGATGGCCAAAAAATCCCGATCCCGCCGAAATCCCTGTCGCGACCGCCCTGCCCGTCGAAGAAACTCCGGAAGTTTCCTCAAGTCAGGTTAGAATCGTTACCGCAGAGAGTTCAGCCTCCGCGCCCCCCGCCCTGATCGTCACTGGGACGGCACCACAGCCAGACGCGACAACCGGTCGCCTGCAAACGGGCGCGACAACCGGTCGCCTGCAAACGGGCGCGACAACAGTACGTCTCACCGGCAGTACGACTTCAACGACTCGCCGCCCGGGATCGGCCAACCTGAAAAAGTCTGGCAGCGGAGGTTCCGGCCACAAAGGCAAGATGATCATCATCGGAGCAGCCGCTGGAATCATAATGGCCGCTCTTGGCGTTAAAGTAGTGATGGGGAAAAAGGAGGCTGCGAAAAAAGCGCGTATCCTCGAGCTTTCTAAAGCGGAGAAACCAACCGGTAGCGCAGCGGATATTCGTACAGCTATTGAGTTCATCGGTGATCGCTCCACCCCGCCAGCGACTCGAACCGATGCCATCAAGATTCTCGAAAATCTGAGCGGCAACGGCATCGAAGATGCCTTGCACACCACGCTCAAAGAGAGTGAATCGACTCCGATGAAAATGCTACTCGCCCGGGTCCTGTCCGAGCGAGGATACTCCGCAGCTGTCCCCACCATTCTCCAGAGTTTCCACCTGGCGAAGAAGGATAACGAGAAAGTGGTCTTCCTGAACGCGGTCAAAGGTCTCGCGTCCCAGGAAAGCCTCGACCAGATTCTCGGTGCTCTGCAAGGAGACCACAGCCGTGAAATTCGACGAATTTTTGAAGATACCGTTCTCGCCGTGCTCCGCCGCGAGTCCAATCCTGATACCGAAATCGAAAAAATGCTGACCCGCGTTTCCACCACCAGTGGGAATGAGCGCAAGAGTCTCTTTCGCATTCTGGGAGTGCTGGGCGGCGATGCGGTAAAGACGAGACTCAAGAGTATTTACAACAAGAAGAACGATCCCGAATACCAGCGAGACGCGATGAACGCGTATTCAAACTGGCAGGATCGAAACGTTCTTCCCGAAGTCGAAAACATCATCAACAAAACCGAAGACAAGCCTCTCGGCATCGCAGCTCGCGCCTCCTTCGCCAAACTTGCTGCGCTCCCCGGTGCGGAGCCACTAGAGAAGCGCATCGAGATCTGGAACAAGGCCTTTCAGTTCGCCGACAACCAGAACGACGTTCGCCGTCTCGTCAGCAACGTCATCGAGTACCCCTCTCCTCTGTCCCTGAAAATGCTTCAGGAATGGGCAAAGCATGAGAAATATGGAGCCTTTGCCAAAGGTGCCGTTGGAACCATGCAGAAAACCATCACCAGTGTACCCGAGCTTGCACCAGGAGATGAGATAAAGGGAAACAAATCTCGTGTTCAGGGCCACATGAAGGCGTCGTTCAACTCTTTCCTCGAAGCGATCACAGGCTGGACTTCGCCCGAAACATCTTTCACCTGGAGTTTCAAAGTCAAAGAGGCCGGTGAGTATTCCATCGTCGTAAAGCAGGCTTCCGTTCGCGAAGCGAATAGCGAATTCCGTATCTACATCGACGGAAAAACTCTGGAGGGACAATCGCAGAAAACGGATTCCCTAGAAGACTTTCAGCCAGTTAAGCTGGACGGAACCGTTCCCCTGCAGCCTGGCACCGTCTACACCCTAGCTCTCGTGGCTGGAAAGAAAGTGGAGCCGCGAATGATGGATATCGGTGCGATCCAGTTGGTGAAGTGAGTGGTCAGTTTAAGATTTTTTTGCTGATCACCAAAATACCAAACACCGATCACTTCTTCTCCGGCGGCTTTGGTACATCCAGATCTCGACCATCGGTCAGTCGAATCATCGCGCCGCGAATCATGTTGCCGCGTTCTTCCCTGGAAATGTTTGGATACGAGCGCATCACGTGACCGATGTATTCGCGAAGCTTTTGCTGCTTCTCCTGGGGAAGCGCCCGGTAGCGGGCAATGTCCTCCTTCGAAGGTCCCTTTCGCTTTCCGTCGTCACCTTTCCCGTGCCCATCGCCTCTCCCATCGCTGCCTCCGCCCGGTCTGGTTTGAGGCGAAATCTGGCTCTTCTCATACCGCAATTCCACTTCATCTCCGGCGAAAGAAATACGTGCCGAAACAGCCGCAAGCGCATATTCAGGAGCTGACGGCGGTTGCGATACCTCGACAAGCTGCAGTCCCTCGTCTGTTTTTTTCTCCGGAGTCACAATAACCGTCTTTTTCGTTTGCCGATTGTAAACGGTCGCAATCTGAATGTCGTCGAAAGAAGCGACACCTCGCAACACGTACACCTCAGCCGGGTCCAGAACGCGACCGAATGGACTCGCTTCCTTCAAAGCCTCGAAGTCAGAAGATTCAATCGGGCCTGGAGTGAGATCAGCGTCCTGCCCAAAACTAGCCGTAGCTACAATTGCGACTCCAGCCACCGCGACAAGACGCAACAAGGTAATGTCACAGACCAAACAGGATTCGGTCTTCGACCTGACTGAGTCGAGTCCCGCTTCATTCCACTCATTCATGATGAAGCGCCTCCCTCGTCCTCGTCCGTGTCAGCTTCGGCTTCATCGGCAGCTTTGTCCGGCGATTCGGTTTCGCTGCTATCTGGGTCAAACCATCTCGCCACCGTAATCTGACAGACCGCCTGCGGCTCAGTCTCTTTCGATTTGGAATCGAGCTTGAGTTCCAAGGCTTTGATAACGACAAATTTCTCCGGGTTCTGCAACCCCGTTAGCCAATCAAATATCGCAGCCTGCTCGCCACGAACGTTCAAACGCACGGCCACCTCAGCATGGAAAGTTTCGCGAACCACTTCCTGCATGCTCTGCTGCTCGATTTTGATCTTTTTCTCAAACAAGTCGTCCTGCAGTTCCTGCAAAAGATCGCCGAGTTCCTTCGTCAATCGGCCGCCTTCGGCACGAGGCATTTTTTCCATCAACCATCGCTCGCGGACATCCGCTTTTTCGGCATCCCCGAGCCACATCTCTGCATCGGCGATCTCGTTTTCCAAGAGGCGAATCTGATCTCCGCTACCCCGCAAATTTTTCGCGATGTAGCGAGCCGCGAATCCATTCGCGACGAGGAAGATTACGGCGAAGCAGCCCGCCAGCATCCATTTTTCTCTAGCTGTCAGGCCCCGCATTTTTTGGTTCTCCACTGATGACGAATGTCGCCGTATTATTCTTTTCCACCTTCGGATTCGGCATACTCCACTGGTAACGTTCGAATCCTTCCATCACTTGCAAATCCTCGAGCAGTTGGTTCGCCAACTGAACATCGCGAGCCTGTCCCACGATTCGTGAACTTCGTCCGGAAGTCTTGAACTCACGAATCACGACTCCACTTCCCGGCAGCGCCGAAGTAATGCGACTCAATTGAACGAGAGGAAACAAATCTTTCTCGAAAGCGGGCTCAAGTGCTTTCCATCGCTGCTCGACCATCTGAATCCGTTCCACATCGGGTTCGATGATCGAGAGTTGGCGCTCTATCGACTCAATCTTGCGAGATTTGTTTCTCGCATCAATCCAGAGCCAGGAAATGGCAACAACATAGGCGATCAGCAGCGCGGCTAATCCGACAAAAACCCTTCTACCGCTCTTCCGCTTGCGACGGGAGTCGGAAACAGCGTGAGGCAGTAGACGAGAACGCCCTTCGACCCGCTGCGAGAGCGCATTGGGATTCATGCGCTGGGTGACGGGGATGTCCAATGCCTCCGAAAATTCTTTAACGGCTTCCGGAGGCGCATCCGGCAAGCAGAAATCCATTTCCTTTGGCTGGTGCCCTGACAAAGCCGGGTCGCCACGCAATCCCAGCAAGGTAAGGGAAATCTCCTGGGCCGCAGCTTTGTCCGGCTGCCCTCCCCCACTCAACACCTGAACGTGGATAGGGATTTGTCCGTGATAGACACCAAAAACGAGCCGGCCGCTCTCTTTCCACAAACAGCATCCACCGGTGGGGGCTGATCGAAGCCAGGCCGAGGTCGTGTAACCAGCCGCGCCATTCTCAATAAAATCCGAAGCGGGCGGAGGCATTACGGTCACGGCAAAGGTGTCGCCCTCTGGGTCGTTACCGATGAGTTCATAGTCCACGAGTGTTTCTCCGTCCGCCGAAGAGACGAGCCCACGTTTTTCCGCCTGCGCAAAAATCATGTTCGCATGCAGGGATTGATCGGTCGGGGGCAAGGCAACTGCGAAGGTGGAAACTTCCGACGCCGGCATTCCGACGACGACGTCGGCACGACGCCCCACGATGTCGTGAAGATCAGGCCCACGAGCGATCTCGGAATCGCCCGATACCCCGACCCATCCGCGGTCAGATGCTGGAATCGCCGCTACTCCGGCCATGATGGTATTTTCTGCATGAAAAGGGTGTCCTGAGTAAACCTCGGAGGAAGGGTAAAGTTTCCGGAAAAGAGAAGGGAATTACAAGTGATGAAGAGGGAGAATCGCGCCGTTAAAAATCGCCGATCAGCAGGTTCGCGGTGACAAGATAACGATCAGCCCACTTCAGGTTTCTTGGGCGAAGGCTAGGGACCTCGGGTGCCATGACCTGAAGAAAGGGAAAACCTTTGAGCCATTCGCTGCCACTCTCTGCTCCACGAAGCGCGGCAAAGGGCAAGCGACCTCCATCTCGATGGATGAAAAGCGCCACCTCTTCCCCGCCTGCCGAATCGAGCCCGAGGAGATGAAACCCAAGCTCACCCGGAGCTTTATCGATTTCCCCAACAACAAGGGTGTGGTGAATGCCCGGCTCCCATCTCGGCGTTTCCGAACCGCGAGTTCGTACGACGAATGAACGCAGGCTGATAATGGGCTTCACGCCACGATCTATCGAAAGGGAGATTTTTTCATGAATCCGACGCATGTGCTCCCCTTCCGTTTCGCTCGCGATACGATCCAGATTTTCGGATTTTAGCTTTGGTTTTTCATATTCAACCAGGAGCTCATTCAAACCAGTTGCAAGGTCTTCCACAAAAATGCCATGCACCCCCCAGCGATTCCACTTCGGCTCGACGGTCGAATTGCGGCTTCGAAAATAGCGCTCGATCAGATATTTCATCCGCGCCGTGTCATCCTCCCCTTTCAGGGAATGATAAATCGTGAAGTGTTCTTCGCGACTGAATTTCAGCAGATTCAAGATCGAAGCTGGCCCGCAGGCATTTTTCGAATCTGGGTAATCGAATTGATCTACAATTCCGGCACGTTCGGTTTGGCTTTGTGAGAAGGAGGAAATCGAAAATGTCGAAAAGACGAATCCGATCCAGAGCAATTTCCGCAGCTTCATTCTTACCTAGAAAAAACGCTACACATCATCGTCGCCACTTTCCCCAGCGACTTGCCCGCGGAGTTTTGCCTCGATGAAAGCTTCCAGATTTCCATCCATGACAGACTGGATATTGCCGGTCTCACAACCTGTGCGATGGTCTTTGACCATCTGGTAGGGCTGAAAAACGTAGGAGCGAATCTGAGCACCGAAAGCAATCTCGCCTTTCTCGCCATATTGCTGCTCCATCTCAGAGCGTTTTTTGTCTTCCTCGATCTGCAGTAGTTTTGCTTTCAGAATTTTCAGCGCGACCTGGCGATTCTTGTGCTGGCTTCGCTCCACGGTGCATCGCACCAGAATTCCGGAAGGAAGATGGCGCATCAGGACTCCCGTCTCGACCTTGTTCACATTCTGCCCGCCTTTGCCGCCCGATCGCATCGTCGTAATTTCAAGATCTGACTCGTCGACCTCCAACTCCGGCTCTTCTTTCAAATCCGGAACTGCTTCGATACTGGCAAAGGATGTATGCCGCCGTGACTGAGCATCAAAAGGCGAAATTCGTACAAGTCGATGTACGCCATTTTCACAATTCAAATAGCCAAAAGCATTCTCGCCCTCGAACCGGAGCGTCGCTCCGCGAATCCCGGCTTCCTCCCCCGGCTGCAAATCGACCATCTCGGTCTTGAAGCCCTGCTGTTGGCCCCAGCGCTGATACATGCGAACCAGCATGTCCGCCCAATCACAGGCCTCGGTGCCTCCCGCTCCTGCGTGGATCGTGAGGAAAGCATTTTCCGAGTCGTGCGGCCCATTGAGCAAAGTCAAAAGTTCGATGCGATCCAACTCTTTCTGAATCGCTTCCATCTCGGAGCTGACCTCATCCATGGACGAGTCGTCACCGTCCTCCTGGGCAATCTCGATAAGGACGGAAAAATCGTCGATCCGGGAGATGAGCTCGTTTACCGGATTGATCTTGTTTTTCAGCGCCGCTACCTCACCCACTCGGTTCTGAGCCTTTTCCTTGTCGTCCCAGAATTCGGGAGCACTCATTTCGGCCTCGTAGGCCTCTAACTTCTTTTCCAGTTCGGGGAAGTCAAAGATACCGCCGCAACTCAGAGAGTCGGGCTTTTAGGGATTCTGTGTCTATGGCGTTGAGATCGTCACTCATGCGAGGCGTATCCTGTTCCACAGATTTGGAAAAATGTAAACTTTGGATTAGAGGTAGACTCCATTTTTCATGAAAGCACGTGGCACCCTGATCAAACGCTCGCCTCTCACCGAGACGAGTTTGATCGTACATTGGTGCACCCATGAAAACGGAATCGTAAAAACGGTCGCCAAGGGAGCACGTCGTTCCACGAGTCCCTTCGCAGGCAAGCTGGACCTTTTTTATCTCTGTGAGATCGAGGTCCATCCTGCGAAGAAAGGTGACTTGCACATACTCAAAGAACTCAAGATCGAACGCCCCCGTCTCGGCTTGCGAAAGAATTACCTGCAGACACTTGCTGCATCCTATTTCGTAAAGCTGGTTGATCGCGTCTCTGAGCTAGAAACACCGCTCCCCGAAATCGCTGACCTCCTCGACCGCGGACTCAATTTTTTGGAGGAAAACGATGCCGACTGGCGCTCCGTGAATCATTTCGAAAAACAACTCGCCCAGTTCGTCGGAGTCATCGAACCCGGAATCGATCCGATACGATCACTGGCAGATGTGTTTGGAAAGATGCCGGTTCAACGCGGAGAGTTGGAGGGGCGTTTGGTCTGAGCCCCATCTTGACTCACTGCGACTGTGCCGCGAGCAGGAATATCCCACTTCGATCGGGATCGAAAACAGCCTTCGCATTTCCAAGCTTCTCCCCTACGGTTGCTCTATGAAGACCCTCCTTGTCATCACTCTTATCGCTGCTGTGATTCCACTGCCTGCAACAGCCGAACTCCGCCCCTGGACCAACTCGGTCGGAAAAACGATTCAGGCGGAACTGGTTTCCCTCGAAGGCGACGATATCACGCTGAAAATGGAAAACGGCCGGAGCTATACCTTGGATCTGAGCACGCTTTCTCTCACCGATCAGAAGTTTGCAAAAAATTGGCAGGCAGAGTTGAAAGCAATGGCAGATGCCCCCAAGCCGAAGACGGAGACGATCATGGCAACGCCGGGTAAAGTGATCTATCGCTCCTCCTTGAAGGAAGCCGAGGGAACTTGGAAAATGAGGCCCGGAAAGTGGGAGTTCAGCGAAAACGGCCTGACCGGCGTGGAGCTTGCCGCCGACGATCACGCTGCCGTGATAAAACAGCAACTGCCCCTGAAAGATGTCATCATCGAATTCGATGTTCTTCTCGGAGGGGCAAAAAGCGCCATGTTTGGCATTGACGACTCTAAGGACCATGTTTGCCGGGTTACCCTGACAAAAAGCTCTTTCCAGGCACGCAAAGACGACAACGATCACGAAGGCCCGGACAAGAGCAAGCCTTTCAATTCTGTCAGTGAAGATTTTGATACTGACGAATGGCACACCGTTCGCATCGAACTACTCGGTGAAGAAATGCTCGCTCAGACCGGAGATCACATCAGTTTCGGAACGGATCCACTCCTGGCCACCGAGAAAGCCAAATGGGGCTTCATCGTTGCCGGAGAGCAAGCCGGATTTCGTGATCTCACCATCTGGGAAGCACTCCCGAACGAAGATTGGGAAAAAACCGGCTCAAGGCTTCGCAGGAAGCTGGACGTGAAAGAGTAGTTTCTCGACTACTTCCACGCTGTCAGCCTCGTTTCCGTCCGCAAGATTACTGCGCCGTCTGCGATCGCGGGCGTACTGCGGCACAATTCTCCGAGCGAATTTTTGCTAACGAACTGAAAGGTCCCCGATGCAGCGATGACGTGCACATTTCCGCTCTCGTCGGCAAAATAGATGTGTTTTCCGTCACTCACGGGCGATCCAAAAATCGATCCCTCCACACCTGGGATTCTCTCTTTCCACTTCTCCTCGCCAGTCAAAGAATCGACGCAAGTCCCGATTCCAGAATCGTCGATCAGGAAGGCGAGATCACCGACCGCAATCAAGGACGGAATGTGGGGCACGTTGCGCTCGATACGCCAGACTTCTTCCCACTCGTCTGCATCAGTCAATCGCATCGCGACACAGTGCTTGGGGTTTGCGGTAAAACCACAGGTACCGATGATGAGCCCCCTTGTCACAATCGGCGAACTGATCGCGCGCTCGTTCGTTTCCGTATTGAAAACGGATTTGTCGGCGATCACGGCCCCGTTCTTCGGATTGATAGCAGTGAATCCATGTTGCCAGTTCACAAACACGATAACCTCACGCCCGTTCGCCTCGTAGACGCAGGGCACCGAATAGGAAATCCGCTGGCTCTTTCGCTTCACCTCCCACGCGACTCCCCCACTCTTCGCGTGCAGGGCGAAGAGGTTTCCGCTTTCTTTTTCCTGATCATTATTGAGAACGACAAGATCGTTGTAGAGAATTGGAGATCCGCCAAATCCATGTCCACCAACGACCGGTCCAAGGTCTCTCCGCCAGTGAAGATCGCCGTCATGAGAAAGGGAAACCACAGTCAATTGGTCAGCAGTCCCCCACGCGAAGACGACGCGCTCGGCATCGACCGCAGGAGTGGAAGAAGCGGCACTATTGAATCGATGACCTTTGAATTTTCGCTGATCGAATTTCTTTTCCCAAATCGTCTCCCCCGTATTTCGATCGAGGCAGAGAGTGAGCCATTGATACGCCACCGCTCCCGGCTTCCCCTTGCCCTTCTTCTTGCCTTTGCCTTTTGCGGCTGACTTGGGAGCGGGCTCGGGTGAGATTTCGGGGACAGCGCTGAGGAGGAAAATCCGGTCATCCCAAAGCACGGGTGAACCATGTCCGGAGCCAGGAATCTCCACAGACCACTGCTGTGATTTTTCGCTCAGGTCTGTGGGAGCTTCAGTTGAGCTGTCGATACCGGAACCATTAGGACCGCGGAAGCGCGGCCATTCGGCAGCATCAAGCCAAAAGCATGGCAGACAGAAAAGAGTGGCGAGAAAAAGGCGGGCTGGCAAATGCATCAAATGAGAAAATCGTGAAGTGGAACCTACGACTTTTCCTGCAGAAGTGAAAAGCGAATTCGCATTCTGTAGCTGGCCTCTGCGAAGCTGCATTGTGCGCACTTGTCTTAATGCACCCACATTCCGATGTCACAGACCTCAGCTACAGATTCTACCCACGCTCCACGCCGGCTCTTTTAAAAGCTGCCTCCATATTTCGAAAGCACTCTTCAGTAGCAGCTACCGGATCATAGTCAGTGTCGCCTCGCCAAATCTGGCTGCTGACTTCACAGCAGAAATCGCCACGGTACCCCCCTTCGTAGAGTCGCTTCACAACTTCAGCCTGATCCCAGCTATCGGAGGCGCCAGCTAGGGCAAATCGCACTCTCCCATCCACTTCCACAGCATCTTTCACTGCGACATAGTTCGTAATTGGCAACGCTGCATCCACCGTGTCCGCAATAGTGCGCTCCGGAGTCTGGAATGCGTAATGGCTGTAGTCATAGACCATACGGAGTCGTCGTGGATTGCCGACTTGTTTCAAAAGCCAGGCAGCCTGAGTCGGATCAGACATGGCGTGGCTTCGATGCGGCTTGATCGACAGGTAGCCTTTCTGATCTGCGAGAATCTGATTCCAGTCCGCCAGTCGATCGCGGAAGAGATTCTTCGACTCGTCCCATTTCTTTCCGCCGAGAATGGTCTGAATCAACGGTGGCTTCTCGGGACAAAGGTCATGAGCCATCTG
>Ga0181569_10003755_pt1 | contig 11755 bp, 6 predicted proteins | sample 101ome_19_FD_132452 | JGI IMG/M metagenome (GOLD analysis project Ga0181569, IMG submission 132452) | Coastal salt marsh microbial communities from the Groves Creek Marsh, Skidaway Island, Georgia - 101405AT metaG (megahit assembly) | ecosystem: Environmental > Aquatic > Marine > Intertidal zone... | reverse complement strand
GCGGAGTGAAATTGCTCATTGGTTCAGACATAGTAATTTATTTTGGTTCGGGGGTGAGAAAAGTCAACTGATGGCATCCAGATTCAATTGGGGAAGCCGGGAAAATTCTTTGCGTATAAACTCGGCACGCAGGTGGTCACGCTGACCAGGCTCAATCGCCTGCCCTGCACTCAACTGAACATGACCGGGCTGGATTTCGATAAACAAACGATCAGCCAAGCTACGATAGCGTTCCGGAATAATTCCAAAATCTGCGGCTAGGCGTACAAGGGAAAGGTGATCCATTGCTTCCGCACTTTGTATCATGTAACAGCACTTCAGTGCACCCAGGGATCGGCTAATTTTGTCGACTAGGCGCATTCCATCATCTTCCATCAGTTTTTCCCGAGCCATGGACTCTTGATCAACAATGTTATCCAAGGTGGTCTTGAGACGGTCGATGATTGCACTTTCAGACTCACCGAGAGTTTGCTGATTGGAGATCTGGAAAATACTTCCGCTTGCATCTGAGCCCTCACCGAACAAGCCACGTACTGCAATGCCTAGCAGGTTGACCGCATTGATTACCTTGTCCATATTTTTCGACATCACCAAACCGGGCAGGTGCATCATCACCGAAGCACGCAGGCCGGTACCGAGATTGGTTGGACAAGCAGTAAGAAACCCGAGCTTTGAATCAAAGGCATAATTCAGCTTCGACTCAATGTGCGAATCAAGGCAGTCAGCGACATCCCAAACGGAGGAGAAATCAAGGCCATTGCCCAACACCTGAATCCTCAGGTGATCCTCCTCATTTACCATCACACTGCAGGTACGGTCATTGGAGAGAAACAACCCACTCGATTCCTCCGCCTGGGAAAGCTCCGGGCTAATCAGGTGTTTTTCCACCAGAATCTGGCGGTCGAGCTCACTCAGGTCATCCACTTCCACAACGGTGCCATTCTTCATTTCATCGACTCCGGTAAGTGCATCGATACACATAGAAAGAACTTTTTTCTTCTGGGCAGATTTTGCCCGCCCAGGAAAGGGGTATTCGCTAAGATTACGGGCCAGTCGCACCCGTGTGCTCAGGGCAATAGGGGTTGGCTTAACCGCCTTGGCTTTGCTTTTGGAAGAAAACAGATCGTGAAACATCGGATAGATGAGTTACCTATGTAAGCGACGCCGACTGGGCTTCCAGTTTTTTTAAAAGGTCACGAAGTTCGGCTGCTTTTTCATAATTTTCTTCTTCCACAGCAAAATGAAGTTCTTCCTTTATCTGTTTGCACTGCTCTTCAATTGAAGGCCCTTCGTCCACTTTAGCTGGCTCTACCTCCACCCGATTGGGCACCTTGCCAAGGTGTTCGATTCCAGCATGCATACCATCGAGAAGAGGCTCGAGCACAGGACGAAAAACATGATAGCAGGCCTGGCAACCCAAGCGGCCACCCTTTTTAAAATCTTGGTGAGAAGTACCGCAACTTTCGCAGACCATGCCCTGAACTGACTTTTCTGCCTCCATGACCGAATGGTCTAAAAGATTGCCAATGGATAAATTATCCGGGTTGGTCACTCCCTTTTCCTGAGCACAGGACTCGCACAAGTCCATTTTATGCATCTGCCCATTAATTATTTGAGTCAGATGAACAGTGGCTTGGCTCTCACAGTGATGACACTTCATAGATTACTAATTGCTTTGTAGTTATAAATATACCCTGCGCGCACGGAAAATACAACGCAGATGACGCGCCAAATGAATGTAAAACAAGATGAAGGGCTAAATTCCTCAATTCGCCCCGTCCAAGCGCACACCATCTTTATTGACGCTTTCCCTAAAAAGACTGATTAATTTCTGTGTCCACACCCCTGGTTTCGCATCTCCAATCGGCCGATGGTCCACTTCCACACAAGGAATCACTTCCGCTGCAGTACCAGTGAGAAAACATTCATCCGCAATCCACAAATCATAGCGGGTCAAAGCCTGCTCCTTAACAGGAATTCCCAAACCCTGAGCCAGGTCCATGACCGCTGCCCGGGTAATTCCACGCAAGGATCCTGCATCCAAAGGCGGGGTGTAAAGCACGCCCTTACGAATGATAAATACATTGTCGCCAGTACACTCAGCAATTTCTCCTTTATCATTGAGCATCAATGCTTCAAGAAAACCAACTCTCTTTGCCTCAATTTTTGCAAGTATGTTGTTTAAATAGTTCAAACTCTTGACCGCGGGAGGAAGAGCCGCAGCATTGATCCGGCGAGTGGGCACGGAAATAATCTTTAATCCATTTTCGTAAAGTTCTTCGGGATAGAGCTGAATATTGTCAGCGATGATGATGACGCTCTGCGGACCACACCCATCTGGAGTCAGTCCGAGGTGCCCAGGTCCGCGAGTAACAATCAGCCGGATATACCCATTTTGTAAGTTGTTCTGACGACAGGTTTCGCACACTGCCTCTGCGAACTTCGCTCGGCTCATCGGCATCTCCAATAGGATGGCCTTAGCCGAGTGCTCCAAGCGCTCCAGGTGCTCGTCTAGTTTATAAACACACCCATCGTACAGTCGGATACCTTCAAATACACCATCGCCATAGAGCAAGCCATGATCGAAGACCGAAATCTTCGCATCTTCCTTCTCAACAAACTCTCCATTTAAATAAATTTTCATCTTCCAAACATTTGCATGACGAAAAGATTACGACTTGGCGAGCGCCAAGCAAAAATCTTATTCACTGGTTGGCGATCAGGTTGTCGACAACCGAGGGGTCCGCCAATGTAGAGGTATCCCCAATCTGATCAGTCTCATTAGTGGCAATCTTACGCAAAATACGACGCATAATCTTGCCCGACCGCGTCTTGGGCAAGGCGGGTGCCCAGTGGATTACATCAGGCGTGGCAATCGGCCCAATGACTGATCGTACCTGCTGTTTTAATTCTCCACGTAATTCCTCTGTATATTCCTGGCCAGCATTAAGGGTAACATAAGCATAGATGCCCTCTCCTTTCACCTCATGAGGAAATCCCACTACCGCAGCCTCTGCCACTGCTGCATGTGCCACCAAAGCACTTTCCACCTCGGCGGTACCCATGCGGTGGCCAGATACATTGATTACATCGTCTACCCGTCCGGTTATCCAGTAATATCCATCCTCGTCCCGGCGGCATCCATCACCGGTAAAGTAGTATCCCTTGTACTGGTCAAAATAAGTTTCCTCAAAGCGCTTATGGTCGCCATACACCGTGCACATCTGCCCGGGCCAGGGTTCTTCCATCGCCAATACTCCGCTCACTCCATTTCCTTCGATCCTTTCACCCGACTGGGCATCAAGCAGTACCGGCTTAACCCCAAAAAATGGAAAGGTCGCCGAACCCGGCTTTAGCGGGGTGGCTCCGGGGAGTGGGGTAATCAAAATTCCTCCGGTTTCAGTCTGCCACCAGGTATCAACAATGGGGCATCTTTCCTTTCCGGCATTACGATGGTACCACCTCCAAGCCTCCGGGTTAATCGGTTCACCCACACTCCCAAGGATGCGCAGGCTGGGCATATCGTATTTTGCCGGCCACTCCTCCCCCGCCGCCGCGATCGCACGGATCGCAGTCGGTGCAGTATAAAATTGGTTCACCTTCCACTTTTCGATCACTTGCCAGTAGCGGTCTGGGTTCGGATAGGTGGGAATACTTTCGAACATGGTAGTAGTCGCCCCATTGGCGAGAGGGCCGTAGACAATGTAGGAATGCCCGGTAATCCATCCGATATCAGCAGCACAGAAATAAATATCCTCCTCGTGATAATCGAAAATATATTTGTGGGTGGTCGCGGTGTAGACCAAGTAACCACCGGTGGTGTGCATCACCCCCTTGGGTTGGCCAGTCGACCCGGAGGTGTAGAGGATAAAGAGTGGGTCCTCTGCATCCATTTCTTCACATGGGCAATCAGCAGAGGCTCCACTCACCGCTTCGTCCCACCACAAATCGCGCCCTTCTTCCATCGCACACTCGATGCCTGAGTCTTCTCCCACCCGGCGAACCACAATACAAGTCTCCACCGGTTCGCCCATCCGTTCCCCTGCACTCTTCATTGCCTGATCAGCATTGGGTTTCATCGGGATGGCCTTGGCCCCACGAAAAGTACCATTGGCCGTAATCAGGGTCTTACAGTTGGAATCGACAATGCGGTCGGCCAGGGCCTCCGCGGAAAATCCACCAAAAACCACCGAGTGCACTGCCCCTATCCGGGCACAGGCAAGCATCGCCACTGCAGCCTCAGGAACCATGGGCATGTAGATCGATACCCGGTCTCCCTTTTTCACTCCGCGCGACTTTAAAACATTGGCAAATTTACAGACCTGCTCGTGCAACTGGCGGTAGGTAATAGTAGCATCCTCACCCGGCTCATTCCCCTCCCAAATAATCGCAGTTTTATCAGGTCTCTGATCGAGATGACGGTCCACGCAGTTAAAACAGGCATTGGTCTTCGCTCCGCTGTACCACTCCACTGAGATCGGCCCGTTGCGGCGGTCGTAATTAAAAGACCGCACCTGATCCCACTTTTTAAACCAGTGAAAGTCCTCAGCTATTTCCGCCCAAAAACCATCCGGGTCCGCAATACTCCGGTCGTACATTGCCTGGTATTCCTCATGGGTTTTGAGGTAGGCAACCTCAGATGCGGCTTTCGGTGGATGGACAAGTTCGCTGGCGGAAGAATCAGTCATGGCGTGAAGTTGGGCTGGTTAGGTTAAATTTAGGATCAAAAGTTTCAGATTTTTTGAAGTTAGGAAATTGCCCAATGCTTGTCGATGCGCTTTTGATAGGTTCCTTCACCATGCTCACCAGCGACCTCCAGTTTGACCTGCCCTCATCTTTGATCGCCCAGTCGCCCTGCGACCAAAGGGATGGCTCACGCTTGCTAGTTTACAATAGAGAAAAGGATTCAGTTTCCCACCATCATTTTCACGAATTGCCCGACCTGCTCCCCCCCAAGCTTGCCATCCTCAGAAATGATGTATCTGTGCTCAAAGCCCGCCTTCCTGGAAAGCGCCCTACTGGTGGAGTGGTTGAATGTTTATTACTGCGCCCAGCAGACCCTCCAGAAACCACCTGGAGGTGCTTGCTCAAACCGGGTGGCAAAACCGCACGGGCAGGATGTTTTGGACTGGATGGAGAATACCATGCCAAGGTTCTGGAATCTTTGCCCTCCGGGGAATATCTAGTGCGATTTGATTTACCGAAAGATAAGGATGCCCCCACTCTTGCCCAGCGCATCGGGTCGCTGCCCCTTCCTCCCTATGTCCGGCGCCCCGCCGACCCTGCCGATGAGGAACGCTACCAGACGGTCTATGCCAAGGATGAAAAAAGGAGTGCAGTGGCCGCACCCACTGCCGGGTTGCACTTCACCTCAGAAATTTTGAACCAACTAGAAGCGGATGGGCACCAGTTTCACGACCTCACCCTCTCGGTTGGGCTTGGTACATTCCGTCCGATCGAAACCGAGCAGGTCGAAGACCACCCCATGCATGCCGAAGAGTATTTTCTTTCTCCCCAGACTAAAACCGTTTTGCGGGACCCAGCAGTTAAGCGGCTGGCTATTGGCACTACCTCTGTACGGGCGATCGAACACTACCTGAGCTCGGACGACCCATATCCACCGGAACCATTCCGTACAGATGCCCGCCTTTTCATACGCCCGCCCTACTCCTTTCTTGGCATCGATCATTTACTGACCAACTTCCACCTCCCCGGTTCCACTCTGCTCTGTTTGGTCTCCGCCTTTCTTAGCCCAGGTTCCCCTGCCGGTCTCGGTCGCCTAAAAGAGCTGTACAAAGAAGCAATCGATAAAAAATACCGCTTCTTTTCCTATGGAGATGCGATTTTGATTCTTTGAAGGTCTGAGATTTTTACTAACCTCAAAAACTAGTCGATATTAGCCTGAGTTGAAAAATCGAAGAAAACAGCTTTACCATTGATTTTCTTGGGATATAGGTAGACCCAATCCGAGCCTCGGTCAGACCACAAATAGGGCCAGGAACTTTCATTGGTCCACAACCACCCTCGACTCTCATGCCAAATCCACACGCTTAATTCAGGAGCATCTTGGGCATATATCCAGCCCAATTGCGTATGGTAAATCCAATCATTTGCATAAGAACGGAAAGTGCCAAACCAAGAGGATGCCATCCACCCTCCATCCAATTCTTCCACTATTCCCCACCATGTTGAGGCTTCTTCACTAACAACTACCTTACGAATCGAGCTGATTCCATTACCGGCAATATTTTTCGCCCAGGCACGAAAATAAAAAACAGAACCAAAAGAGTTATCTTCCAAATTAAAATGAAAGTCATTCTTTTCACCGTGGCTGGCAGATACCCATGTGCCCGCCGAGGGATCCCTGCTTAAATTAATAGAAGATGAAATAATAAAACCATGATCCTGAATCTTCCCCTGACCATCACTCAGCACCTTTCCTCTTAGGAGAATAGAACCATTGGTCTCCAAGCGAGCTGAACTTGTTGTAACAATGGGGCGATTGGAGTGCGAGTAAGCACTCTCTGGGTCTGTGCCTTCTCCAACTTCATCGGAGTTGGAAAATCCGTCACCATCCCTGTCATCATCAAATGGATCCTCGATCCCATCACCGTCCATATCCTCTACCACATTTCTCAGATACACAGTAAATTGCTTTGTAAAGGTAGCATTCCGTTCATCAGCCACCTGCACAGAAAAAGTGTAATTCAGGTCATGCGTCTCGTAGTCCAAAATCTGCGTGCTCGTAAGTAAACCGGTTGTAGATAAAACGAAAGGAAAGTTATTTTCATCGCCTGACTGCAGGTGGGTGAAAGTAAGGACATCTCCTTCATCGGCATCTATTCCAATTAATTGGGCAACATCGACTCCAGCTTGTTCGTTTTCAAGAAGTTCTCCTCCCTCCATGATAATATCTTCTGGTGGTCGATTTACCACAGAGTTTGCATCACGTGGATCCGATCCAAAAGCGAGTTCCTCCTCATCGCTAAATCCATCGCCATCGTCATCCAAATCATAATGGTCTTCCACGGCATCTCCATCCAAGTCTTCCACTTCATTAAGCAGATCAATCGTGAAAATACCTTCAGCCCTTGCACCTTCGGAGTCCATCGCCATGGCTAAGATCGCAAATTCCTTTGGATCTGTTTCAAAATCAAATACTTGATTGGTTCGGACTGAATCGTTGGAGTCCACATAAAACAAGCCACTTGGTCCTTCCAGTGTCATATTGAGAAAGCCACTGCGTGATTCCCCGGAACTCTCATCTGTCCAATTCCCCTCTGCAGTTGCACTTTCACTATTAAAGCCACTCAAATAAAAATTTAAGTTGGCTACATATTTTCCATCCTGCATGGTCAGGCGAGCAGTATTTCCGCCAGTTCGCTCATAGATGTAAGGCTCGATTTCGGTGCTGAAGATAGAGTTGCCCGAACTGTAATCATGGTAGTCGAATTGAAAGTTCTCCTCCGTAAACATTCCGTTTAGATTTACTGAAGAAATCCACTCGGAGGAATCTTCTGTCACTTCAGTTTGATTAATCGTAGCTCGCCACCCAGCTAAACTCTCAGGGGGCACCATACTCTTGACTAAAAAGCCTTGAATGGTGCCCACTCGGGTACCGGTTGAATTATCTTCATGCAGCGTACCAACAATCTCCATCCCATTTCCATCTCTAAAAAAGGAAATTTTTGCCACATGGTTAGAATTGGCAAAACTGAGCTCGGCGGATGAATCGTCTGTTTTGGTGTAATCATAATCGACAATCTTGTACACATTTCCTGCCTCAGAGTAGTTCACTTCGAGATGGTCATATCCATACTCTTCAAAGCGTCCATTTCGATAAAGGTTGATTGGTTGATCCCCGTTCTGAAACGACTCACTGATAATAGCGCGGTATCCAAGAAGATTTGCGGGAGCAAATGCAGGTGGCTTCAAGGTCACGACGATATTGCCCGAGGAAGCCCCAGTGCTATCATTATCAACCCAAGTCCCCTCTGCTTGTATAGCCTGGGCATTGAACCCATGGGCATAGAAATTCAAATCTGCCACATAGCTTCCGTCATTACGCTTGATTTGGGCTGAAAAAGGGCCGGTTTTTTCGTAGGTATAATCTTCCGAATTCGTCACATTTCTACCCAGTTGCGGATCGTAGCCTTCAAAGATAAAGACATCGCCAAGAAAAACCCCAACCGCGAAAGTGTAGTTGAGACTACCACCATATTCAGACAGGTCCCCCTTCCATCCGTCAATATTTTGAGGAGACTCAATGGGCTCACGAAAATCAATCGAGATATGACCATATTGCTGGGTGTTATCGCTGCTTCTCGTCCAGTTTCCTTCAGCACTTACAATAAAATCTCTATTTCCCTGATAAAAAGTGAGATCAGCCACCCAATTCCCTTGATTAATTGAAAGCCTGCCAGTGGAGTTGCCGGTTTTTTGGTAACTGTAGTTATCAGGCTCAGAATTAATGTTGCTGGTGTAAGGGAAATCTCTTTCGTCCCACAACCTCTCCTCGCCAAAACGCACACGGTGATAGGTGGAGCTACCTCCCAAGTTCTCGACCTCATTTGCAGTGGCCTTCCAACCTGCAATACTTTCGGGTGCCTCTTGCAATTCAACGAGTTCAAAATGTAATTCGTCCCTATCTGGATCAACCGCAGATAATTTACCAACCAACGACCCACGGGGTTGGTTTTCAAGAATACTCATTCCACTCAGTGCCAGGGAATGTGGAGGGCGATTAGGCATAGAGTTTGCGTCGCGTGGATTCGTGCCCGCAGCCACCTCCTCAGCATCACTAAATCCATCCCCATCGTCATCAAGATCGTAATCATCCTCCACCCCATCCGCATCTAAGTCTTCAAACTCATTGAGCACATGGATGGTGAAAGAAGATTCGAAAGACGCTCCCTTGCTATCCGAAACTGCTGCCCGAATAATAAAAGTCGCAGGATCACTCTCATAATTGAATACCTTGGCCGAAATCAATTGGGTCCCTTGGTCTAGCTTGAAGGGGACTTCAAAATTATTCCCATTCTGTCCTCCTAGGCTTTTATTTTCTACCTCGTGGATAAAATTCTCTCGATCAAAAGACCCTCCCTGCACGAAACCAAGAAAGTCTTGAGCTTGATCCAGACTTATGAAGAAAAACTGGTCTGGGGAATACTCCTCGTTTATACTTTGCTCATCTCCCTCCATCGTGAGGATTGCCCCAGATTCACGATCAAATCCAACAACATTATAATACTGATATCCGGAGTCTTCGTTCACACGGATATGACCGTTCTCATCTATGATAAACTCGTGATCATAGTTTTGCGGCAACTGGATATCGCTAAAGAAACCAATGTCCCCAAAATTGCGGCCCTCCTCAAACCTCATGGTAATCAGTTGAGGCTCGCCCTCACCTGAAAAATCAATCGACCACAAGGTCGTATCGTTAAGGTCGCCAGCCCATCGGTAAGCTTCGCCATCATGGTAGGCAATGAGGGAACCGTCGGGCCCAAACACAGAATAATGGTATCTGAATTCTGTCTTAAGGGAGAAAGTTAGCTCATCGCCGTCTGGATCCACCGCACTGAAGATGCCCACTGTAGTTCCGGAAGAAAGGTTTTCAATGATGGTATGATCACTCAGTGAAATCGAGGTGGGTGGGCGATTGGGCACGGACTCACTATCCAATGGATCTGAACCTTCCGCATACTCGACTCCATCAGAATGCCCATCCCCATCGGTGTCAAAGAGATCAGGATTGGTACCGATACTGTTTTCAGCCTCAAAAGTTAGCCCATCTTCATCACTGTCTCCTTGGGGATTATTCAGCCCATGAAGAGTGAGGGTTTGTGCATAACGTCCCCCATTCTCATCAGTGACCTCTACTCGTATCGAAAACTCTCCAATCTCGTAGGACGATGCAGTGAATACTTGATCATCTTCGATAGCAAACAGTTCGTTATCTGCATCTCCATATCCAGAAACAAACTCATAAGTGTAACTACCCGTTGTGCTCGGGTCATCATAATCAACCACATTCAAACGACCGACCAAATCGCCATTTTCAGATTCAATGTAGAAGTGGTCCGGATCGATTGTAATTTCAACAGGAGCGCGATTCGCTTGGACATAATAGGAAAGAGTGGATGAATCTCTCGAAGAGATCCCTCCATCCATCACCCTATCAGGCACCAGGGACTCCTGCCCTAATTGATCTTCCTGCCAATTTAGGTAAGCATCGCCATCTGGGTTGTCGTTGGGACCTTGGTTCAGGTTGCCAAATTGATTCATCTCATACCAGTCCGGAATACCATCTCCGTCGGCATCCTCATCCTCCGGCAAATAGTGAGCTACTAATTTATCTCCGTCGGCTAGGGGTCGATTGACTGCACTTAGAGCGGATCCAGTCGGCCCAGCCTGCCTCACACCATTAATTGACCAGTATGCAAACCGATACCCAAACCTTTCACCATATTCATTACCGGTGGAGATGATCGCTCCGTCATGGTCATAGCCGACCTGCTCCTCAATAAAACCTACGGGGTTACTACTAATTGAGTATTCGGATAGAATGGAAGTACCGAACACGAACATTGAGGAATCGCGAGAGGATATACCTCCATCTACCACCAGATCCCGAATCATGGCTTCCTGCCCAAGGAAATTCTCCAGACCATTGCTAAAAGAGTCCCCATCCGAATCATCCTCTTGGCTCTGTGACAGATCGCCAAACTGGTTGTATTCAAACCAGTCAGGGATGCCATCAGCATCAGAGTCCTCATCAGTCGGATAATAGTGGGCAACGACCACAGTTTCACCGGATACCGATACCCGGGCATCACTGGATGCAACCCCGGTCAGTCCAACCTGCCGTACATCATTTACTGTCCAGTAAGAGAAAGTATGACCGTAGCGTTCACCGTTGAGGATTTCGCTCTGAAAACTGGCGTTTTCCTCAAAATAGGCAAGGGTCCCATCGACAAAACCAGTTGGTTGCGAACTCACCTCAACCGCATTGAGGCTGCTATCCCCAAAGACAAAATTTGATGAATCCCGGGAGGAAATACCCCCATCATCGACGGTGTCCACCACGGTGGATTGCTGCCCCATCATAAGCTCTGCACCGTTGGAATATCCATCGTTGTCCGGATCATCAGAGAGGGTCTGAGAAAGGTCGCCAAAATTTCGGTACTCGTACCAGTCATTCAACCCGTCCCCATCCGAATCCTGGTTTTCCTCGAAATAATGGGCAACCAGATTCAGGGTTCCTTCGACCAAAAAGCTTGGCTGGGTGATGGCTCGACCTGCAATGTCTGCCACTCTCACTTCGTTCACCGTCCAGTATCCAAAGATGTATCCGTCTTTGTTTAATTCTGGCAGGGCGGACTGGAAGAGAGTCCCCACTTCGTAGCTTTCGGAATGATCGAGAAATCCAACAGGGCTAGAGGTTTGGCTGACCGATGCGTATTGGGCGTAGGTGAGGTGAGCGGACAGGAACACCGCCACAAAAAAGAGAAAAGGCATCCTACACCTCGTACTAAACCGGAATGAATCTAATCTATTCATTGAACTACGATTTATAAAAAATCAGCTACAATAAATCAGTTCTGCTCGCGGGTAAAAACTATGACTTTTCCTGTATCGTATCTGGTTTGGTTATCTACCGTTCGATCAAAATTGGGAAGCCCAACAGCCAGATCATCTCCGGACAAGGAGATAGACTGCCCAAAACCAGCATTTCTTTCGGACTGATCAGCAG
>Ga0181569_10003748_pt1 | contig 11763 bp, 7 predicted proteins | sample 101ome_19_FD_132452 | JGI IMG/M metagenome (GOLD analysis project Ga0181569, IMG submission 132452) | Coastal salt marsh microbial communities from the Groves Creek Marsh, Skidaway Island, Georgia - 101405AT metaG (megahit assembly) | ecosystem: Environmental > Aquatic > Marine > Intertidal zone... | reverse complement strand
GCAATTTGTATGACCAGAGACCCCACTGCCCCGGCTGCGGAATGCACCACGACCCACTGATCGGGTTTCACCTTGGCGGCGCTGTGCACCAACAGCCATGCGGTATAAGCGCAGGTTGAAAAGCAGCTCGCCAACTGCCAGTCAAACGCGTCTGGCACCATCACCAAAGCCTGTGCGGGCGCGGTGGCGAACTCAGCGTTACCGCCCCACTGCCCGTTAGTCGCTACGCGCCGACCGATCAGCGTCTCATTAACACCGTCGCCGACACTGCTGACCCGACCGCAGAACTCAAAACCGGGGGTGAAGGGGTAGCCCGGATGATTCCATTTGATGCGATCGGCTCTCGCGTGGTTATCGAGCGGGTTCAAGGCCGCGTAGGCCACCTCAATCACTACTTCTCCGGGAGCAGACTGAGGTGTCTCGGCCTCAATCAGCTGCAAAACCTCTGGTCCACCCGGTGCTGCCACGGTCACACTTTGCATCGACATTGCCCCCTTCGATTGCTGGCAGATTAAATTTGATCGGTTGTTATATCAATAAGGCAAATCGTTCCCAGTCAGCGGGGCCGCCCGCCCCCAACATGGCCAGTACTTAGGCGGAGAAAATAGCCTCCCATTTACCCCCTAGTAGCGCACCTTGCGCATTAACGCTTATTGGTATATCAATAGAGCATATGTGTGCGGAACAAATGTTGTAAACAACGTTGTTTGTGTCACTTCAAGCCATTCATAAACACAATAGAGGCACTCTTCATGAATAGAAGCACTCGATGGACGCTCTCGTCGGCAGTCGCACTCGCGGTTGCCGGAGTCATGCCCAGCGCGATCACCATGGCGCAAGAATCGGCCGGTCTGGAGGAGGTAGTTGTTACCGCTCGAAAACGGGCCGAGTCTCTGCAAGAGATTCCGGTTGCGGTGTCAGTCTTCGGTGCTGACGATATTCTGATGACCGACATGCGCGATCTCGAGGACGTGGCCCTGCACACGCCCGGCTTCCAGTTCATGAATCAGGGCAACCAGCAGCCCGGACGCTACAACACACAGCTGCAGTTCAGGGGCCTGACTACAGCCCAGTTCTCCCCCAGCTTCGCAACGGGTGCTCTCTTTATTGACGGCGTGTACGTGCTCAACGGCGGCACCTCGCTCAGCCTCATGGACCTTGAGCGGGTGGAGGTCATCAAAGGTCCGCAGTCAGCCTATTACGCTCGCAACACGTTTGGCGGCGCGGTGAATCTGATCACCCGCGACCCTAACGCCGAGGAATTTGGCGGTGAAATCACAGCCAGTATGTCGGATCGTGGTCGAACCGATGTAAGCGCTTTAATTGAGGGCCCTATCATTCAGGACGTGCTGGCTTTCAGCGTATCGGGACGTTTTTACGATAAAGAGGGGCACTACACCGCGACAGACGGCGGCCGAACCGGTGATGAGGAGACCACGACCTTTAATGGCGTGATCAACTGGACACCAACCGATAACTTCAAGTTGAAAATGCGCTATAGCACCTCCGAAGACGACGACGGCGCGCCGAGTCAGGCTTTTATATCGGGGATCATGAACGATACCTGTACCGGCACGACAGTGAACTCAGCCGAGGGGCCTGCTAACCCCATTAACTATATCTGCGGCACCGTGCCTTATGGCAGTTCAGTCGCGCTGGATCCGGGCAACAACGTGATCTCGTCGAACACGGTTCTACCTGTCGACATGTCGGCACTGACCGACCCCGAGACCAATATCGACGGGGTGCCGGGCGTGACCTCAATCGGCATGAAGCGAGAAACAGAGCGCTTCTCAATCGCCGCTGGCTACGAGTTCGACTCTGGCTACAGCATTGACGTGAGCTACGGCAAGAACGAGCAAGAAGCCAACTGGATACGCGATTTCGACTTGTCAGATCGATTAGGCTGGTGGTCGCGCGACCCACAAAAAATGGAAGACGAAAGTTGGGAGATAAGAGTCGCAAGCCCCCAGGACCAACGACTCCGATGGTTGGTCGGTTATAGCTACTACGAGCAGGAGTTCCTGTCCTCAGGCGGTGGCGGTGATGCGGCGACATCCTGCTTCGCCTTTGACTTTTACGGCTATTCCGATGCTTACCCCGACATTTGTGTTTACAGCTTCTTCGATCCAGCGATTGGCGGGCTGGGTATGGGCCGACCTGGCAATGCACTGGGCATCTTCAGCAACAGCCTTCAGAACGCTGACGAAGCTGAGGTGACAGGCATATTTGGCTCAATTGATTTCGACATTACCGACAACCTGACCGTCATTCTCGAGGGACGCTTCGTTGAAGATACCCTGACCAAAGGTAGCGTGGTGACTGGCAGAGGCGATAGCCGGCTGGAAGAAGAGTTTGATGACTTCTTACCACGCGCGATTGTACGCTGGACCCCCTCTGACAACACCACGCTCTACGCAAGCTGGTCTGAAGGCCAAATTGCCGGTGATTTCAACACATTCTATGCTCAAGCCGACGAGCGCGAAAAAGCGCAGTACATCGCGCAAGATTCGACAGTCGCTGAGCTATTGGACGCCGAAACACTGGAAGCGATCGAGTTCGGTTGGAAACAACAGTTCTGGGGCGGTCGCGGTCAGATGAACCTGGCGGTCTATATGCAGACCTGGGAGAACATCAAGGGCCGATCTTCCTTCCAAATCAACGAGACCTGCCGAGCCTCAGACATTGGTAGCGCCCAATGCCCGGATGGCACGCTGGGCCAGCCCAAGGCAACTTATCCCGCTGACGGTGGCGACCCGATACCCTTCTACAACTCTCGGAACATTCTGATTCCAGGCGATGCCGATATCTGGGGTGTGGAGTTCGAGGGTAAGGCTGCCATTACCGATCGTACTGAAGTGGGCGTGAATATCAGCTTCATCGAGTCGGAATACGATGACTACACCTTCAATTTCGTCGCACCCATTGCCGGTTTCTCACAGATGTCTGGCAACCAAACACCGCGTCAACCCAAGAACACCATGAGTGCCTACGTCTCGCATGAATTCTCGCTGTTCGATCAGGGCGGCTACTGGCGTTTGGACTGGTTCCATCAGGGTGAGTCTTACGTTGACGAATCCAACCTTGCCAAGCTGGATTCTTACAATCTTTTCAACCTGCGTATCGGTCTGGAGTGGGAGAACCTGATGGCTGAGCTGTTCGTCATGAATCTCACCGATGAGGCAGCCTGGCAGACCGGCGCGCGCTGGACTGACTTCTCCAGCCCCTCCCAGTTTGCGTTCCTGACAGCCAAACAGGGCGTAGCGGTATCACCTCTGGATAAGCGCGAAGTGGGTCTGCGTCTTAACTGGAAATTCTAAGTTTTAGCGTTGTGGCTTCTGGGCCGGGGCAACCCGGCCCTTTTTTTGCCCGCAATAAATGAGCGAGAGCTCTAGTGATAAAACTTGTACTTGGACATCTTGCCGACGCCAGCATTAAACGTATTCGTGGGGTCCAGCTCGCGATAAAAGGCAGCATGATCAGGCTCTGCAAAGTACTGGTTACCGACATTGTGCTCGGCAGGATATTTAGCGCCAATGTCATCCAGTAATGTCATCATCCGCGCCTTGATCGCCCGGGGATCAACGCCCGCCTTCACTACAAAGTCCCAATGAAACACATGGCACATAAAGTGCCCGCCGCGATATGGCGCCGCGCACTGATCCAATAAATCCTCCGGGAGAAACTCATACCACTTGCCGTAATTCCGCGGCAGTGCCACATCAAATGTGACCATGCCATTGGTCTCCTTGGCATGCACGAGGTTGTACCGTGCGGGCGAACCGCCCGCGACGAGGCGATGTAACAGGGCGGCATCGCCTTCTTTGGGAGAGCACTCAAAAAAAGCACCGGCCTCGCTCTCTCGCGTGACGTTATGCAGCACCTGTCGGATCTCCGAGATGGCTGTGTCAGCAGCCACCACAATCAAATGATGCTCGTAAGCCTCGCGATACGCCCGCATGCGTTTGGGGAGATGATCGGGCCAGAGCCTCGCCAACCGCTGCAGTACATGGTCCGCAGGCCGATTGGGTAGCCCCGGTATCTTTTCTAGCCAACGATCCATCGCTGCCTTGATACGGTAGAGCCGCGGCATAAAGCTCGTGCCCAGATATTTGATGATGAGAAACGTGTCTTTGCAGTAGCGGTCCGCGCCGTCGAACCAGCTCTGGTGCATATACTCCGCCATCTCGGGCAGTTCCGCGCACTCTGAGAGGAGTTTTCGGCGGATCTCGTTGAGCTGCTCAGGCTCATTGGTGCCAACGTAAAACACCTGTTCGGCCTTAGGCTTGTCAAAGGTGTCGACCCGAACGGCAAACACCGCGAGCTTGCCAGCGCTGCCACTCGCTTCATGGAGGCGTCGGCGGTCAGCATTGAATCGTGATGGTGTCGCCGCATCGACCTCACGCACGCGATCGCTGTACTCGGGGTCAGAGGCCAGCCCCCCCTCAAGCGTGACAGCACTGGCATCAAACTGCCCGGCTTCGAGGTTCCCGAGTATCTCCTCCGGGGTAGTACCCAGATCGATTCCCAGATGATTGACCAGCTCGAGCTCGCCCTGCTCGTTGAGCTGTGCAAAGAGCGCCAGCTCGGTGTAGGCCGGGCCGCGCTTTACCAAACTGCCACCCGAGTTGTTACAGATACCACCGATCACCGAGGCACCAATGCAGGACGAGCCGATAACCGAGTGCGGGTTTTTACCAAAGGGCGCGAGCATTTCCTCTAGCCGGTACAGCGTTCCCCCCGCAAAAACCAGCGCTTGCTGGGCGTCGCAGATGGGCAGACACGTATCGAGCCTAAGCGTATTAATGATCACGACCTCTCGGTCGTAGTCGTCACCATCGGGGGTCGAGCCACCGGTTACGCCCGTGTTGGCCGCCTGACAGATCACCACGCAGTCTGCTGCCACAGAGGCCTTTAACACCTGCCAGAAGTCTAATAATGAGGCGGGTTCAAATACCGCAAGCGCCGCACCGCCGCCAAAGCGAATACCAGTGGTGAAGCGCTTGATCTGGTGCGCCTCCCGGAAGACGCGGGTTTCCGGGATTGAAGCAGCGAGGTCGTCGATCCAGCGGGTGTCCATTGGGCTCAGTTTCGTTTCATGTGGCGACCATCAAATGGGTCAGAAAGACCCCGGCACAGCGCCGGGGCGAGCTCAGTTTACTGAATGCCCCAGGCGATCCCTCTGCGGAGCAGCTCGTAATAAGCGGGCACCTCCCAGCTGCCGCGCTCCAGCACCGGATACTCCTCTACCAGCGGTTGCATGTCGTAGGTAGAGCGGCAGTGCCCGAGGGTCAAATACAGCACCGTACCCTGCCCGTAGGGCCGTAAATAAAAGACTGCGTGCTCATCGTCGCCGGTCTCCCAGTCGCTGTCCTGAAAAGCATCGACCGTGCCCGACCACTTGGTGTGCAGAAGCATCTCGTTCTCGCCGTGATACTCCGACAGGTACAGCTCGTCGGTGGTATCGAAAGGCTCAATGCCCTCAACGAGGGGGTGGTCAGGCTTGGTCACTTCGACACGGTAGGGCTCAATGGGCGGGTGCGCGAGAAACTGGCTGCCCAGCACTTCCATAAAATCTTTGTTGTCTCGCGGTGCGCGCAGTAGGGGTGGATCGTGGCTCAACCACTCAAGTACCGAGTTGGTAGCGTGCAGTGCAAACCACTTACCACCCTCCTCAATATAGGACTTGAGACGCGCCTGCCCCGCCATATCCGGCACCTCGTCGCAGGTATAGGTCACCAGCAGATCAGCTTGACACATGGCCTCGACATCGCTGTAGTCGTTGGCCACCTTGACGCGAACCACGTCGTGCTCAGCCAGGAGCTTCAACAGCTCCAGTCGCGCGAAATCAAAATCGTGGTACTTACCGCCACACACCAGATAGACATCTTTCCGCTTACCCGCCATTGCACTTCCTCTCTTATTTTTCTGGGAACGCCGCTACAGCACCGATCCCGACAAACTGATTCACTTTAAACCGGTGCGCGGACCATTCGGCCATGCCCACTGACAAGCATTACCCGGCTTGCTGTGCCGCCATCGCCGCCATCACCGACTCCTCGATCTCCGAGGGCAGTGGGTTGCGACGCAGTGTCAAACCGCCGTTTACCTGCAGGTTCTGGCCGGTCATGTAGCACTCATCACTGCCAAGGAAGACGGCAGCGGCAGCAATGTCTTCTGAGGTGTTGAGTCGACCCAACGGATAGTTCTTCAAGAAAGCATCCAGCAACCCAGGCGTTTCTAAGTGGGGTGCCGCCATGGGTGAGGCTGTGAGGCCTGGCGAAATCGAGTTCACGCGGATGCCCTTGGCACCGTACTCATCAGCCACCCCGCGGACCACGTGGTCGATACCGGCTTTGGTGCCAATATAGGCGTGGTGGTTACCGACAAGAATCGTCGCCGTCGCAGAAGAAATCTGGATGATGGATGAGGGGTTGGACATGACACCGACCAGCACCTGCATGAACTGATAGGGCCCTTTAAATTGGAGGTCCATCATTAGATTCAGCTCGTCTTCGGTGGTCTCCTCAAACTGCGCAAGCAAACCGAGACCAGTGGCATTGACCGCAATATCGAGTTTGCCATGGGCATCCATAATGGCACCCACAGATGACTTGATGTCTTCCATCTTGGTGATGTCACAGGTCACCGGCATGCCGCCGATTTCGCCAGCGAGCCACTCGAGCTCGTCAAGATGGCGACCACCCACTGCTACGGTTGCGCCCTCTTCCGCGAACCGCCGTGCAATCACCTGGCCCATATTGCCGCGCCCTGCCGCGCCCAACACGTATGCCACTTTGCCTGCTAATCGTCCCATCGTGTGTCCCCATTTATTGTTAAGTTAGGACTCCGGATAGTACTAAACTCGCAGGTGATAGGGGGAATTTCTCCACGCGCGACAGCGATGTCTGAAGCCCCTCAAAACGAACCTCGCCGTGCGCGATCCGAGGGGATTGCCACTGTTGAGCCACACGAAGGCCCGCCCATGGCTGAACTGCCTATTTTGTACTCTTTCAGGCGCTGCCCTTACGCGATGCGCGCGCGGATGGCCATTGCGTCAGCAGACACGCCGGTGTCGCTACGTGAGGTACTACTCAAAGACAAACCCCCCGAATTACTCGCGGCCTCCCCCAAAGCGACCGTACCGGTGCTGGTATTGCCTGATGGCAGCGTGATTGAAGAAAGCCTCGACGTCATGCAGTGGGCACTCAAAGCGAATGACCCGCAGGACTGGCTAAAAGGTGCGAAGCTCGATTCTGACTGGATCCAAGCCTGCGACGGTGAGTTCAAGCACTGGCTGGATCGCTATAAATACGCCGACCGTTACCCAGAGCACCCCGCTTCCGCTTACCGAGAAAACGCAGAGACCTTTGTTATCCAATTAGAGGGCGCACTCTCTGGTGCATCGGGGCTCGCCGGCGACACAACCAGTGTTGTTGACGTCGCGCTGTTTCCTTTTATCCGGCAGTTCGCCGGCGTCGACCCTGCTTGGTGGCAGGAGGCGCCCTATCCTTGCACCCGAAGTTGGCTCGAAGGGTGGCTAAGTAGTGCGCTGTTCTCGACTATCATGGCTAAATACCCCCGCTGGGAGTCAGGCCAGCCCGGGCAGCGGTTTCCGTCCGAGGCCCCGGCTACCTGAATCCCTCAAAAGAAGTTACCGCTTAAGAAAGTTGGCACTTATGACAGACATCGCGCGCGCTGTATCCAAACTGACCTCATTCACTTTATTGCTCTGCATAGCACTGCTACTTGGCTGTTCGGAGGACGCCCCCGAGCCCATCGACTTGGTGATCAATAACGTGACATTGGTGGATGCGGTGAATCCTTTACGTGCCAACCAAACGGTGTTGATTGATCAGGGTCGCATTGTGGATATTGTCAGCGGCGACTCGGCGGCCGAGGTGCCGGCGCGAGAGCAGATTGACGCCAGCGGGCGCTACCTCATTCCGGGGTTATGGGATTTTCACGTCCACTTCACTTTTGACAAGCGCTTCACCGATGCCATGGCCGGGCTGTTTCTTTACTACGGCGTGACTCAGGTACGGGACACGGGCGCATTGCTTGAGGATCTGCTGCCCGTTGTCGAGACCCTCCGCAGCGCGGGCGCGAGAGCACCGACCATCTGGTATTCGGGGCCACTTCTCGATGGCAAAGACGTCGTTTACGACGGCGTGAACTTTCCGGGGCTTGGCATCGCCAACCCGACCCCCGAAGCGGCCCGCGCCAACATTGCCGAGATTCATGCAGCGGGGGCGAGCTTCCTGAAAATTTACGAGATGGTCAGCCCCGAGGTCTTCGCCGCCATTGTGGACGAGGCGCGCGCCCGAAAACTGCCGATCGATGGCCACGTGCCACTCTCCATGCGAGCCAGAGATGTCGCACCCGACGTGCAGTCGCTAGAGCACCTGCGCAACTACGAGATGGATTGTGTCAGCGACCCTGAGACTTGGTTGGCCGCCCGTCAGCAGGAGCTGGCAAACCGAGCTAACGAGCCGGGCAATGTATTGCGCTCCCGGCTGCATACCCTGCAGCGACTCCCCGCCATCACGAGTGAGGACCGAGAGGTTTGCGCGGAGATGACCGAGGCCCTCAAGGCCACCATCACCGTGCCGACCCTGCGCATGAACTCGATGGATCTCATTGTGCCTTTTCAGCGGGCCGACTTTGACCAGGCGATGGATCTGATCCCAGATAGCGTGAGCCAGGAGTGGCGTGAGGCCAGAGCGACGCTGGCGGCATCCACCGAACCCGTCGATACGCGGTTCGCAGAATGGTCACTGCGCCGCACCGGCGAATTGCACGCCGCCGGTGTGCCGATTGCCGCGGGCACCGACACCCCAATCGGCTGGAGCATACCCGGCTACAGTTTGCACACTGAGCTCGAGCAGTACGTGCAAATAGGCATGACACCCCTCGAAGCGCTGTACTCAGCAACTGTCAAACCCGCGGCATTTTTTAGCCTTGAGAGCGAAATGGGGCAGATTAAGCCTGGCTTTGTAGCGAATGCCGTGCTGCTATCAGCCAACCCTCTCGAGGACATCACCCACACACGCAGCATCGACGGCGTAATTAACCAGGGCTCTTTTCTGTCGAGAACCCAACTCGATCAACTCGTCATCGATTAACTCGTCACCATCTGGGAGGTCATCATGCGCCGCTCTCTCCCCCACCTCCGCACGCTTTCCGCGTTAGCGCTCGCTGTGCTGATTACCTTCACCGGCTCGATGTTGACCGGCTGTAATGCATCCGATTCGGGTAGCGCCACGATTCATCCGAACCTGACCGAGCTGCGCTCGGAGTGGGTCGTCACGCCCGACGAGGCATATCGCTGGGCCTCGGTAAAAAACGACAATCTGCCAACGCTGACTGGTAGCCAGGAATGGCTGAACTACATGCGCTTCCTGGAGGATACGCTCACTGAATATGGCGCCGTGGATGGCGTAAAAAACAGCTGGCAGTTTGAGCGCTGGTATACCTCAGAAGACGATCGCCAATGGTCTTTGATTTCCGATGGCGCACCCGTGAGAGTGGCAAGCTACGGCGCTTACTCCGGCTCAACATCAGCTGAGGGCATCACTGCTGAACTGATTTACTACGACCACGACAACCCGCCCGGGAGCATTGAGGGGAAAATTGTCGTTATCCCTACCCGGCCACACCCGTCGCCACCTTTCAACGACGACTATCTGATCAATTACACCTTCAACGATTACGAGCACGCGACCGACGCCGATACGCTACCTCCACCTTTCGAGTTCGTCGATCCAGCCGAGAGCTTTACCTTTGATATCTGGTGGCAACTGGCACAGGGCCTAGACAAGATTGCCGCACAGGGAAAAGCAGCGGGTGCAGTCATCGTTTATGACATGGCATATGAGCGCACAAAAGGGCTCTATACCTTTACGGTGCCCAGGCATTACGACGCACCGACACTCATTCTCTCGAGAGAGGACGGCGCAGCCGTCATCGCAGATGCCCAGGCGGGCAAACAGGCTACCCTCCGACTTGAGGCAAGTACAGAAACCGCCACCGCATACCAATACATCGCCTACCTTCCGGGAGCAGATTACGGCACCCCCGAGGACGAGCAGATCGTGCTGGTCAACCACACCGATGGGCCTTCGATTACTCAAGACAACGGCGCGCTGGGGCTGCTCGCCATCGTCAAGTATTTTTCGAACATCCCGCAGGCGGATCGCCCGAGAACCCTCAAGATTTTCCTGGACTGCCGGCACTACATGCCAGGGCTAGAGCGCGCGTTTAGCGAGGTTGATTGGTTCACGCGCCACCCCGACGCAAAAGCCAAGGTCGTGGCGATGATCCAGACCGAGCACCTTGGAGAGATGGATTACCGGGAGGTCGACGGCAGAGTGGAGCCCACCGGATATGCCGAGCAGTCTTACCTCTGGACCCGCAACAACGACATGTTAATTGAAGCCGCGAAACAGGCCGTTGATCGATACGGTTGGTCACGCGCCCAAGTCTCTGTGCCCGAGCGCGCTGGCAGTCGCGGCGGCTTGCAGCAGGTGTGGTGGGGCGTAGGCGCACTGGGACAAGCCGACACGGGCTACTACAACTGCGAGGTCTGGCATTGCCTCGACTTGCCCGGATTTGGTCAGGGAGGGTTCTTGGGTCACTACTGGAGCTCGGCTGCCACGATCGAGCGCTGGAACAAAGCTTTGTTTGTCAGTCAGGCGGCGACCATGACCGAATTAACGGGAGTGCTGATGTCAGCCGATTTGAATGCGATTCAGTCCCGGGGCTCGGTGGATTCTTTTCTGGATGACACTAACCGAGACGAGCAGTTTAATGAGGCGCCATGAAAGGGCCCTGAGCTGACTAGTGGGCTAGCTACTGTGCTGGCTAAACAGAGAAACGCGGTACGCCATTAAGCGCCTCGGCGCGCACCCGATTCATGATTTCACCGACCTCACTCACCGCTTCAATCAGCGGTCCAAAGTGCACTGTACGGGTTTTATAGTTCATCACTGCGGGGACAATGGGTACCTGTGCCGCGGCCGCAATGCGCGCAATACCGTCTTTCCATTCCCGAACCGGTTTACGAGTACCGGAGGGTGTGACGCCAATCACCAACTTGGATTTGTCGCGGAATTGCTGGATCACGTCGGCCACTAATCCGTTGGCGCGCGACCGGTCGACGGGGATCCCACCCAGTGAGCGAATGATGCTCCCTAGCGGGTACCAAAAGACGGTGTGCTTAACGAGAAACGATGCCTTCATGCCGGTCGCCCAAATAAAGGCCGTCGCGAGAAAGAAGTCGATATTGGAGCTGTGCGGCACCAGCGCAACGATGGCCTTACCCCGGTTAGGGAACTCGCCCTCGATCTTCCAACCAAATGATCGAAATACCAGTCGACCGATAAAACGGGTGATGAAGTTTCCGCCTTTGGGTAGCTCATCACCCAGTTGCTGCCATGCCATATTTTGTTACCTTTGTTGTGGATACACTTTAGCGAAGCAATCGGGCCTCGTCAGCCACCAAAACCGGGGTGACATGCGCTCGGGTTTGCGGTAGCCGACTGGGGCAATTTAGGCCATCCCTCGGGTATCGTGGGTGGCGACAATTTAGTGGTTGGGCGCTCGATGGTCTCCGATATTTGCCAACACAATGACCCGCGGTATACTGCGCGCCCCCTAGGACCATAGCTCAGTTGGTTAGAGCGCTACCTTGACATGGTAGAGGTCGGCGGTTCGAATCCGCCTGGTCCTACCAAATGACAAACCCTCGCCATCGGCGGGGGT
>Ga0181569_10003741_pt1 | contig 11772 bp, 6 predicted proteins | sample 101ome_19_FD_132452 | JGI IMG/M metagenome (GOLD analysis project Ga0181569, IMG submission 132452) | Coastal salt marsh microbial communities from the Groves Creek Marsh, Skidaway Island, Georgia - 101405AT metaG (megahit assembly) | ecosystem: Environmental > Aquatic > Marine > Intertidal zone... | reverse complement strand
AATTCTTCTTTGGCACTTCTAAAATATGAAGTTAACCCCAAAATTCTTCTTTTAAATAAATCATTGTTAATCATTGAACCATCACGAGGATTAATAAATAGCTTTTTAAACCCATCTAGTGTATCTGGAAGTGCTTTGTTGTTTTCTACCTTCACGCGAGACTTGTCCGTTGCCAAATAATTTTTAGATAATATGCTGACAACACCTTGTATAAAATCATTTTCACCAATAGTGTTTTGTTCTCCAACAGCAACACCTTTATACATCGTTTTTGAGAACTTGTTTTCAAACGAAAAAGGATTGCGCGTAATACTTAATGTTCTGGCAGTTGGCTTGTATTCAATATAATCCACTAATTTATTTGATTTTAATATGGAACGAATGTAATCGGTATTTACCTTTTTCTTAGTTTTAACATCTATTTTGAAATGATAGGTTTTAATGTATCCTCTTAGCATATTAAATAAAATACCGATTTCATTAGGGTAATTTATCATGGGTGTTCCAGTTAAAAACACTACTCTACAATCAATTGCGTCCATTAAATATTCATATAATTTAACTGATAAACTGTTTTTTTTTCTGGTTTTCAACTTGTTTACAATTCTACTTACAAAATTATGTGCTTCATCAATAATAACCACACGATGATCAAATGGATTTGAACGACCGTGTTCTTCTTCTGCTTCTTGTTCTAATTTAGTTAAATGGTCTAATCGCATACCGTTGTATCTAAAAAAACGATATTTCTGCATAATCATTTCGTTGATTTGTTTGTCGAGTAATTGTTGTTGAGTTTCGGATAATTGACCATAGTTGGATTTTTTCTTAACATCCACCATCCACGCTCCCTTATTTCGCTTAATAAATTTCAAACTAACCCCGAGTGCCTTATGTAATGCGTTTTCCAATTCTTCGTTGCCTTTTGTATCTACAAATTCCCAATATTGATTGGTGCGATATAAAGGATCGCCGCATTTTTTCAATTCTTTTACATAGTTCATTTGAAGAGAAGCGGGTGTCATTATATAAATTTGTTTGTCGTTTTTTAAACCTTCGGCTATACCAATGGAACCACATGTTTTACCAGCACCTAAACCATGATAAATAAGAAGTCCTCTATATGGAGAATATAAGTTAATGTAATCTCTTATGATTTCTTGATGTGTAAATAAACTAACTGGTTTACCATCGCCACTTTTCTTTTCCTTTCTTGTTTTGTATGGTTGGAATAGTTTGTTTATGAAATTAGAAAAGATTTTGCGGTTGTTTAAGTAATAGGAATCGGCGCGCAAGTTGATTTTTTTCTTTGTGGACGGTAATCGCTGTTTAATGGTTGAATCGCCGATAATAATACTTTCTTCTCTTAAATCGGTATAATACGCATCACGGTCTGAACGATCCATTGTAGTGATAATGACTTCTTCTCCTTCTTCCTTGTCTTGTTTTTTATCGTCTGTTTCTTTTTCCTCTTTTTCTTTTGTTTCTTTTTTATCGCTTTCTTTATCTTTCTTTACTTTTTCTTTCTTTTTAGGTTTGACTGCTGGTTTAGGTTTTTCGTCTTTATCTTCAACATCTCCCATTTCAGCGACCTCTTCAACTGTCGCCATCTTTTCATCAGGTGCTTCTTCTTCATCATCTCTCCCCTTTTCATCTTTAAAAATTAACCCTCTTGCACCTCTGAAAAAGGCAGTAAAATCAATATCATTGTTTGTTTTATCAATAATCGCTATTTTCTTTTCTGTATCTTGGGTAGAAGATTCTGGTTTAGGCATCATTATTATATCTTCCTCCCCATCATCTTCTGTTTGCTTTGCTTTGTTTTTTTCTTGCTGCTGTTGCTGTTGTAGAAAAGGGTTCTGTGATTTTATTTTTTGTCCTTGTTTTATGTTTCTTTTTTGGACTTGGCTTTGAGTTTTCTTAGGTATTAAAATTTTATATTGAGTTTGTTTTCTCAATGGTGGTTTTACTTTTAATCTATCAAATAGAGAACTCATTATATATTATTTAATTATAATAAAACTTTGTATTTATATAAAATTACATATTATTGATAATATGTAATTTTATGTGTTGTAATTTTATGTGTTATAATTCTATTTTATTTTATTTTATTTCAGTAACTGCCGTTTTCATTTTCTAAAGCATGTAATCCTTTTAAACATGCGGATTGTTCTGCTTTTTTCTTAATCTTATGTGTGTCTTCGCCTAGTTTTAAAAACAAATTGTTATCTACATTTTCCAAATAATATTCAATATCTTCTAAAACACTACTATTTTTGCATTTTTTCTCTAAATCATTAATATTCATGTATGAACTTACTAATCTAGTATGTGGATTAAACCCAATACATAAAAACACACCCATATGATATCCAATGTCTTCATCCCATTCACTCATTTCCTTATAAATAGGGGTGACTTGAAATGCTTTTTGTAATTTAACTTGTAGTAAATTTTTATAATTATCATTTTTCTGCAATAAATTCATCCAATCCACATGTTCATCAAAAACCTTTTCAACAAATGTTTGTGCCATTTGAAACCCCGGACCGGTTACAAACACATTATCAAACCATTTTCCTTCATCGTGTATTTGTATTTTGTTGAAATCCAAAAACAAAGCACCTAAAAATGCTTCAAATAAGCAACCCAGTTTTTTTAGATTGGTTCTTGTTTTTTTTTCTTCGGCATTCGCGGACATTATATACCATTTGTTAAGACCCATTTCATAAGCCATTTTACCGATTGACTCGTTTTTCACCAGCGCAATCTTTTTTTCAGTTAAAAAACCTTCATTTTCTTTAGGAAATCTGCGATATAAGTAGTATTTAGTGATACATTCTAATACGCCGTCTCCTAAAAATTCCAATCTTTCATTGGATTTGGTTTTAAGTGGTAAGCAATTATCAGGTCGGTCAGCAATTATAACACCGTTTTCTTCGTTTTCCATCTTAGGTCGTTTGCAATATGATTTATGGATAAATGCTCTTTTATATAAATTAAAATTGTGAAAAGTAGACGGTAGTCCATATTTTTTTAAAATAACAGAAACTTCTGCTTCTGTTATTTCTATATTATTTTCATTATAAGGATTGAAAATATAATCTTCTTCTTCTTTGCTAACATCCCCATCTTGAATAATTTCTTTATCGATAATTGCTGACATGATATACATTGTATGTTGAATTGTTTTTAAATTAGTTTCATAATTATATTAATCTTATAATATATATAATAATATGCCAAAAGCAAATAAAAAGCGATTTCCCGCGGGAAAGAAATATGAACAATATAAAGAATCAAGAAGCGGCAAATTAAAAGAAAAATTAGAAGCCAAACAACCACCAGCACCAGCAGCACTACCACCTGCACTACCAGCAGCACCAGCAGCACCAGCAGCACAGGAATATTCCGAATCAGAAGGTGAATTTGAACCTACCGCTACACAAGACACAGAAGACACAGAAGATGAAATGGAAGACGTGCAGTACGGCGAAGTGAGACAAGTAGCACTACCGCAACCCAGTGATTATTATAAATTAACTGATAACGAGACTATCAATTACTATTTGCATTATCTTGCAATAATAGATAATATACATGATTTTTTTCACAAAAGAGGAGAGAAATGCCCGACCGACTTTAAAAAAAAGATTGTGGCAGAAAAAGATAAATTAGAGGCAAAATTACAAGAGAGTGGAATTAACACTGAATTATTTTTAACAAATCGTGTTACTGAAACAGTTATGGGTGAATTTGAATCTGCCTATACAATTAAAATATTAAACCAATTTGGTTTAAAAGATAGATGTCATTTTATGACGGGAAATGTAATGGATGATAAATTTATATATCAATCTTTTATACAACTCTTCAAGCTTGGAGGAAAAACGTTTTATACTACACATGATTCAGCATTTAAAAAGAAAAAATTTCGGTTTGATAGTAAAAAGGAAGCAGGTTTTAACTGTAAACATTATATTTTAAAAACACCACAAAATAATTTTGATTCAGCAACAAGTAGTGCAAGTTCATCTGTAATTAAGAAAAAAACTGTAATTGTATATCCTGAAAATCATGTAGGTGTTGACGGTGAACCCGCATGGATTTTTAAAAGTAATATATTAACTCAAACCATGGGTGGAAAAATGAGTTTCAAATATGCTCCTGAAAGAACAACCGGTCTGTTAGGATCATTAGCATTATGGAAATTATTTAATGGTAGAAAGGCTACGTTTAATTATAAAAGTAAAGGTACAACTATTAAAACTACATTTAAACCGATCGGTGCATTCGGTGGAACAGAAAGTGGTCCTGGTCCAAAATTGTTATGTGAATCAATATCACAAACCAACAGACTAACTAACCCAAAAACAGTAGCTAAAAAAATATATAATGAAATAGTGGGAAATACTACACTAAACCCCGATGAAAAGTACTATTTGATATTAGATTTAAAACGTTCGGGTGATTGGGAACAAGTTCTTGCGGCTATATGGTTTAAAGAAAATAGTGGTTATAAGGGTTCTGAAAATACAATTGTAATAACCGGTGATTATTTATGCTTTCTATTTGCTGCTATAAATAATGTAGATTGTGTGTTTTTGGGAGCAAAAAACTCTTTATTTTATAGTGATAAAATAAGACAGGTTTTAAATTGTGGAGAACCCATACCTTCTTTAAAACAAAGTAGCCAGACCGGTGGAGATCCCGATGATGAAGATTATTTTTACACTGAAGAAGATTATATGGATGATTTTTATACTTTATTAAAAAATATACGCCACAATACTATGAGTTGGCATTATGAAACAATCGATGGTGCGGTATCAGAAGATTATTATAATAATATCTACACTTTAATCACAAATTTCAATGACGCAACTTTATTCGAAAATTTTAAAACATCTTTAATCGAAAATTTCAATATCAAAGAATCCAATATCAAATCTTTCGACACAAATGGATCTAAAATTTACGAAAACATTAATCAAATTATACAACTATTTAAAATGATTTTACTTGAACCTCCGACCGACTCACCGAACGAACCACCCCGCACTCCACCGGCGACTCAGGAAACTAATACTACGCAACAATTAGTGTCATCTTCACCTAAAAATACCGCTACAAATATATTTTATCAATCTCAAACATATCCTATACTCGGTCCGAATAAGGAATACAATCCGTATAGATTAGTATCCGAGATGAAACACAAAAAAATATTCTTAATGTCTATTTGCATCTTATTTGAATATTTAAGTTTATATTATGAAGGAGATCAGACTGAAAATGATCTTACGGTTGATACAAGCCAGCTGGGAAATCTTAATATAAAACCGGGGTTTCCTCATATAATAGAAAGCTTTTATTATTTTATTATAACAAATATAATATATAAAAGAAATGATAGTTTTAATTTAAGGCACGAGATAGGATATCAAACAATTATTATATTTTTAGCTAATACTTATAGTTTACTTGGTAAAGGTTTATTAGAATATATAGACTTGACCAAGCCCCGGGAATCATTTAATTTACAAGGGTTTTCCGAGGGGGCTCAGAAAGAAATATTTCTTGAAAGATACTACCCCGACCTTAAGGATAATATAACAGGACAAGATTACTATATTAAAACCGCAAGAGAATTCCTTTTCTCCACCACTCCTTCATCATCTCAATCACAAGGTGGAGCAAGAAAAAATAAAATGATACGACAAATGAAAAAGAAAAAAACAAAAAGAAAACACATAAAAAAGAAAACAAAAAGAAAAATAAAAATAAAAGGAAGAAAACAAAAAGAAGAAAACAAAACGAAAAATAAAAAGAAAAAACGCAAAAAAACACGCCGTAAAAAGAAAATAAAACTTAAAAAAACACACAAGGCGTAAACATTTAAATAAGTCAAAATAAGATAAAAACCAAACAACAATACATTTAAGTAAGATAGTGGTTTATTTTATTTTTTTATTGCATCATATTTTTCACAACCAAAATGAAAAATAAGCTTATTTAATAAGTTTAGTCAGCATAGGAACAATAGCATTACATGGAACATTAAGATGGTATGGTAAATGGATAGATGAAATGACAATGTTGACATTAATGTTTTTTGCTTATTATTCAATAATATATATATATATATATATATATATTATGGCTGATCAACGACAACAACAACAACAACTACAACTACAACGAGAAGAACTAGGGATATTGGACACGACAAATGTTGCTAGACATAATCAGGAGACTACCGGCAGATTAGATGAACATAGTATGATGTTGGAAGATATTGATAACAAGTTAAATACAATCATTCATGCAACAACTACTATTGAAGAGACAACCAGTGATACCAACACGATGGTAGCAAGAGTCGAGAGAATTTCTGATAGCATACAAAGTGGTGTTGAAAATGTTAGTAGGCAGGTAAAACGCGGATTTTCCGAGTTAAGCGATAAATTACAATCATGCATGAATGTAAGCTATTTTATTAATAATAAGTTATGGTGTTTAGCGTATGTTATACAATGGTTTTTTATGTTAGTGGTGTGGCTCCATGATTTATATATAAGTATATTTGTTACTGCAACAGGTGTTGCTTCTCAACTAGGCGCAAGTGTTCCATACATAGGTGGACCAATTTCATATATAGTGAAAATATTATCCTTATGTTTATTTATCTTTGGCGGGTGTCTTATTTATGGATTTATTTTAAGCAGTGCTTGGGGTGGAGATTGGGGTTTTGAATTTTTTTTAGGATTATTTCAAAAAATTTTTAGTGCTATAATAATATTCTTGTTTGAAACAATGGCATCGTTCTTTAAATATACACGTGAAGTAGAATATTTTCGTGGATTTAGAGAAATATTTGGTACTGTTAGCGGTGTTACAGTTGGTCTTCCACTCAAAATAATTGGTTGTATATTTAAATTTATTTATTGTTATATGATGTGTAAGCCAGGGGGAGGATATCTTGGTCCAGATTGTGCTACTTGTGGTCCTGATCTTGAGGTATGTATTCAATCTTCTGTTAGAGAAGCAGTAGCTCAGCATCAACAACAACAACAAACTGGCTCAGAAACACAACAAACGGGTGGTGATGGAGAAGATGAAGATAAAAAAGATATAAAGGAAATTGAGGATTTAATTATAAAAATACGAAACAAATTACAAGAAGAACATAGAGAAATATATAAAGATATTAAAAACGACGCGGAAAGTGCGGTCAAAGAATTATTGAAACCTTTAAAAGAAGGAGAAACACAGTTTGATCAGATTATAAATGTTGGGTCAACCGTAGTCGGAAATATTTTCGCTTCAGTTTTAAAACAACAAGTAGAATCCACAACAACTGACAGCAATATACAAGAAAAAAATCTCGTCAACCCACTTAAAAATGCATCGAATTTATTTGCTGGTATTGAAAACACAATAACAACTATCAGCGAGATACAAGAAAAAAATATAGATGTAAAAAATTATGATTTAAAAAAAATGCAGGAAATAATCACATCATCTAAAAATAAAAAAGATTTAGTTATTAAATCGCCCAAACTTAAAAACATAATTACTAATATTGCTAAATATGCGCTTGTAAAAGTACCAGTGGGTGATGTTAGACGTGTTTCAAATGTAATCGCAGTTGTCAACGATAGCACTGACACACGTTCAGTAAACAAACAAGAACCAACTAAAAAGCAAAAAGCACCTAAAATTCCGCAAGCACGAATTACAATTCCGTCAGCACCAGTAACAACCGTAGCACCAGCAGCCGCAGGAGGAGGAAGTAGAAAAAAACGAAGAAATACGCAAACAAAAAAGGTAAAAGCAAAAAAAACAAAAAAACAAAAAGGCAAAAAAGCAAAAAATCAAAAAAGCAAAAAAGTAAAAAAGCAAAAAGCAAAAAAACAAAAAAACAAAAAAGCAAAAAGCAAAAAAGCAAAAGTAAAAGCGAAAAAGCAAAAGTAAAAGCGAAAAGTAAAAATATTAAGATATAAGAAAAGTGTGTAGTATCACCTATATCCTAATTAAATAACTTATTTAAATAAGTTATTTAAAAACATATGTTCCCATAATAAATAATGAAATTAGTAATTGATTATAGAGAAAAAAAATTAATTAGCTTGCTAAACTCGGTAAAGCTGATGAATGCAAAATATAAACCTATTGAAATACTTGTTGAAAACTTACCATTGTCTGATGTTATCATAAAAGACGATAAAAACAATGAAAAATTATTAATAGAAAGAAAAACAATAAATGATTTGGCAAGTTCAATACAAGACGGCAGATATAATGAACAATCATATCGTTTAACAAACTGCGATATTCATAACCATAATATTATGTATTTAATAGAAGGAAACATTTCGATGTGGAATAACAAATATACTCGCATAAATAGAGATACTATTTATAGTGCGATTTTTAGTATTATGTATTATAAAGGATTTACTACTTTTATAACCTCTACAACAGTTGAAACCGCGGAATTTTTATTAAATACCGCATTAAAAATTCATAAAAATGAAAAGCAATCTTCAAAAAAACAACCATATTATACAAACCAAATGGACGCATTATCGTATAATATTGATAAAACATTAAATGATATCGACAACAATTCGCCGCGTGAAAGTCAAACACTTGATGCGTCTTCTAATAAACTAAATATTCAACTTAATCCATCCGCGCTTAAAATGATAGAAGATACCTCCTCCTCCGTCGCCGAAAAAACACCAGACTTAAAATATACAAAATATGTTAAGCGTGAAAAGAAAAGTAATATTACACCGGAAAACATTGATGTAATCATGTTAAGTCAAATTCCCAATGTAAGTGTCGATACTGCAATACAAATTATCGATAAATACAAAACAATCTATAATCTTATAAATGTTCTATCGGAAAATGCTAGTGAATTAAAAGATTTCAAGATTAAAACCAAATCAGGGGAGAGAAGATTAAATTCAAATGTCATTTCTTACATTAAAAATTATTTAGTAGATAAATAGTAAATGTTATATTATTACAAATATTCAATATAATTTTAAAACAGATTTGTATTAAAATTATATGGCATCATGCTTTATTTCATTTACATCTTCATTTTCATTTACATTTACATCTTCATTTTCATTTACATTATTGTGCTGTGATAATTTGTGATATTTATCTTCAAGTTGTTTGTATTTATCATTTAAATCGTTAAGTTTTGTTTCGAATTCGCTTTTCATTTCATTTATTAAGTGGTGTATCTCTGTTTTAAATTCATTGTTGTTGTCAGTGGTTACATTTTGTGTTTGTTGTTGTGTTTGTTGTTGTGTTTGTTGTTGTGTTTGTTGTTGTGATTGTTGTTTTTTTTGTTTTAATTTGCCAAGTAATTGATTGACATTTAAATTCGGGGTGGGTTTGCTATTGTGTTTTTTACTTAAATCAAATGTTACGCGCTTATTTTGTTTGTCGTGATTAATTATTGGCGTATCTTCTATTATTAGTTTTACAGGCGGGGGTGTATTTTCGATTGTGGCTGTTGATGTTGTTGTGTGTGTAAATGACGGCGTTGATGTGGTGATGGCTGTGCTGTCATCTATCGGTTTTATCCAATCAGGTGGTTTGTCACTATATGTATTTGATATTCTTTGTAATTCATTTGCCCTATCTTCTAATGTTTGATTTAAAATTGTATCGATGTTTTGTATGGGTTCATCTTCTATCGTATCACTGAAATCAATGTTTTTTGGTTTATTAGGGTTTAACATCGTATTATATTGCTTTTTATAATCATCAAATGAACTGTCGCTTTTTGACTTTTTAACATTGTCACTTGGTGTTTGAAATTGATGGCCATGATTTGAAGGTGGTGGTTTCAATACCATTGTATTTTTTTCGATTTCTTTTTCTTCACTGCTAATAAATTGATAGCAATCTGATAATATACTTTTATTCATATGCTGTAAATCAGTGTAATTAAACCGTTTTTCATGGTATTCTTCCAGTCTATTGTTGAAAAAATGTACAAATGTTTGCCTAACAACTGCTTCGCGGTTAAATTCATTTTCTAATATACCAATTAATAAGTTTATGTTGGGTTTGGAATGGATCGACATAATGTAATAATTTTATTATATTATGATATTAGTTTTAAACTGGTTTATTAAAAAACTTTTTGCGCAATTTTAACATGTAATCGTCCGTTATTTTTTGTTGTTGAAACTTTTCAAAGCACTTACTTTGCAACATTTGTGTAATAAAATACATACTATACATACCACATTCACTATTGCCAAATTGGTGCCTTTTTTTGTTTTCTAAATATTTATATGTATTATTTAAAGAGCGAGATTGGTTAATAACCTCGTTTATAAATTTTTTAATTTGAGGGAGTGGCTTGTCTCCATAACTATCAAAATAGTATATGGTTTTTTTGTCGTCATTTAAAAATACAGCAACCCAATGTGACCCCGGTTTGTCGTGTGGATCTAAATTAAATATTATGCCTATTTTGCGTATATTGTCTTTTAAATGGGATTTTAAGTTGAATTTACATAGTTCATCCCATACGCATTCTCCAAACATTTTGTGGTTGTCGTAATCAATTGGACTTGGGCCTATAAATTTAAAATCATCATACTTTGTTTCCCATTGTTTCATTTGTGCTACAATGTCTAAACTACTCAACCATTCATTAGGATTATGCAGCCATGATTTGGGCATTTGTGGTGAAAATGTCAAGTCGTATATATTGGACGGTAACCCTTCTTTAATACACATGTGTTTTAGCCAGCACGATTCTCGTTTACATGCGTGCTCATGCTCCATAACTGAACGCAGCGTTTTCCATATAATGTAAGGATCGGAAGAATCGATTCGATGTTTGGGATGCTTTTTATTCCATGTATCTTTGATTTTATACAGCACTGGTTTTGAATAACATGTAAATCCTAAATCACCGGAGTTTACTGAACACGCATCTGTTTTTTTAATTTTCTTTGCCACTATGTTTTTATGTGGTGATATAGATTTGCTTTTCCGCCGGGTTGTGTTATCTCTCCCTTTTATTTTGCCTTTGTTTGTGCTTTTACTTTTGCCTTTTCCTTTGAAATTATTTTTACTGGTTTTCTTTTTTAACTTTTTTGTTTTATTTTTTGTATTTCGTTTAACCATGTCTATCTTATATTTTTCATATATTTTTTTATTTGGTAAAAATTTGTCGTGTATGTTTAATATTATGTTATATGGATTATTATTGTCATCGTTGTTATGGTTATTATTATGATTATTATAACTACTGCTGTATATAATAATATTATATGGATTATTAATTAAATTACCATTCGCACATAGAACCCGTATAACTAGCATAAAACTCAAATACGCAAAATATAGTAAATAAAAAAAACGCATTGATAATAACAAATGTAAATAGCAATATATATGATATATGTCCTTATTACTGTATGTTTAAATCAATTGTAACTTTGTTTAGTGTGCTTTAGTGTATGTTTTGTCTGTATATAGGTATCGGCAGTTGTCTTTTTTTACTTTTATACTTATACTTTCTTTTTCTAGAATCGGATTTTTTGTAATATGTATCTTTTTTTTCAAACTTTATGACAACGTCTTTTTCATATGGTCGACTGCATAGCATACCAAATGGGTCGGTTCTTTGAAAACTTTCGCATTTGCGACTAGACGCACATATATTGTTTCCCATGATTAACGGTGACAAGTTTGTGTAGGTTTGTGTTGTGTTGTGTT
>Ga0181569_10003724_pt1 | contig 11821 bp, 10 predicted proteins | sample 101ome_19_FD_132452 | JGI IMG/M metagenome (GOLD analysis project Ga0181569, IMG submission 132452) | Coastal salt marsh microbial communities from the Groves Creek Marsh, Skidaway Island, Georgia - 101405AT metaG (megahit assembly) | ecosystem: Environmental > Aquatic > Marine > Intertidal... | reverse complement strand
TTGTCCAAAATCATAAAAAAACCCGCCGAAGCGGGTTATTCGCAGTCTTGCGTTTCTAGCAATCTATGCATGTACTTTACTTGTTCATTACATACATTGTTACTTCGAAACCAAAACGCATTTCTGTAAAAGTTGGTTTTGTCCACATATGCTTCTCCTTTCAAGTATTATTTAAACACACAAGAAAGGATAAAGCATACGCATAATCATTAAAGACTACTCAATATAAAATTGATTCTATTTCTGCGGTGCTGTTTAATTAATTTTGTATAGCACCATAAAGTGAATCTGTCCATAACACTTCTCCTAGTTAAAGGGTTAAAGTGCGTTCCTTCGCTTTATGCTACTTCCGTCCCGTAGGATGAACGTAAAATATTTAGTCAAAAAAACAGGACCCGAAGGTCCTGTTTTAGTTTGCTTACCTAAGTAAATCTTAGCTGAAGCTTAGAGCGCCAGTAGTTACTTCTACTTTCTCTAAGTAATCTGCTGCGTTACCTAGTGATGACGCTGTGTTAGATAGCTCAACGTAACCATAACGTGTCATAAAGCTGACAGTTGGCTCGAATGTAGCTGGATCTAGTACAACACCACTGCTCATTAACGGAATGTATGGGCAGTAGAATGCTGCTGCGTCTGACTCAGATGAACCTTTGTAACCAATAAGTACATCGTCGTCTGCTGCGTAAGTGTTTACGTATACTTTCATTGCATTGTTTAAAGTACCAACCATCTTAGTGTTAGTTGGAGCTTCGAATGCGCCTTCAGTTGTACGTGCGAACGCTGAAGTAGTTGCAGACTGAAGAACAGTTAGCATTGTTGGGCTAACTACACACCAGTTACCTGCGCCACGTCTTGTACGCTGTGCAATTCTGTTGCTTGCTCTGTTGATTAGAACTGCAAGTGCTGCGTGTTCGTCACCAACAAAAGTTGCTGTACCAGATACTGCTGACTGATCGTATGAATCAGTACCTGTACCTGCTAGGCTTGAAAGTGAACCAAGAACCTCTTGATCGATTTCAGCGGTAATTTCTTGAGCTAAAGCAGCCATAATTTCTGCTTCAACATCAATACCATGCTGTGATTGAGCATCTTGAGCTGCTTCAAACGTCCAACGAGCACTCAACTTACGAGTTTTCGCTTCGACAGTTTGTTTCAAGATCTGAATTGACATTCTGTTACCAGCTGCGCCTTCTAAAGATGCAGTTGATGCTGGTGCGTTAGTACCGTCACCTGAATATGCTTCAGCAATCTTGAATGGGCTAAGAGCCTCTTCACCTGCTGTTGCGCCTGCGGCGCCTGTGCCTACAGTGTCGCTATAGCGAACACGTAGAGTGTGGATTTGACCCACTGGTCCTGTCATAGGCTGTACACCAACTAACTCGTTAGCAATAACGGTTGGCATAACACGTCTGATTACAGGTAGGATAACACGATTAAGTGTTGCAACGTTACCGGCAGAAGTAGCACCTGCTGTTGCACTTTCTGACAAATACTTGCGAGTATTTTCTAAAGTAGCAGCCATTACAGATTTCTTGTTTCCATCTAGGCCTTCAAGAAGTGCTGTCTTCGTATCCTGCCAGCGACTTTCTAGTAGTTCTGACATTTTTTTCTCCTTATTTTAATCCTGCGAGACGCTTAATGTCAATTACGTTATGTGCGTCTGCGTTAGTAGTTGTTGTAGCTTCCACGCTACGATTGCCTGTTACTTCTTTTGCCTCTGTTAATGCTGCCTTCTGCTTGGCTGGACCCTTTCCATCGATAACCGCTGGTAGGTATTTGTCAAACGCCGAACGTAGTTTGGCTGTTTGCACTGATTCCAGTAAGTCTGTCATAATTTCCTTTTGATCCTTTGATAAAGGAGCAATTAGATCATTAATTGTGTCTTTGCGTGTTGCTGCTTCCATTAATGCTTTCTTCTCAGTTTCCTTTGATTCAGCTAGTTTAACGGCTTTTTGTGCTTCAACTTTTGCCTCTGCTAATTGCTTGTCCTTAACTTTAAGAACTTTCATTAGTTTGGCTGTCTCAGATTTTTCATTTAGGTAGCTAGTTGAATATTCGTTAGCAAATGCTTCGAATAGTCTGCGACCAAAGTCATTTCTACGTGCTTCTTCAATGTCTTCTTTAAGAGATGTAATCTCTTGTACAAGACCTTTAGAAACAGTTTCTGCAACTTTAGCTGCGCCTTTCTTAATGAATGCATTCTGGACTTCTGCAAATTTTGTTTTTGCTTCACGAATTAGTTTAACCTTAGTTTCAGCAAGGTCCTTCTTGTCTTCGTGGAACTCAGCAATTTCTTTTGAAAGTGCTTCAACAACAAATTCCTCAAGAGTTGCAAATTTCTCTGCAATCGCTTTTTGGTCTTTGTGTAATTCTGAAACTTCTTCGCTTAGTTGCTTAGTAACAAATTTTTGCAATACATTTGCGTTTTCACGCATTTTTACTGCATACTTTGCTTTAGCTTCTGCAAGTTGTTTACGGTCTTCTGCAAACTCTGCAATTTCCTCTGCTAGACGCTCAGAAACAAGAGTGTCTACAGCTTCAACCATTGTTGACTTGTCGTGCTCGTATTTTTTAGCGAACTCTTCACGCAACTCAGCTGTTACTGCTTGACGATTTTCTTTAATCTTGTTATTCCAAGCTTCTTCAATTTCAGAACGCACTTCTTCTGAAACTACATCATTTTCAAAAAGTGTTTTTAGTGCATCCAACATAGTATTCTCCTTTTTATTGGAGTCGACTGATTATGTTAATCAGCGATTCTTTTAAGTATTTTTGTGCCTTGTCATCATGCTTAGTTGCTTGTGCCAGTTCGTATGCCTTATACCCACCACGAGTATTCATTAGATGCTCGTAAATAGGCGTTGGATACGCCCCTGGAGCACTAGGTTGAGCGACCATATCAACAGTGATGATTTCAAAATCTGAAACTTCACCTGATCCGTCCTCTTTAACATTACCGCTACCACGACTGGAAACACCTAGTCTAACACCACTTTGTATCATGGTGCTGACTAGTTGTCCCATTGGTGTTGGTAAAATCTTCATTTTGCCATAACCGTTTGGTCCATCCATCCACATTTCTGTAATCATATGGCTTACACGGTCAAGATTAATATTAAGTCCTTCTGGATGATCAACTTCGCCGAGAACACTATAACCTCCGCTTATCTGATCGTTAAGAGTTTTGACAGCCCTACCAATTTCATTTACAGGATATACACGTTGGTTTGCATTACGCACACCACCTTGTATGCAGATGCCTTTCATGTAAAGGTCTTTGCCGCCTGTAGCGTTATCGGTAGATTCAACGACCATTCCTGCTTGGTCAAATGTCAAATGCTCTCTTAAGTAGTTGTTCATCTATACGTCCTTAATTAGCTGCCAATCATTGATTTCTTGTCAGCTGCTTGCTCAGGCTTGCCCTTTTTCTCAGCGCCATGCCCGGCTGGCTGGTTTGACAAACTATCTGCTGCCTTACCGCCTGGTACGTTTACATTGCCCGCATTCTCCTCTTTAGGAGCCTTTGCGCCTGTTCCGCCCTTCTCATCGGCTGAACCTTGTGCAATATTGCTTGCAGTTCCGCCCATATCGTTTTCACCTGCTACAATTGACTTAGCGTTTGCGCCGTTGTCACCCATTTTAGCAGTTACTTTTTCAACGTATTCTCTCATTGTTTCAGTTTCAGACATTTTTGCATCCTTTTTAATTAGTTTAGGATCTTTTTTGTCGTCTTCGTCATCTTGGCTAGCGTCTTGCGACTGTTGGTTTTCCATAGGCATTTCTTCTTCGCCTTCGTCACCTTCTTCGTCACCTGCTTCGTCACCCATGTCCATTTCGTCGTCGCCTTCTTCGTCGCCGCCTTCTTTGTCCATAAGCTCTCTAAATTCTGCTTCTAGATCCTTAAATGCTGCTTCTAGGTCTTCAACACGGTCTTCAACATCGCCTTCGGCGCCTTCTTCGTCGCCCATGCCCATGTCCATATCGCCTTCATCGCCTTCATCGCCCATATCAGGTGCAATATCAGCCATCATGTCGTCCATTGGATCTTTTTCTGCTACTTCAAATTCGTCAAGATCAAAGTCTTCAGACATTTCTTCGTCTTCGTCTTCATCTTTAGCTTCTTCAACATCTTCATCAGATGCTTCATCAACTTCTTCGTCTTCTACTTCTGACTCAAGAAGTCCTTCATAAATTTCTCTTGATTTTTCTACCACAATTTCGTGGAATAGTTCTTGTGCTGCTTCTTTCTCTTCGTTAACGAGAAGTTCAAGCATTTTTTCAAACTTGTTTAGGTCTGCCATTGTTTTCTCCTATAAATGTGTTACCTATGGTAAGGCTGTCACTTGTATTTAACATATCGGGAGAAATATACGTAGAAATAGGCGTTTTTTACGCCATTTTTGACAAATGTTCAGAATTTTGGAAGATTTTTAGGAAATCTTCAACAAATATTGTTTTGTAATTTCTATAATTATTTAGTTGAGGCGGATTAAAATTATCTGCTGTTATTACTCTATGATACTTTATATGCGGGTGTGTTTTAATAGTTTCTTCTGTTTGACGTAGCCAATTACCATAAAAAGTTGCTGTTTCGTTTGATTTTTTATAGTTTTTAGTATCAGCATATATGTTGTTAAACATTCTACCATTGTTTAAACCTTTATAATCAAAGCCTAAAATGTAAATGTCTCTGTAATCATGTTGACTTGCTAACCATAATGCAGTTGGTCCGCTACTCCAACCTTTTGATTTATCAAAGTAATTAAAGTTTTTATAGTCTTTGTAAACACGATTAAAGTTCGTCCATACAGTATGCTCGTTTTGATAACCTTTAGAATTAATTTCGTTAATCATTTTTACATCAACGGCAACTAGATAATCGCAATCAAACTCTCTATAAAGAGCATTGCAACCATATATTTTACCGTGTTGTTTGAGATTAGTTAGATCTATTGTAGAACGGCTAGTTCCGTTTCCTAATACAAATGCTGTCATTAAATTGCACCCGCTTCAGCCTGTGCTGCGATTCCATACATTTGACGTACAAAATCTAGCTCCTCTTCCTTTTCTGCATTATGCATTTCGGCGGCTTTGCGGACACGATTAATTTGCTTTAGTGTAAGACGTGTTTTACGAGTGTCGTCAAGATTAATCATTGAGGTATCTGACGAAGGATCATAACGATCGTCTTCTACAGGTTCAAGGTTATCTCTATCAAAATAAAATAGTTCTCGTAGTATCATGTTAGTATTTATTAAATTGTTATATCTTCCCCGCCGGCCGGTGCTCCGCCAGGTGCTCCACCTGTTGCTGTCTCAGGTGCTGCGGCATCGCCTCCTGCTTCACCGCCTTCTGCTGGAAGTTCGTCTTCCATTCCTCCAATGTCAGCACTCATTCCTGCTGAACTAATTCCTGCGCCTCTCATTTCTGCTGCTGCATCTGCTGGACTTGCAGTAATATTTTCATCGTTCTCTTCGCGCCATAGTCTTTCATTTTCAGCAATTTCTTCGTCAGTAAGGCCTAAGAATCTGCTTAGTGCAAATCTATTTGACACATAAGGAATAGCACTCATTTGTGTAAATGTTGGTACACGAGCATTATCTAGTTCTGACTGTCTGTATGCTGCAAAGTTTTGTGGTTCTTCAAATTTAAGTTCAAACATTGAAGTATCAATGTTAACACCTTTTTCTAATAAGAAACGTTTAAACTCTGTATCAAATCCTTCAACTAAAAGACCTTGTAGTCTTTCACAATAGGTATTAAATCTTAATTCTTGAATATATGCTGTACCTACTCTACCATCGTTGTATGACGTTGCGCCATCATCAGCGCCTGTTGGTAGGTACGAACTAGGAATACGTAAACCGCGAACTAGTTTGTTAGTAAAGTATCTTAAGTCATCAATCTCGCCTAGGTTAGTTCCGCCCGGAAGTGTTTCAACTTTGCTGCCTCGGCCTTCAGCAGTTTGCGGGAAGAAGTAATCTTCGTTGATTGATAGAGGGTTGTAACTAGAGTCTATGACATTCTGGCCGCCCCCTGTTGCCGATGGGATACGTCTTTGGTGTATTTCCGTTTTTACACGCTCCACAAATTGCATAGCAAGGTGTGAAGGCATGTTGCCCACATCAACGTAGAATACTCTTCTTTCTGGTGCTCTTTGTACACGATAGATAATAATCGCATCTTCGAGCAATTCTTTTTGTTTGTAAACTTTAAAAATAGTTTCTAATAAACTATTACCAAATGGATAGTTATTGTCTAAGCCTTCTGATAAACTTAGGTGTACAATGTGTTCTGCATCAATTGCAATTTCGCCATCTTGTAAATTAAATCTACTTCCTGATTGCTGTTGAGGTGCATTACCAACCATGCCTCTAACACCACCAGTAATGTATCCGTCGCCGCCGCCTGTAATGTTACCTGTAGTAACGTGCGGTGTAGTAGCAATCATATCTCTAAAATTAAATGCTACATCTTTAATAATATATTGTTCAGGTGTTTTACCTTCACTTTCGTTTACAATAATACGTGTAACTTTTGCTGGATCAATATGATATAATTTTTTAGTTTCAGGATCTCTAACAAAAATCTCGTCGCCATACTTAAATGTATTACGCAAAATACGGAACATGCGTGTTTCAAATTTATTAAGTTTATTCCACTGTTTTAAGTATTGACTTAGAATCTTTACTTCTGAATTTGTAGCACTTTTTAAGAATTCAAATTTAAAACTAGTTCCATTAGTTTCGTTTTTCTGTGTACAAAATTCTGCAAGGATATCTAGTGCAGCGTTAACTTCACTATCCATATCCATAATATTATAATGTCCATAACGTTCAACACGGTTTGGACTACCTACATATACATCTGGTAAAAATGAGCTATAGTTTGATCTTGCAGGGCCTGCTTGAGAAGAACCAGAACGATTTGTAAACGGAGAATAACTACCGCTTGCATTATCCCCTGTAGGTACTGGTGTAAAATATTTTTTCCAACTCATTATGTTATCCTATTGTATATGCGGGTTATTTCTTGATATAGCTCTTGTTTGGTTGTTTTGACCCTGTATAAACTCATCCATTTTGTTAATTAGATTCTGCATAGTAGTACTTAGCGAATTTGTCATTTCGTTAAGAGCCGATGTGGTTTCTGTTTTAACTCCGTCTAATGCAGGTGGTATTTCGCCTAAACTAGTAGTAACTTGCGACATTGAATCACCAAGCTCGGCTCTAGATTGTTCATTTTGTTGTGTAACATCTCTAACTGTTTGTACTACTTCATCAGTTGTTGGCATTGTTGCACTAGTAACAGTCATATTATCAGTAACAAATTCTGCTGCTCTACGTGCATCACCAGTATCTTGATTCTCTCTAAGTGCATTAATTAACGCTTGGACGTTGCTTACATTATCTGGTTCAATGCCTTCATCTGCTGCTCGTTGTTCAGTTGTAAGACGACTAATTTCATCTCGAATTACTCGTGCTAGATTTACATTATTTTCTTCAATTGCTTTTATTGCTGATTCTGCTGCTGTTAAATTATCATCAGATGCTTCAAGAAGTTCTAATGCTTTACTTGCATTTGGACCTGAAAGCAAGTCTTCTAATATATTTGCTGTTGCATTTGCTCCGTATATAGAGCCTTGTTCAATACCGTCTGTTACTGCTGCGCCTACTTCTCGTATTTGATCCATTTCTTCTTGAGTAACAGTAACATCGCCTGGTTGACGCATAGTAACAGTTGATTCAAAACTTGATGCTGCGTTAGCACCCGGAACTAATGAACGAAGATCACTTACTAAACGTTGAATTTCTTCTCTAGTAGTATTTTCTAATCCTTTAGCAACATCTTGCATCATAGGGCTATTACTAATTTGTGTTGCAATACCGTTTGGACCGTACATTTCTTGACCAATAGCAGCATACGTATCTTTCATACGTGCATCTGCCATTTGTAGAGTGTGTGTTATTCCGTCTCTTGCATCTTGCTCTGCGAGTGCAGCCAGTTCCATATCTTGTACTGCGTCTAAAATTTGCTGTCTGCTTGCATTTTCATCAACTGCTCCTTGTGTTGAAGTTCTAACAGCATCTGCATATGGTCCTGCATTTTCAAGAACTGTAGCGGCTGCATCTGCAACTCCGCCTAATCCACCAAGTGACGCCATGTTAAGGAAATCTACTGAATTAACACGTTCAACAACTGCTGCGTTAAAACTATCTAGTGCTGGTCCTACTCCTGCGCCGCCTGCGTTAATTTGATTTACAACATTTGTTAATTCATTTCCAGCATCTCCAAGAGCTACTAATCCTCGTCTACCTGCTTCAGAAACAACTGTACCTTTTGTAAATGTTTCTTCTAATGCTGCAACTGCATCAGGGCCTGCTTTTTGTGCTTCTGCTAGTGCTAATCTAAAGTTTTCAGCTGCTTTTGTGTTACCTGACATTTCAAGTAAACGTAGTTTTGCTTGAACTTGTCCTTTGCGCATACGATCTTGAATCTCTGCTTCCATTTCCTTACGGTTCTTACCTGTAAGTTTAGCAATAAGATCCATTTCTTTTGCCATACTCGCAGCACTTGATCTTGCTTGTTCTTGAGTTATAGCACCACTTGCAAGAGAACGTCTGTTAGTTTCTGCATAATTCATTAGGCTTTCGTTTACTTCTTCAAATGTAAAGCCCATATTGATTAGATCATCGCCGAGTCCATCGTCAAAGAATGCTTTGCTCATGTTACTAAATGTTTTAGCACCTTGTGTAACACTTCCGCCTAATGCAACTAACTGTTCAGAATTTTTACTAACTAAACCGGCAAACTCATCAAGTGTCAATCTTGATTGGCTAGCAGCATAGTTCATTTGTAGAATGCTATTGTTAAAACTTGCACCACTTGAAGATAGTCCTTCTAGTGTATCAACACTGCCTTCTGCAAATTTTAACATATCAGAACCAACAGCAGATATTGCTCCTAACGGACCCCATAAATCTCCCATAGCCTTTGCTGCTGTATCTGTAATTTGACTAAGTTTTGCAGTACCAGTTGCTAAAGAGCCTGTAAAATCTACACCTCCTTTAAGAAGTGTCTTACCAGCATCTCCGATATTTGATAAAAAACTTGATGTTTCGCCACTATCAACTACTGATGTACGACTACCTTCTAGTCCTCTAGTAATTTGTCCAGGTAAGGCGCCTATAACACTTCCGAGAGTGTCATTCTGGGCAACTCCTTCTAATTTCCTTACTGCAACATCTGTTAACTCAGCCAAAACTTAAAATCCTTGTGATTTTGCACAATAAATAATATATGCGATACTATTATTTATCGGGAAACAAACATGCATGACAATAATCCTTTAACCAAATATTATAGACAGCCAAAAATCTATCTGTCGTTACCAAGCAAAGGTGAGTTTTATCCTCCTGGAACAATTCAAGGAGATCCTTTAAAACTTCCTGTATTTGGAATGAGTGCTATGGATGAAATTTTATTAAAAACTCCTGACGCACTGTTTAGCGGAGAGTCAACAGTTCAAGTCATTAAAAGTTGTATACCTGGGTTACAACAACCTTGGTTACTTCCTTCAATAGATTTAGATGCTATTCTTATTGCTATTCGTATTGCAACATACGGTCAAATGATGCCGTCTACATTTAAATGTAAAAGTTGCAAAGAAGAGAATAAGTTTGATTTAGATTTAACTAAAGGTATGGACTATCTTGCAGCATTAGAATATGCAGATTCGTTAATTGTAGGACCTTTAAAGGTTAACTTTAGACCGTTAACTTATAAAGAAATTACAGATGTAAATTTAAAAACATACGAACTTAGACGCAAGTTAGCACAATCGCTAGAAGGCAAATCAGAAACACAGAAAGCAAAATATGTAAATGAAACAATGAAAGACATTGCAACATTACAAGTTAAATCATTTATAAAAGGTATTGCTTCTGTTGAAACTGAAGATGAAACTGTAGAAGATACTGCGTTTATTGATGAATGGTTACAGAATAGTGATAAAGAGTTCTATGACAAGATTAAAAAACATCTAGAAGAACAAGTTAACAAATGGAAGGTTCAAGATCAGAAAGTTAAATGTGCTGATTGCGAAGCTGAGAACGTTGTTAAGATTACATTGGATACTTCGGATTTTTTCGTGAGAGGCTAATTCCACTCAACGAGTCTCAGATATTGGACTTAGCCAATGAACTCGAACTAGACATTAAAAGACTCAAAGATGAAATTTACAGAATTGCGTGGTCAATGCGCGGTGGTGTAAGTTCGCATGATCTCTTATGGCGATTAAGTTTTGAAGATAGACAAGTAATGTCTAATATTATTAAAGATAATATTGAAAGCACTAATAAAACAGGAATGCCGCTACTTTAATTGCCGGCGGCTGCTCTTACTCTATCAATTGCACTTTGACTAAATCCAGAAGCTGACGAGCTTGAAGATGATCCGCTACTTCCAGTAGTTGAAGCATCTGATGAGCCATTACTGCTACCGCTGCTGCCGCTACTGCTAGGTTGCGGTATACTTCTTATTCTGTTTTGCAATCTACCAAGTGTTTCATTGTCTGCTGGTGAATCAGGATTGTCAACGTCACGTTGAACTGCTGCTGCAAGTTCAGGATCATTTTCGTCTAATGGAGGAAGACTTGAATCATTTTCTCCAACACCCCATTCATTCATAAATGTCTCAGCAAACCATTGAGGACCGTATTTTCTTAAAAGCCAAGAGAACACCCAAATACCGCCTTCCATAACTGCTGTCCAAAGTAAAGCAACTAACCAACCAGGCCCTGGAATTAATAAGAATGTAGCTCTGCCCATTCGTGCTAATCGTAATATTTTTGCACCAGTAATTAGCGACCCTATACCTCCTACAACTTCAATACCTATTGCTGTCCATGCAGTAATATTAATTAAGCGATAAGAACGTCTCATTATTTCTCTAGATCTTGCACTATCAACAAATTCTTCTTCCATCATAATTCTTAGTGCAGCAACATCTTGACGATATTCGTCCCATATGTTTAATCCAGTAATCACAGTCATGCCAACACCTAGTATACCCCACATAGAAGTGCTTAATATTCTAGATGTTTTTGAAACTATTTTTCTTGAAATGTTACCAAGTTTTGTAGTAAACCTAACTCTTTTACCTTCAGGAAGTAAATCGTGTAATTTTGCACCAACTTCACGAGGCGGCCCATTAAACTTAACTTTAGTACCGTCAGGCTTTTCAAAATAACCTTTGATGTTTCCTTTGTCGTCAACGCTTTCAATAACTTGTTTTAGTTGACCATCAGCATCAGGCGCAAGTGCAGGAGTACGTGTTGTGCTGTTAGGATTTAAATTAGCTCTTGCTGCTCTGTCAATTCTGGCCTGTGCGCCATTTTTGAAATTTCTTGCATCAGTTTCGTTGTTAAACTTTCTAAGAGTATTGCCATCTTGGTCTACAACTCTAAATTCAGCAGGAGTTCCATCAGGTCTTGTTATTGTACTAGGTTGTACATCAACTGAAATAACATCAGCAAGATCCATTGCTAAATTTACATCAGGTGCTGCTTCTAAGATTTGCCATACTTTCATCGTAATAATATTCCTAACTTTATAAGAGTATTTATGTTATTCGCTACGCGAATAAAGTTTTCGCTATCGCTCAAACTATACACTTCGTTTGTATGATATAATTTATATATGAAGATCATTATCACGTAAGTGATAATGTTTAAGCTTCATGTAGATTGTTTCAGTCAGACGGAACCACTTACGGTTCCATCTAATCTCAAAACTTCATGTGAGTTCGTCACAGCCGAGAC
>Ga0181569_10003704_pt1 | contig 11841 bp, 9 predicted proteins | sample 101ome_19_FD_132452 | JGI IMG/M metagenome (GOLD analysis project Ga0181569, IMG submission 132452) | Coastal salt marsh microbial communities from the Groves Creek Marsh, Skidaway Island, Georgia - 101405AT metaG (megahit assembly) | ecosystem: Environmental > Aquatic > Marine > Intertidal zone... | reverse complement strand
TCGACCAAGACCGTTAACGAGGAGAGCGATGACGTCATCGCCACAGACACGGGCGCTTCGAATCAACATGGTGGAATTGCTGCGCCACCCGGGCAGCGAGCGCACCATCGAACACGAAATCTCTGCAGAAGATCTCGGCTGCCAGTTCGTGCCCGGACAATCTGAAATTGCAGGAAATGTCGTTGTTGGGGTCACCGCCGTTGCCGCCACCGATGATGTTGCGGTTTCAGGTCTTGTCGCGATTCCGTGGAGTGGTGAGTGTCGGCGATGTTTGAAGGCGATTTCGGGAGTCCGGAACGTCGATTTTGATGAACGTTTTGCGCCGGCCCGAGACCGAGACCGGCTGTCGTCGGTCGATGGTGACCTTTCACTTGTTGAAGGTGACCAGATCGACCTTGTCGAACCGATTCGAGAAACGGTGATGATCGAGACCCCGACGAGCATGCTGTGCAGTGATGATTGCAAGGGGATCTGCGACGTATGTGGCGTTGATCGCAACGAAGCCTCGTGCGAATGCGTGGTCGTGGTGCGAGATGAACGATGGGCTGCACTCGACGACCTGCAACTCGACGACTAAATCTCTCGACCGCTATCTGGTGGTTCCCCGATAACCTCATCTCGCCCTCGAGGAAAAGAAGAGTCTGTTCCTCCAATTGAGTGACGGAGAAGTCAAGTGGCCGTTCCGAAGAAGAAAACCTCAAAGTCGAAAACCCGCAGTCGTCGTGCGAGCAACTGGAAGCTGTCAGCTCCAGCCCGCAGCACATGCCCGCGCTGCGGCAGTGCAAAGACACCTCATACGGTGTGCCAGTCGTGTGGCTGGTACAAGAATCGCGTTGTTGTCGACGTCTCCTGAGTAGTCTCACCACATGCTCCCGGTTGCCGTCGATGCAATGGGCGGCGACCACGCTCCCGACGCGATTGTCGCAGGGGCTCTCCTCGCCGCCGAATCAGGTATCCCAGTCACTCTCGTCGGCCCCGCTGACCTTCCATCTCGTGTAGATACGGGCTCATTGCCGCTTATCGAGGCCTCCGAGGTCATCGAAATGGATGAAGACCCGGCGCATGGGGTCCGACGAAAAAAAGATTCCACCCTGGTGCGCGCCGCTGAGGCAGTGCGCGACGGTGTTGCATCAGCAATGGTGTCCGCAGGGAATACCGGTGCCACGATGGCCTCAGGGCTTCTTCGCATGGGCCGTATTCGGGGAGTTGGTCGACCGGCGATCGCTGCGATGATTCCCGTACCCGGCGGCACTCCGACGGTGCTCCTCGATGCTGGCGCGAACTCCGAAGTTCAAGCCGATTGGCTCGTGCAGTTTGCTCAGATGGGCAGCATCTTCGCCGAACACCGACTCGGAATTGCGAATCCGCGGGTCGGGTTGTTGTCAATCGGGGAAGAGGCCGGCAAGGGTGACTCACTTCGTAAAGAGGCATTCGGACTGTTAGACGAATCATCGGGGTTCAATTTCATCGGCAACGTGGAAGGCCGAGATGTCATGTCTGACGACTGTGACGTTGTGGTGACCGACGGGTTCACCGGAAATGTCGTGTTGAAGACTCTTGAGGGAGCAATGCGCCAGGTGATGTCAGCGCTCACCGAAGCGGTGACTGCAAATGCCGAACTGGCCGAGCACGCAGCTGCGTTGCTGCCTGAAATTCTTCCCCTGCAAACATCGCTGGAGGCAGAGACCTACGGCGGCGCAATGTTGCTCGGAACCAATGGTGTCTGCATCATCTCGCATGGTTCGTCGTCGCCGACGGCGATCAATAATGCGATCGGTGTTGCCCGTGACATGGTCGATGCAGACGTCGTTGGCTCGATTGCGGCAGCGATCCAACCGCATGATTGATCTCCCGCAACGTCGAGCAGGAGTACACTTCTGTCGTGGCTGAAGGACAATTGACCCGCGATGAAATTCTTGACACCGTCCGCGATCGACTCGCTGACATTCTCGAGACCGATCCATCTGGAATTGCCGAAGGCAATTCGTTTGTTGACGACCTTGAAGCCGACTCACTTGCTCTCATCGAACTTGTCGAGGCGCTTGAGGAGGCATTCAGCACGCGGATCGCTGATTTCCGTGTCGAGGATGAAGACCTCGAAGACCTGAAGACGGTTCGTGACGCCGTCGATTACGTGGCGTCCCGGGCTGGGCTCTGACATCAGGAGTCGGCGATGAGCCGGCACTTCGAGCAACTTCAGAGGTCCATCGGATACGAATTTTCTGATGTAGTACTGCTCCGCCGAGCATTGAGTCATCGCTCATGGATTGCGGAGAGCGACGACGAAGTTTCGAATGAACGCCTCGAATTTCTCGGCGATGCGGTTCTTGGCTGGGTGGTTGCAGACCTCGTCTATTCCGAGTTTGAGGATTGGGATGAGGGCGTGCTCACCGACCTTCGCAAAAGTGTCGTCAATGCATCGGCACTGGCTGAGGTTGCGAGAGAGATTGATCTCGGCGCCTACCTTCTGCTCGGTAACGGCGAAGATGCAGCTGGCGGACGCAACAAGGAGTCGATTCTTTCCGACGCTCTTGAGGCCGTCTTCGGAGCGGTCTACATCGACGCTGGTTCACAACAGGCCTTCGATGTGGTGCGACGTCTTATCGCTCCTCGGCTTGCTGCCGCACCATCACGCCTTGACCGGCTCGACCAGAAGTCGACCCTGCAGGAACTGCTTGCGTCACTCGGGCGACCGTCGCCGTCGTACACGATTACCGCTCAAGGGCCCGACCACGACAAAGAATTCACAGCAACGGTCGTGATCGATGGCGAGGTCCTTGGGAGTGGCGTAGGGCGATCGAAGAAGTTGGCAGAACAGCAGGCAGCGGGCGAAGCAATCGATGCGCTTCACGCCTCGGATCATGCCTGAACTACCTGAAGTTGAAACAGTCCGCCGTGGCCTTGAGCGCACCCTTGTCGGCCGTCGTTTCGATGAGGTGACGGTTGGTCGTGAAAGGGTCGCTCGTCGAACCTCTCGTAAGGAACTTCGAGATGGTCTCACCGGAGCACGAGTGGTTCGGGTTGATCGGCGAGGAAAGTACCTGTTGCTCGAACTCGATGCAGACTCGATTGCAATGGTGCATCTTCGTATGAGCGGTCAGGTCGTGGTCGATGAGGGCCGTACGGCGCCACCGCCGCATAGCCATGTCGTTGCAGAACTCGACGATGGGAAGCGAATGTTGTTCATCGACCCGCGAACGTTTGGGGAGGTCGTCGTTGCATCGCGCGGTGAGGTCGAGATCCTCATTCCTGAACTGGGACGACTTGGTGTCGATCCGTTGGTTGACGGCGTAACCATCGATGACGTCATGTCGATGTGTCGCAACCGGCGGCGACGGGTGAAATCACTGCTCCTCGATCAGTCAGAGATCGCAGGAATCGGCAACATTTACGCCGACGAAATTTGCCACCGCTCAGGTATTCGCCCTGACCGCCAGGCGCACACCCTGTCGAGACGATCGTGCGGTCGACTTGCTGATTCGATTGTCGATGTCATCGAAGAAGCAGTCGACCTTGGGGGATCAACCCTTGCCGATGCACAGTACGTGGGTGTCGATGGAGAACCCGGGTCATATCAAGATCGTCACAGGGTCTACGCCCGAACCGGTCAACGATGCATGACGTGTGGCCGAGGCATTATCCGCCGAACGGTGATCGACCAGCGCGGCAGCCATTTCTGCCCGGTTTGTCAGCGTTGAATCACCACCTTTTGGTGTGCTCGGCCGAGTAGATTCATTTTGGCGTGTTTCTCAAAAGTTTGACTCTCAAAGGCTTCAAGTCGTTTGCCGATTCAACGACGATGGACCTCGAACCCGGCGTGACGGTCGTTGTCGGCCCGAACGGTTCCGGAAAGTCAAACGTCGTTGACGCAGTGGCGTGGGTGCTCGGCGCGCAGGCACCAAAAGCGGTGCGAAGTCAGAAGATGGACGACGTCATCTTTGCCGGCACAGCGAAGCGCTCCGCGCTCGGTCGCGCGGAAGTGAGCTTGACGCTCGATAACTCTGCAGGACTCCTTCCTCTGGAGTTCACCGAGGTCACGGTGACTCGCGTGTTGTTCAGGAACGGTGACAGCGAGTACTCGATCAACGGTGTGCCATGCCGACTTCTCGACGTTCAAGAGTTACTCTCCGATGCTGGTGTTGGTCGCCAGCAACACGTGATCGTGTCGCAGGGTCAGATCGATGCGGTCTTAAACGCGCGACCTGAAGATCGTCGGTCGATTATTGAAGAGGCAGCCGGGGTGCTCAAGTATCGAAAGCGCCGCGAGAAAGCTCAACGGCGACTCGATGCCACCGAAGCCAACCTTGTCCGACTCCAAGACTTGTTGCGCGAGGTGCGTCGACAACTCAAACCCCTCGAGCGCCAAGCGCATGCGGCGCAACGACACGTTGAACTGCAGGCCGAACTCGACACACTCCGCGTGTTCGTTGCTGGCCGTGAGATTGCCACGCAGCGAGCGAAGCTCGTCACGATCGAAAACGACCGCATACAAGCAAGTGAAGTTCAGAACACATCGAAAACCCGACTTGCGGAACTCGACACCTCGATCATGGGTATCGAGGCGCAACTGTCCGCCAGGGGAGCGAGCGATGTGCGCGATCGCCTCGGCAACGTCGAGCGCCTCATCGAACGCGCTGACGGTCTCCTCGGCATTATCGATGAGCGCCGCCGGTCGTTGGAGCGTGATCGCTCCCAAGGTCTCGACGCTGATGTTATTGCAACCCTTGAAGCCGATGTTGCCGGGTTCCGCTCTGAACTCACAGAAGTTGAGGCAGGCCTCGCCGAGTTGCAGCCCGAGGTTGCCGCACTTGAAGAGGAAGAACGGCAACTCGAAGCAGAACGTGAGGCCGCCGAGCATGGTGGCGTCGACCTGGGTTCGAAAGCTGCAACTGCAGCCGCTGAGGTGCGAGGTGAGCTTCGATCGGTTCGGTCGTCGTTAGAGCGCAGTCGCTCAGAACGCGATCGAGCCGTTGAGCGAGTCGAACTCTCCCGTGGCCAACTTGTCGAACTTGTTGATGAAATCGATCGGTACCGAAATGAGTGCGAGACGGCCACCAACGCCGAAGAGCCACTCGTTCGCCAACACGCAGACGCTGAGGCGGCGCGTGTCGCAGCTGAGAACGCGTTCGCGGAGGCCGAGCGAGTTGAACGTGATGCATCCTCCGAGGTTGAGCGCCTGAAGGCCCGTCAAGAGGCCCTCCAACTTGCCCTCGACTCCGCAAGGGCTCGTGCAGGGGCCGAACGCCTTGCTGGTCTTGAAGGTGTTCTCGGAACACTGCTCGATGTCATCGCAATCGATTCCGGATGGGAATCGGCGATTGAGGCTGCACTCGGCGAGGCCCTGTCTGCAGTCGTTGTCGAATCAGCACCGAATGCTCGCACGGCACTTGAGGCGCTCCGCACCTCGGCCACATCGGGAGCTGTGCTCGCAGCGGTCTCGGGCCCATCGGTGAAAGCTGAAGTTCCATCAGGGTGTGTTTCGGTTCTCGGTCACGTACGAGCGACGAACCCCGGGGTTCAGTCACTTCTTGAGCGGCTCTTGTCGCACGCGGTCAGCGCTCCGTCACTTGATGCAGCAATAGATGCCGCTCTGTCTCATCATGACCTCGTCATCGTGACCCCTGAAGGCGACCGCTTGTCGGCAACGGGATGGAGAATCGGATCATCCTCAGGCGGTGCTACCGCTGCGGCCCTTGAAGAGGTTGGTGCCCGGGTCGACGTCGCAATGAAGACGCTTGAGGCCGTCGAAGGTGCCCGTGCGGACGCGCGCGCCACTCTCGACCAGGCGCTGTCAGCAGAGCGGGAGTTCACCGCTGCACTCGATCGAAACGATGGTCGCTTCCTCGCTGCATCAGAGGCATTGGCCCAAGCCCAAGCGCGTCGTCGTGAGGTTGATGCTGAGCGCGAGGGCGCCGAGCGTTCAATTACGGAGTTTGTCTCGGCGATTGAGGTCAATGAACAGCGCCTATCTGAACTTGAGGCAGCCCTGCCAACCCTTGTCGCGGCCGAACAGGCTGAAGCAGATGCAGTGCGTCAGCGAGATGAATCTCGTGCGGCAATCGATGCGTGGTCGGCGCTGTTGGTATCAAGGCGTCGTGACGTCGAAGTCCGCTCCGCTGGGCTCAATGAACAGCAGGAATTTCTGCGCCGACGGATCGCCGACATTGATGGCCGTCTTGAAGCCGACCGTGAAGCCCAAGCGGGTGCAGCCGGCCGCCGCGAACAAGTTGAACGGGCCCTTGGGGCGGTTGCCGCGTTGCGAGCGTTCGTTGAAGAGCGACGTGTTCAGGTAACCGCCGCCCGTGACTCACTGGTAGAAGAGCGCCAGCGCCAATCTGCGGAAGTAACCGAACTGACTGAGCGTCTCGACCAACTGAGGCAGGAGCGTTCAGTATTGGAGACTGCGTTGGAAGAGTCACGGGAGCGTCTCACCAAAGCCGAAATTTCAGAAGCGGAAGTGAAGTTGCGGCTCGAGACAACGATCGAGTCGCTACGTCGCGATCTCGATATTGAGCCAGAGGTTGCTGAGGCCGCCGAACCTCCAGAAGTTCCGGAAGGGGCGACACCTGCGGGCCGCGTGCGTGAACTTGAGCGAGAACTGCGACTGCTTGGACCGATTAACCCCTTGGCATTAGAAGAGTTCAACGAACTCAGCCAGCGGCACGAATTCCTTGAGGGGCAGCTAGAAGACGTTCGCTCGACGCGCCGTGAACTCAATAGAGTCATCGCAGCAGTCGACGTTGAGATTCAGAATGTGTTTGCGTCAGCATTCGCTGACGTGAGTTCTAACTTTGCTCAACTGTTTGGGGCTCTCTTCCCTGGTGGTAACGGTGCGCTCAAGTTGACGGCACCAGATGATTTGCTGAACACCGGCATTGAGGTTGAGGCAAAGCCCAGCGGAAAGAATGTGAAGAAGTTGTCGCTGCTGTCGGGCGGTGAGCGTTCATTGACCGCTCTTGCGTTCCTCTTCGCTGTCTTCCGGTCTCGCCCGTCTCCGTTCTATGTGATGGACGAGGTTGAGGCAGCGCTCGACGATGTCAACCTTCACCGGTTCTTGAATCTCATTCAGGAATTCCGTAAAGAAGCCCAACTTCTCATCGTGTCGCACCAAAAGCGGACCATGGAAGCGGGAGACGCATTGCTTGGTGTGTCGATGCAGCCGGGCGGTTCGTCGAAGGTGGTGACCGAACGGGTCTCGGCAGCGTCGAGTAATTGAGCCGTCGTCTGATTCCCCGTCACAGATAACGTCAACTGCCGATGGACCAAAACAACTGGATATATCTCGTCCTCATCCTGCTCGTACTCGGGTTTGGCGTAGGAGTAGTAGTTGCCGGCCGACGTCGGGGAGGGTCGGCTGATCCAGCGAGCGCTCGCCAACAAGCCGTCGCTACACCTCAACAACAGCAAGCAGCACCAGCGCCTGCGGTGGAACCATCAGGTGAGGTCGACGATGTTGCTGATGTCGCTGCCGACGAGATTGGTGACGAGAGTGCCGAGGTTGAGCCGGTTGAGCCAGAGGCGCCGAAGTCGATGCGTGACCGCTTGGCGCGGGCGCGCGGAGCATTTTCTGACGCGATTGGTTCGGTGCTCGGTCGTTCAGCCATTGACGACTCGGTGTGGGAAGAGCTCGAAGATGCACTGCTGATCGCCGACGTCGGAATCAGCGTCGCAACGTCGTTACTTGACCCGTTACGTGAACGCGTTGATAAGGGCGATATCGATAGCCCCGATGCGTTGATCGCAGCACTACGAGAGTTGATGATTACGCAACTCGCCGGGGCGAATCGTGACCTTGCGATGCGACCAGATGAAGGAACATCGATTTGGTTGTTCGTCGGCGTCAATGGAGTGGGCAAGACGACAACGATTGGGAAACTCGCATCGCGCCAGATCGCATCCGGTTCGACGGTCTTGTTGTCCGCGGGCGACACGTTCCGAGCAGCAGCTGCCGACCAACTCCAAACCTGGGCTGAACGTTCGGGAGCAGAGATCGTTCGAGGTGCCGACGGCGCTGACCCGTCGAGTGTGGTGTTCGATGCGGTTGAACGGGCGAGCGCCAAACGCATCGATCTTGTGCTCGCCGATACTGCAGGCCGCCTACATAACAAACAGAACCTGATGGACGAACTCTCGAAGGTTCGACGAGTAGCCGAGAAGGGAAGCGGCGTGGTGACCGAGACATTGTTGGTCATCGACGCCACAACTGGCCAGAACGGTCTTGCTCAAGCGAGAGAGTTCGCTGCCGCAACGGGCGTGACCGGGGTAGTTGTGACAAAACTCGACGGATCCGCAAAAGGCGGAATCGTGTTCGCAGTCGAAACAGAACTCGGTATCCCGGTGAAATTTGTGGGTGTAGGCGAACAGGTTGATGATCTTGTGCCATTTGACCCAACCGAATTTGTTGACGCTCTGGTCAGCAACTAGTTCGGGAACTCTTTCGTGAGTGGTGACGTCAAATCGGGTATGAGAATGAATCGTGTTCTGACCTTGCCCCTGGTTATCGCCGGGTTATCCCTCATTGCGGTGTCATGTGCTGCCGACGACACTGACTCAGGTGACCTCACCCCACCAGAGGTGATTCGCGTCGAGGGGAGGAGTGACGGCGCTGCCACCGCAAGTGAAGAATCCGCTGTCGCCGACACTTCGGAATCTGCGCTGTCGATATCTGAACACTCCGCCATCAACGATGACATGGCATCCGACTACATGGCGCCGTGGACGATTGTCACCGACTTTGTGGTCGGTGATCTTCCGGCGCTGCCGGCGGGCTCGACGGGTTACGTGTATCGATCTGATTCAACCGTGTCAGAAGATGTTGCGGTTCGGTTGGCCACGGCGCTTGGCGTAGACCCAACTCCGCAGACGCGTCCCGAGGGGTATGAGGTTGAATGGGCATTTGGTCCAGATGATGGCACCGCTCCCTCGCTCACCATTGATGCGTATAGCCAGCATTACTGGTGGTACTCGCCTGATTGGTCCGAGCGCGAGGCGATGGACGAACTGTATTCGTGCACGGAAACCGTCGATGCTGAGGGAAATGTCACTGTTGATTGTCCAGAGCCGGAACCACCGGTCGGAGTGCCATCGGCCGAAGAGGCTGAAGCGGCAGCGCGCAAACTGATTTCGGCTGCGGGTTTTGATGTCGACGGCTTGACCTACGAAGTCAATGCAGATGCGTGGTACGCATCGGTGTACGCGAGTCGTCAACTTGTTGATGGCCTTTCGGCCACCGGCGAGAACTGGAGTTTTGGATTCGGAGCAGAAGGCGCTCTGCAATGGGGAGGCGGTTCTTTTGTGGCACCTGAGCAAGTGGGTCCGTATCCGCTCATCGGTATCGATGAGGCGGTAGAGCGATTGTGGGAGAATTATCTCGGATCAGGGGGCTCGGTTGGCGAAGAGGTTTCAATTGCGGTCGCTGAGGAGGTTGAGGAAGCTGCTACAGATTCCGCTCTTGCGGTGGAGGCAGACGACCCTGTCTCAGGGATGATGATTGATGAAGAGTGGGAAGAACCTGAGGAGATCACGGTGACCCTCGTCGACGTGGCAGCTGACCTGTGGTGGGCAACCGACGTTGATGACAACAGTTGGCTCCTGCCGGCATACCGTTTCATTGGCGACGATGGCGGTTGGTACACCGTGCCGGCGGTTACCGACGACTACCTCATTGAAACGCCGGTCTACATCCAAGACGAGGAACCTCAACCTGAGCCTGCTCCAGCGCCATTACCTTCTGTATCGGAGCCAGACGATGGCGGCGTTGCATCAGATGACCTCGACCGAATGATGGAGAGCGTCATCGTGGTGCTCGAAAACCAGGTCGAAGAACTCGACGACATGACGATTCAGTTTCTCGAAGAGGTAACCGATGCTCTCTACACCGAAGACGAGTTCGCAGATCTCGCTGCGGCGTTCGGGCTTACGGTTCGGGCGGTGCAGCGTGACGGTGAATTTCTCATGGTGACCGAGGATTATTCACTCACTCGAGTGAACGTCGTCGTCGAATCTGGAGTGGTGACGGCGGTCGACTCGATCGGCTAACTACGAGTTCCCGAGCAGGCGCGTGATCGCAAAGCGCCATGTGCGGAGAATTTCATCTCGGTCAACGCCGTCTGCTCGCATCAACGACCACGAGTCAAACGATGTGAGCGAACAGATTGTCGTCTCGCAATACCGACGATGTGGTTGGCGCATTGTGGAGAACTCGGGTTCAAATTGACGTAGCACTTGTTCGTTGAGGCCCTGCCGAAGTCGATAGATCGCGTCGCGAGCCTGCGGGACTTCTTCACGTCTCGTTCGTCCGAGGGTGGCCATTGGTTCGTGCAAGGCAAAAAACTCAAGGCGTGCTGTGCACAAGGTAGACACTCGACGCGAGAGGCCACCTGTTCCGAGCTGGTCGACTGCGAGAGCTGACTCAATACGCTCGAAGTAGCGAGAGATAAACGAACTCCGAAGGTCGTCAAGATTTTCGAAATACCTAAACAGACTTGCTGAAGAGACGCCAGCGCGTTCAACGACCGCTTCGGTAGATGGCACGCCATGCCCATCGAGGACGAGCGAAATGGCGGCATCGATCACCTTGTTTCGGCCATTTTCTCGACGTTGCCGACGTCCATCATTTCGCGCTGTCGTGCTGTTGGTCATAGTCATCCTTAAGTGTGCCCGTAGATTTTTGAGAGTAATACTCTCAAAAGTTCTTGACAAGCGCATTCGGCTACAGCACAATTTGCCCATGGCTACCGAAGATTCTTGGGAATCGACCGGTGCAACAATCGGCCGAACCGTGGCTGATTCTGCGCCATCGTTCGATCGAGGTGTCGACCCAGGGCCAGCGGCTCCAAACGTTGTCATTGTGTTGCTCGATGACACCGGCTTTTCTCAGCTCGGGTGTTTTGGCTCAGATATCGATACATCGAACATCGACGCGTTGGCACGCGACGGCATCACATTCACCAACTTTCATGTCACCCCGTTGTGCTCGCCCACTCGGGCTGCGCTCCTCACCGGACGATCTCAACATGCGGTTGGGATGCGGGGCGTATCGAACTGGAAGACAGGCTTCCCACACCAACTTGGCCACATCTCTCGACGTGCAGCAACGATTCAAGAAGTGCTGCGCTTACACGGGTACGCAACATTCTGTGCAGGTAAATGGCACCTCGCACCGACGAGTGATATCTCGGCTGCAGGGCCCTTTGATCAATGGCCACTCGGTCGCGGCTTCGATCGCTTCTATGGCTTTCTCGAGGGAGAAACCGATCAGTTCCACCCAGAACTCGTTCGAGACAACTCGCAGGTGTCCCCACCACGTAGCCCTGAGGAGGGGTACCACCTCTCGGAGGACCTTGTTGACAACCTGCTTGAGATGGTCAACAACCTTAAGGGTGTTCGGCCTGACCGGCCGTTTTTTGCATACCTTCCGTTCGGTGCCACCCACGCACCTCATCAAGCACCTCCCAACTACATGCAGAAGTACCGAGGGCGGTACGACGAGGGTTGGGATGTGATACGCCAACGCTGGTTTGAACGTCAGCTCGAACTCGGAGTCATCCCACCCCACACCCAGTTAGCCCCCCGTAACTGGGGTGTTCAGGCATGGGAAGAACTCCCCGATAACCAACGGCGGCTTGCCTGTCGCCTGCAGGAAGCCTTTGCCGCCTTTCTTGATCACACCGATGACCAAATTGGGCGGTTCATCGACGGCCTTCGAGATCTCGGTGAACTCGATAACACCATCTTTGTTCTGCTGGCCGATAACGGTGCCTCCCAAGAGGGAGGTCCGTTCGGGGTCATGCATGAAATGAAATTCTTTAATGGCATCTTGGAATCCCCCGATGAGGCGAT
>Ga0181569_10003703_pt1 | contig 11842 bp, 12 predicted proteins | sample 101ome_19_FD_132452 | JGI IMG/M metagenome (GOLD analysis project Ga0181569, IMG submission 132452) | Coastal salt marsh microbial communities from the Groves Creek Marsh, Skidaway Island, Georgia - 101405AT metaG (megahit assembly) | ecosystem: Environmental > Aquatic > Marine > Intertidal... | reverse complement strand
TGGTGAACAGCGATTAACGGCGTCGCAAGCGCTAACTGATATCGAATTAGTGATCGGCCCCGAAGGCGGTTTCAGCGAGCGGGAAATTGTACTGGCACGCGAGTCACATTGTGCCGTCATGCGATTAGGCCCACGCGTGCTTCGTACCGAAACCGCCCCCGTCGCCGCGCTCGCGGTCTTGCAGTTTATTTTTGGCGATCTGTCTTAATTTTCGAAACGTCACACATAAAAAAGGCCCCTATAAAGGGGCCTTTTTCACAAGAGGGTATTGCCCGCTTGTTACTGAGTTATTTCGTGAACTCAGGGTAGGCTTCCATTCCGCATTCGGATTGGTCTACGCCTTGTTCTTCTTCTTCTTCGCTAACCCGGATTCCCATTACCGCTTTGACAGCAAACCACACTATAAGGCTCGTTGCGAATACCCAGCCGAAGATAACAAGCGTGCCGACGAGCTGACCCATAAACGTTGCATCGGGATCGGACAGAAGCACGGCGAAGATACCAAAGATACCGACTGTACCGTGTACTGAAATCGCACCGACGGGATCGTCTATCTTAAGCTTGTCGAGGCCGATGATGCTGAACACAACTAATGCGCCACCCATCGCGCCAATGATTGTGGCGAGTAGTGGGCTAGGATCAGCGGGTTCTGCTGTAATTGCGACCAATCCGGCGAGCGCGCCATTGAGCGCCATTGTTAAATCTGCTTTGCCGAAAAGGATGCGAGCAACAAACAAGGCTGCGATTAAACCGCCTGCTGCGGCCGCATTCGTGTTTAGGAAGACGTTGGCCACTTCGTTCGCTACGCCTACGCCGCCTAGTTTGAGCGTTGAACCACCGTTAAAGCCGAACCAGCCCATCCATAGAATAAACGTTCCCAAAGTTGCCATAGGCAGATTCGCGCCTGGGATGGCCTGCGCTGCACCAGTTTTGGCGTTGTATTTGCCCTTGCGAGCGCCGAGTAGCAATACACCTGCGAGTGCGGCTGATGCGCCTGCGAGGTGAACAATGCCCGATCCGGCGTAGTCGCTATAGCTCAGCGCGCCGATGAAGGGCACGTCTTTACCGCCCCAAGTCCAGCCGCCTTCAATAGGGTAAATGAAGCCTGTCATGACAACGGCGAAAGCTAAGAATGCCCAAAGCTTCATACGTTCAGCGACAGCACCCGAAACGATCGACATCGCAGTAGCAACAAACACTACTTGGAAGAAGAAGTCTGACGCGCCAGAATACACTGCGCCACCGTCGAAGCCTTCCTCGGCAGAATCGAGCAGCACCTGCGCGATCGCTGCGTCATCCATTTGCGCAACGGTTGTTACGCCAGATAAGAAATAGCCGCCGTCATACATAAACTGATAGCCGCAGACGAGATACATCGTACAGGCGATTGCGAACAGTGCGACATTCTTGGTAAGAATTTCTGTCGTATTTTTAGACCGGACGAGTCCCGCCTCGAGCATGGCAAAACCCGCCGCCATCCACATGACGAGCGCGCCGCACACGAGAAAATAGAATGTGTCCATTGCATACTGCAATTCAAAAATTTGGTTTTCCACCTTGCTTCCTCCCAGCGGGCTTAAGAAGCGCCGCCCTAATTAATTCGATTTAGTGCTGCTCAACATGCAAACGATGCAAGCTGCTTAGACTGCTTCCTCGCCGGTCTCGCCGGTGCGTATGCGAATAATCTGCTCGAGGCTGGTCACGAAAATTTTGCCGTCACCGATTTTTCCGGTGTTAGCCGACTGCGTGATCGCCTCGATAGTTTGGTCCAGAAGGCCTTCGCCAATGGCGATCTCGAGCTTTACCTTCGGGAGGAAATCGACTACATACTCGGCGCCTCGGTATAATTCCGTATGGCCTTTCTGCCGCCCGAAACCTTTAACTTCGGTTACCGTGATACCCTGCACCCCGATTTCCGATAGCGCCTCGCGCACATCGTCTAATTTGAATGGCTTAATAATTGCCGTGACTAGCTTCATCGTCCTGCTCCTTGTCGTTGTTAGGAGGGCTTCGGTGGCAGTGCCGTCTCCCAAAGCCTTGTTGCGACCCCATCAAATAGCTGAACTGTTGGGGAAACGCGTAATTACCACCCATTCGGATAGCAGGGGTCGTGCCAGTTTTGTAAAAGTCATAAAATACAGATAGTTAGAACGGAATAAATATTAATCACCCCTAACCAGCTTGACCGACTACCGGCGTAGTGCTGTGGTTTTGTTCCAACGCGGTGCGCTCGAACCAAGATAAGGCGCGCTATGCACTAAAATAGTGCCTGCGTCACAAAAATCAGAAAAGCACGGGACGTGAGGGGTTTCGGGGTGATAGGATTTGATGGTCCTTCGTACTGGGTATTTGGAATGGCTAATAAAAATCTTTTAGACGAAATCAGTGACAAAGTGGCCAGTCTACTTCCTAAAGCTGAGGCGCTCGGCAGTGAAATGAAAGACGAGCTCAACGCCAAGATACAGAATGCAATAAAGAGCAGTCTTGAGTCTCTGGATATAGTAACCCGTGAGGAGTTCAACGCTCAGGCGTCTATGCTTGCGCGCGCTGAGGCGAGGGTTGCTGATTTGGAGGCGAGAGTTACGGAGCTAACGTCAAAAGAGACTTGAGGTCTCGTGTTCAACGGTCGTCTATAAAATGAAGTCTGGCAATTGACGGCGAAGTCGACTTTTACGCGTATTACCCCAACGGCGACCGCCAGACTATTTACATCGTGCCCAGATAAACGAGAAAGAAAAACCGCTTCTCTCTTTTTCTAGAGCAGCCCCTCTAGAGCGGCGCAGCGGCGGTAGCTTGCAGCTTCTAAAAACTGAGCCTCGCCTACCTCGGTGACGCCGTCGTAGTCTGCAATCGTGCGTGCCATGCGCAATAGTCTATGAGCTCCACGCGCAGAGACGTTGAGGCTTTCAAGGAGCGTCACTAAATTGGTTTTTTTTAGATCGGTAAGCTGGCAGGCATCTTCGAGAACTGATGACTTGAGATCGCTGTTAAGCGCTCCTTGTCTCTGGATTTGATGAGCGCGACAGTCGGCGATCATGCGTCGCCTGCGTCCCCAGAGTTGGTTTTCTTTTTGCGCGCGCTGCTCGGCCGCCGGCTGACTGGTTTGTGTGCTGAGCAGTTCGGCGTGCGATAGCGATGGCACTTCAATAATAAGATCGAAGCGGTCGATCAATGGGCCAGATACCTTGCCGATATAGGCGCGCACCCGCTCTTTTGAACAGCGGCAACGACGCCTTGTATCGCTAGCATAGCCGCAGGGGCAGGGGTTCATTGCAGCGACCAATTGAAAATTGGCAGGAAAGACCACGCGGTACTTCGCACGGCTTAGGGTGATTCTGCCGGCTTCAAGAGGCTCTCTTAGCGCGTTCAGCACTTCGGGCTTGAATTCGGTGAGTTCATCGAGAAACAGCACACCGCGATGCGCAAGGGTGATATCGCCGGGAACTGCGTTAGCACCTCCGCCTACAAGCGAGGGCATTGTCGCCGAGTGATGCGGTGCGCGCAGGGGACGAATGGCTGCGCTGTCGAGCGCGAGTTGTCCGCGCACAGCGGAGCGAATCGAGGCAACCTCAAGCATTTCGTCGCGCGTCATTGGCGGTAAGAGTTTACTCAGCGTTGTTGCGAGCAGCGTCTTTCCCGACCCAGGAGGGCCAAGCATCAAAAGATTATGCCCACCGGCTGCAGCAATCTCGAGCGCACGCAATGCCCGCGCTTGGCCTCTTATCGGATTGAATGTCACACTGGCTTCGGTGTTAACACTCCTGCGCGAACCTTGCTGATCTCTCTTGCGCCTCTTTGCTCGTGCTGCATCAAATACGCTAAGAATCGTTGAGTCGTGTGCATTGAGTTCTATCGACAGTGCTATAAGTTCAGAGAGAGAACCGAGTCCGAGGGCGAGCGTGTAGTCAACGATATCGAGAGCCTCACGGTTAGCTGCAGGTACGACAATTGCACGTCCGTCTTTCCGAGCAGCGAGAAGCGCCTGGACTACACCGGGCACTGGACGCAAGCTTCCGTCGAGCGCGAGCTCGCCAAGCATCTCGATACCGCGAATACTCTCTGAAAATCCTGCGATTTGCTCCGATGCTACGAGTGTCGCCACAGCAATTGCGAGGTCGTATCGCCCTCCTGCCTTTGGCAGATCGGCGGGCGCAAGGTTTACCGTGACCCGTTGATCTGGAAACTCAAGAGCCGAGTTGATGATTGCGCTCCGCACGCGCTCCCGACTTTCTTTAACCGCTGTCTCCGGAAGCCCTACGAGTGTAAATCCAGGCAAGCCCGCCGAAAGATGCGCCTCGACCATCACCTCTACTGCGTCGATGCCGAGCAACGCGCGCGAGGGTATGCTGGCGATGGTCATTTTGATTCTCCGACTGCGTATTCTCAGAACTAGTAATAGGCCGTGATTTAAAAAATCACAAAAAAAGCGCAAAAAAAATGAGCCCGAAGGCTCATTCTTTATAACGCGTACTTAACTTACGCTTATTTGCTGCTGTCGATCATGTACTGGACCAATGCTTTGATGTCATCGTCGTTACAAGTAAAGCAAAGACCTTTAGGGGGCATGTTGTTGATGCCGGCAATGGCATTTGTGACTACTTGATCCATTCCCTTCTCGAGTCGCGCTGTCCATGCGTCGGCATTGCCTGGTCCAACTTTTGGCGCGCCTGCAGCACCACTGCTGTGGCATGCGAAGCAGGATGCCATGTAAGTCGTTTCGGCATTGAAGCCGTCGCTTACTTGGGCAAGTTCAGTTGATTGCTGCGCATCGGCGAAGCTAGTTGACGCGAAAAGCGCCGCTGAGAGGAACAGTCCAGTTTTTAGATTTAACACGTCGAACTCCTTACCTAGGTTAGTACTTGCTGTGTTTGAACTTAATTTACGGTGTTTGATAAAACGTGGTTTCTACTTGGCGACCATGTAGTTCACAATCGCTTGGAGATCGTCGGCGCTGCACGTCATACAGAGACCTTTGGCAGGCATGGCGTTAATGCCGTTCATGACATTGACCATGACCGCGTCCATCCCTTTCTCCATGCGCGCGTCCCAAGCGGCTTTGTCGCCGAGCTTAGGTGCATTAGCGACACCCGCCGCATGACAGGCGTTGCAGTTAGCCATATAGGTTGCCTCGGCGTCGAAACCTGACGCTGCAACCTCAACAACCTCTGCAGCATCTTCGATAGGTGAAGCAGCCATCGGGGCGGCTGTAACCGGCGCCGTGGCAGCTGGCTGAGCAGTCATGTCTACCTTGTTGCCTACACAGGGCTGGCCGGCGAGACAAACCTGCCGTGCGGGGCGAATATTGTCTGCTGCGGTCTGTGCGTAGGCGCCACCGGCAGCGACTAAACAGCTCAGTGCTGCTGCGAACAGTTTTTGAATCATTTAAGGTGCTCCATGGGCATTTTTCTGGCGCGAATTATAGCCGTTTTCGCCACCTCTGGCGAATAACCTTCTATTTTTTACTGATATAACGACAAGAAGCTGTCAGGGGCTTACTGGTTCGATGACCATTTTGATCGGAGTCGAGTTATAAAAAACAGTACCGGGGTCGCTGTCGAGACCGTAGCCAAGTAGAAAATCGACGTCCAGCGACGTAATACCAAGGGTTGTCGGTACCACCGCGTCGAGCATGATGACCTCTTCGTTAGCGCTGAGTGCGCCTTGTCGATGCTTAGGAAAGGGGCGCGAATTGTCCACACGTTCGACGAAAACGCCGGCAGAATTGAGAGCGAAAATCTGATCACCGGTTATCGCAGCGGCTACCACGAAGCCCGCTTTGCCAATATCCTGCTCAGCGACAGCAATCTGGCCTATGACTTTAATCGATTCGTCGGCGCCAAAGCGTGATTGATAGAAGACCCCGTTGCTGTTGGACGCAGCACCAGTAATCGTCCCGCGAGCTGGCGTATCGCTCGTGCTAATCACGGGGCCGAGTGGCAACGGATACCCGCTTTGATAGTGCGCGGTAAGCGAGTAGTCGCCTTCGGTAACACACCCGGGGTCAACCTGTTTGTCAAAGGTATTTGCAAGCACAAGGTAGCTGCCCGGGTTGAGCTGACGGGTGAGCGTCGAGCTGCAGCCTTCGGCTGATTTGTCATCGTAGTCAATGACAGTGAGGTTTAAATCAGAAATAAGCAGCACCGAATCAAGCGAGCTGGAGGTCATGGTTAAGGAGAGCGTTGCCGCCTTTTCTAAATCGATGCGGTAGAGGTCGATGTAGCTGAAGTCCGTGCCGCCGGCGGTAATCTGCGCAACAGTGCAGTCTCCTTCAGAGAGGCTGTTGGTTTTTTCTCCAAGCACGAGCGCATTCTGCGTGCAGCTCGAAAGCGCGGTGTAGAGCGCCTCGACGCCGGCGAGGTCGTCTTCGGTTGGTCGATCGATATCGCCAATACTCGGCGCCATGATCGCCAGCTCTTGGGATTCGTGCTCGAGCCCAATGACATGACCAAGCTCGTGAATCGCGACGCGGCGGAAGTCAATTCGACGGTTGCTGCCAGGATAGAGAGCGCCATCATAAATGTCATAACTAACGTCGCTGTTAATTACGATGTCGGCCTCAAAAATATTTGGTTCACCGAGTAGCGTAGTCGACAGCCGGCGCAGGGTAACCGCGAGGGTATTAGCGCCGTATTCGGAGCCGCAGACCTCGTTAGTAAAGTCGACGCTGTTAAGTCCATCCTCAAGGCAGGGGTCGATAGGTTGTTCGATCACATTAAAATCAAAGACGGTATTGTCGTCCCAATCTGCAATCGCGGCGAGAAACGAATCGTGCCACGCAATGCCTGAGGGAGATTCGCCAAGAAGGCTCACATAGAAGTCATTCGTGCCGCCTTTCCATTTAGAACCGGAAATTTCGAACGCAGCACTCTGCGCGCTAATAAAAAAAAGCGCGAGTGAAGCCGCAATGGGAGCAAAAATCTTACTGCCTGTAGCTGCCATCGAGAATTGCCTCCCACCACTCTTCATTATGTAAATACCAATCGACCGTTTTTGCGAGACCGCTATCGAAGGTTTCTGCGGGAACAAAGCCAAGCTCTTCACCGATCTTTGAGGCGTCTATCGCGTAGCGGGTGTCATGGCCAGGGCGATCGGTGACAAAGGTAATAAGTGACTTTGCGCTCTGACCGACAGCGCAGGGTGAGTCTGGGAAACGCGCCGCGAGCGTTGGGTCAGCGGCAAACCGCGCATCGAATAACTCGCAAAGGAGGGTTACCACATCGAGATTGCGCCATTCGTTGTGGCCACCAATGTTATACGTTTCGCCGACGCGACCGGCTTTGATCACACGCTCGATGCCGCGATTATGGTCGTCTACAAACAGCCAGTCGCGAATCTGAGAGCCGTCACCATAAATCGGGAGCGCCTTACCGCCAAGAATATTTAGCATACACAGCGGCAATAGTTTTTCCGGAAACTGGAAAGGGCCGTAGTTATTCGAGCAGTTGCTGGTCGTGACCCTCAAGCCAAAAGTATGGTGATAAGCGCGCACTAGATGATCGCTTGCGGCCTTGCTTGCCGCATAGGGTGAATTAGGCGCGTAGGGCGTGGTTTCGCTAAACGCAGGATCGGTTGCGAGCAGGGTGCCATAAACTTCGTCGGTCGAGACGTGATGAAAATGATTGTTGCGCGTGGCGTCGCTCTGGAGCCAGCAATTCTTAACCGCTTTCAGCAGCGTATGCGTGCCAACGATATTAGTTTCAATAAACGCGTCCGGACCGGTAATCGAGCGGTCGACATGACTCTCTGCGGCAAAGTGAACCAGCGTGTCAATTGCGTGATCGTGAAGTACTTTTTCGACCAGCGCCTGATCGGTAATGGATCCTTCGACAAAGGTGAACCAGGGAGCGCCCAACGCGCCTTGTAAGTTGTTGAGGTTGCCCGCGTAGGTCAGACAGTCGAGTGCAACCAGCGTGTCGTCGGGATTTGCATTGTGCCAATAATGGATAAAGTTGGCGCCGATAAAACCGGCGGCGCCGGTGACGAGGAGCTTGTTCATAGTGACCTACTGCAGTCTTTTTAATGGGCTTCGCATTGTAGCGGTTTTTATGGTCGAGTACGTAATGACAAACAGCGCGTCAATTCGGCCTGCCAGGAAGTGGCTGGACAATCGAGTTCGGCAAACGCGCGACGACGGCTCATTACACTGTAAGCTGGCCGTCGAGCAGGTGTCGGATAGTCGCTCGTGGGAATAGGAATGAGTTCACAGCGCGAGGTTAACTGTCCTGCCGCGAGCGCCTGTTTCTGAATTTCGCAGGCAAAATCGAACCACGTGATCACCGCGCCATCGCTCCAGTGAAAAATGCCGGTGGGTAGTCCATGACCATCGTTTAGGTGTTTGCTCGCCGCCGAGACTATTACCGAGGCGAGGCTGCGGGTTGAAGTCGGCGACCCAGTCTGATCATCTACAATCGACAGTGTGTCGCGTTCGCTCATGAGTCTAAGCATCGTGTTGACAAAATTTGCGCCGTGCTCGCTGTAAAGCCACGAAGTGCGAATGATCATAGCGTCCGATTTGCGCGCTAATAAGGCCTTTTCACCCGCAAGCTTGCTTGCGCCATAGACTCCCAGAGGCCTTGTCGCTGCGTCTTCCGAATAGGGCGTGCCCGCCATCCCATCGAAGACGAAGTCGGTCGAAATATGCAGCAAAGGACACTCGCTTGATTCGGCGAGAGTGGCAACGCCGCGCTCGTTTATTGCGAAGGCTGCGCTCTTTTCAGATTCTGCTTTATCGACTGCTGTATAGGCTGCGGCATTGATGATCAGATCAGGTTTTAGCGCAGCGAAAGATGACTGCACAGCAGTGGCGTCAGCGATATCGAGATCGTAGCGAGTCATTGCAACTAACTCGTGCCGCGAAAGAGAGGACTCTGGCCACAGTGCCACAAGGGTTTGCCCAAGCTGACCGCCCGCACCCGTCAAAATAACTCGACCAGAGGACTTACTCATAGGTGGGGGCGTCTTCGAAACGTTTGCCCGCTTCGTCTTTCGCTGAGAGCAGTGGCGATGAACCGACTAAGGGCCAGTCGATACCGATTGTTTCGTCGTTCCACAAAAGTGATTGATCATCGCTCGCATCGTAATAGTCGGTGCATTTGTAAATAAGCTCGGCGCTTTGGCTGGTAACATAAAATCCATGAGCGAAACCCGGCGGTACCCAGAGCTGCCGTTTGTTCTCGGCTGACAATTCAACGCCAACCCAACGTCCGAATGTAGGCGAACTTCGGCGCATATCGACAGCAACATCGAAGAGACTGCCGCTGCCCGCGCGCACAAGTTTTCCCTGTGGGTGTTTAAGCTGGTAATGAAGACCTCGAAGTGTGCCCTGACTCGAGAGACTCTGATTGTCTTGCACAAAATCGAGCGTGATGCCGCGATCGGTAAAATGCGTTTTGCGAAATGTTTCCATGAAGTAGCCGCGCGAATCGCCATGCACGGTTGGCTCAAACAGTAGCACATCGGGGATAGCGGTTGCGGTGATTTTCATGCGCGACTCTCTTCTTCAAGCAGCTGTTGAAGATAAGCGCCGTAGCCACTTTTTTCGAGCGTTTTAGCAAGCTCGGCGAGCTGCGCGCGGTCGATAAAGCCTTGCCGATAAGCGATTTCTTCGGGACAACCGATCTTTAAGCCTTGGCGCTCTTCGAGCACGCGTATAAACACGGCGGCATCGAGTAGCGACTGCACGGTACCGGTATCGAGCCAAGCCGTGCCGCGCTCGAATAGCTCGACTTTAAGGGACTTTCGTTCCAAATAAACTTTGTTAACGTCGGTAATTTCAAGTTCTCCGCGCGCCGAAGGCTTTATATTTTTTGCAATATCGATAACGTCGTTGTCGTACATATACAGACCGGTGACGGCATAGTGCGACTTGGGTTTAGCCGGCTTTTCCTCAAGATCTATCGCATTGTTGTCTGCGTCCAATTGCACTACACCGTAGCGCTCGGGGTCTGTGACATAGTAGGCAAAAACGCTTGCGCCGCTTTCTTGATTGACCGCACTTCGCAAGGTCTCTTCAATTTGATGGCCGTAAAAAATATTGTCGCCAAGAATTAGGCACACGCGGCTATCGCCGATAAAGTCTTCGCCGATGAGAAACGCCTGCGCGAGTCCTTCGGGTTTTGGCTGCTGCGCATAGCTCAGCCGTATTCCCCACGACGAGCCGTCGCCGAGAAGTTTTTCAAACATCGGCGCATCTTCGGGCGTGGTGATGATGAGTATGTCGCGAATGCCCGCTTGCATGAGTGTCGCCAGCGGATAATAAATCATCGGCTTGTCGTAAACGGGCATAAGCTGTTTAGACGCCGCGAGCGTCATGGGGTGTAGCCGGCTTCCGCTGCCCCCCGCGAGGATAATTCCTTTGGTCATAATTCTCTCTGGTGCCTAAATTTTAGTCGCTTCGGCGTACAAGCGTGTCGAGCTGCGCAAAAAAAGTAGTCGTCGGCTCGAAGCCCAATTCGGTTCTTGCCGACTGGTTGTCGAAAACATTGTCGCGTGTCAGGTTTCGGTAGGTTCGCAGCCCGATACCGCTGCGAAAAATTCGCAGTTTTTCAAAGAGTTCTGCTAATCCCGAGGCTGCAAATAATACCATAGCGGGGAGACGCCAATGTGACGGGCGCCTCTCGACGGCTGTGTAAATCGCCTCCTCAATCGCATTGATCCGGTAGTCGCAGCCATCGGTGAGTATTACCGTAAGTGCAAGTTTTGTAGGCGAGTCGGCGGGACTTAAGTGAGTCGCCGCGAGGAGCAGCGCGCTCACCACATCCTCGACGCCGACAAGCGAGAGTCTGTTGCTAAGCGCGGGTAAGCGCGGCAGAACACCGGAGGAGATGAGCCGAATCATTGTTGCAATATTGCCGCGCATCCCGACACCATAGATATTTACCGCGCGCAGAATGACCACCTCAATCGAACCCGCCGCTGCGGCGGCGATCAGCGCCTCTTCGACGCGGCGCTTATCGCGCCCATAGTGAAGTGAGTCATCTAAACTGAGTGTGCTGCTCAAGAAAACGAAGCGCCTCACGCCTGCGTCGATTGCGGCGTGCAGCAATGCCAGCGAACCGTCGAGATTAATCGCGCGCGCCTCGGCACTGGCAGCGCTGCCGACGTGGGCGATTCCCGCGAGGTGAATAACTGTGTCGACTCCTTCGCAGGCGTGCTGTAAGGAATGGGGGTCGCGGAGATCGCCAACGCAAGACTCAAAGTGTGAAGGCGCATCACTTGGCTGCCGGACCAGCATGCGCAGGATAGATGGGCGCTGATCGCTTGTTGAGAGCCGTGTGAGTAACGCGTTGCCGACGAAGCCGCTGCCTCCGGTGATAAGCCAAGCCTCACTCAAAACAGCTTCCAGCCATTTTTGTTGAAAAACCGCAGAGCCGAGCGCATAAAATAGCGCTGATGATCGCTGCCCTTCTTAGACGCATTGCCGCCACCGTGACGCACGCGCATCGTCGGTAAATAGACAACGTCGCCTAGCTTGCCCAGCCTGAGAGACAGGTCGAAGTCTTCAAAATAGAGGAAAAAATCCGCATCGAAACCCTTCACCTGTTGCAATGCGCGAGTGGAGCATAGCATGCAACAACCACTGACGATTTTGACCGGAGAGGCAGTGGCGGGTTTTGCGCTGGGTCGTGTCTCGAGATCGCGGCGTTCGTAGGCTGCCATTTGCTTGGCGAAGGTGCGCCGGATAAATGGCGGCGCGAAACCGCGCAGCCAAAAAATAAAGATACTTGGATAGGATTTACACAGATGCTGCTTGTTGCCGAGAAAGTCGGTTGCGGCAGGGCTTATTAGGACTGTGTCGGGTGCAGACTCCAGGTAGTCGATCGCGTTGAGCAAGCTATCGGGA
>Ga0181569_10003685_pt1 | contig 11879 bp, 9 predicted proteins | sample 101ome_19_FD_132452 | JGI IMG/M metagenome (GOLD analysis project Ga0181569, IMG submission 132452) | Coastal salt marsh microbial communities from the Groves Creek Marsh, Skidaway Island, Georgia - 101405AT metaG (megahit assembly) | ecosystem: Environmental > Aquatic > Marine > Intertidal zone... | reverse complement strand
GCTGAGCCGCGCGGGGCTAGGCGCAAGAAAATCATGCGTGGATGCGTTTACCAGGCTGCCATATCCAAAAACATAATCTTGTATCATAGGCGTATTTTTACCCTTGGCGGTTGCAAGTTTAAACTCTGTTTAGATCTGGCTGCGCTTGTGAAGTAAATGCTTGTTCTGTCGCCGCAGCTGGATTATGCTATCTTTATCAGAACGGGAGAACTGGATAAACCAGTGCCGAAGGAGCAACCGCCCCCGGAAACTCTCAGGCAGCAGGACCGCTCTGAACAACAGAACTCTGGAGAGAGATGCGCAGGCATCGGCCGAAGGGATAGCGATCTCAGGCAAAAGGACAGAGGGGGCATCAGGGTATGGGCAGGTTTGCCTATGCGTCACAGGATGCCGGTCGTTTCAACGCAGATGATATGCCGGTCAACACGTAGAAGGTTGCGATGACCGAAGAATTACGGCGCACAGCGCTTTATGACTTACATGTCAAACACGGGGCCAAAATGGTGCCCTTCGCGGGCTATGAGATGCCCGTGCAATACCCGATGGGGGTGATGCAAGAACATCTTCATACGCGCGGCAAGGCCGGGCTTTTCGATGTAAGCCATATGGGGCAGGTAATCTTGCGCGGATCAAGTTACGAGGCCACTGCTAAGGCGCTGGAAAAACTGATCCCGATGGATGTACTGGGCTTACCTGTGGGGCGGCAGCGATACGGGCTGTTGACCAATGAGGAAGGTGGTCTGCGCGATGATTTGATGTTCGCGAATCGCGAGGATCACGTTTATATGGTGGTCAATGCGGGCTGCAAAGAGGCCGATATTGCTTACATGCGCCAGCAATTAGAGCCCGCGGTCACGCTTAAAGAATTATCCAATCGGGCTCTGCTTGCCTTGCAGGGCCCGTTGTCGCAGGCGGTTTTGGCAGAGCATCACCCTGCGTTTGCATCGATGGCTTTTATGGATGTGGCAACCTTGCCCTTGGCGGGCGCTGAATGCTGGGTGTCGCGCTCTGGCTATACCGGTGAGGATGGGTTTGAAATTTCTGTACCAGAAAGCGCCGTTCACGATGTGGCAAACGCGCTGTTGGACAATCGCGATGTTGCGCTGATCGGTCTTGGCGCACGCGATTCGCTGCGCCTTGAAGCCGGGCTTTGTTTATACGGGCAAGATATCGATTCACAAACCACTCCGGTTGAGGCGTCTTTGGGTTGGGCGGTTCAAAAAGTGCGCCGCTTTGATGGTGCCCGCGCGGGCGGTTTTCCAGGCGCAGCGCGTATTTTGGGCGAATTTCCGAAGGCGATTGCGCGCATGCGCGTGGGCTTGAAACCGCAGGGTCGGGCGCCGATGCGCCATGGCGTGGCGCTCTATGACAAAGCTGAAGGCGGCGCGGCGCTCGGCGAAATCAGCTCGGGCGGATTTGCGCCAAGCCTCAATCACCCCGTGGCGATGGGCTATGTGCCCGTTACCCATGCCGCGGTTGGAACGCTTTTATATGGTGAGGTGCGCGGCAAACGATTGCCGATTGAAGTTGTGGACCTGCCGTTTGTGCCTGCCAATTTTAAACGATAAAAACTAAGGAGAGAAAAAGATGAAATTTACCGAAGAGCATGAATGGCTGCGCGTTGAAGACGATGTGGTGGTGGTCGGCATCACCGAGCATGCCAGCACGCAATTGGGCGATGTGGTGTTTGTTGAGCTTCCCGAAGAAGGCACCACCGTTTCAAAGGATGATGAAGTGGTGGTGATTGAAAGCGTGAAAGCTGCTTCTGATATCCTGTCTCCGCTTGATGGCGAGATCGTCGAGGTGAACCAAGCCTTGATCGATGAACCATCGATTGTGAATGATGATCCATTGGGCGCCGCTTGGTTTTTCAAAATCAAAGCGGATAATCTCAGCCAAATGGATGAATATATGGATGAGGCCGCGTATAATAAGCTGATCGGCTGAGGTCTTGCGCGCGGGATGCGCGCGATGAATTTTCGCGGTGCCTCACCTGTTTTGGCGCCGCCGCTGAAACCTATGAAAACTGGAGTGTCTCGTGCCTTTTACCCCAACCGACTACCTGCCTTATGACTTTGCAAATCGCCGCCATATTGGCCCATCGCCGCAGGAAATGCAGAAGATGCTTGGGCTGCTAGGGTGCGATACGCTGGAGGCGTTGATCGATGATACGCTGCCCAAATCGATCCGCCAAAGCCAGCCACTTGATTTTGGCAAGGCCAAATCTGAGCGCGAGCTTTTGCATCACATGCGCTTGACCGCGTCAAAAAATAAAGTGCTCAGCAGCTTGATTGGGCAGGGCTATTACGGCACCGTTACGCCGCCGGTGATCCAGCGGAATATTTTAGAAAATCCGGCATGGTATACAGCCTATACCCCCTATCAGCCGGAAATCAGCCAAGGCCGTTTGGAAGCATTGTTGAATTTTCAAACGATGGTCACCGATTTAACCGGGCTTGAAATTGCCAATGCTTCGCTGCTGGATGAAGCGACGGCTTGCGCGGAAGCGATGACAATGGCGCAACGCGTCGCCAAATCAAAAGCCAAAGCGTTTTTCGTGGATGAAAATTGCCATCCGCAAAATATAGCCGTGATGCAAACCCGCGCGAAACCTCTGGGGATTGAGGTGATTGTAGATGCGCCTGAACGGATGGTTGCGGATCAGGTATTTGGCGCGATTTTTCAATATCCGGGCACCTATGGGCATGTGCATGATTTCACGCAAGCGATTGCCGATTTGCATGCGGCAAAAGCCATCGGAATAATCTGCGCGGATCCGCTGGCGTTGACGCTGTTGAAAGAGCCCGGCGCCATGGATGCGGATATCGCCGTTGGCAGCACGCAGCGCTTTGGCGTGCCGGTTGGTTATGGCGGTCCGCACGCGGCCTATATGGCCAGCAAAGAAGCCTATAAACGGGCCATGCCGGGGCGCATTGTCGGGGTGTCGATCGACAGCCATGGGGGCAAAGCCTATCGCCTGTCTTTGCAAACCCGCGAGCAACATATCCGCCGCGAGAAAGCCACCTCAAACGTCTGCACAGCGCAAGCGCTTTTGGCGGTGATGGCGTCTTTCTATGCAGTGTTTCATGGCCCTGAAGGCTTGAAAGCGATCGCGCAGCGGATCCATCGTAAAACCGTGCGGCTGGCCAAAGGCTTGGAAGCTGCGGGGTTCAAAGTAGAGCCGGAGGCGTTTTTTGACACCATCACCGTGCATGTCGGGGTACTGCAAAAAACGGTGATGCAGGCCGCGGTGGCCGAAGGGGTGAATTTGCGCGCCGTGGGCGCGGATAAAGTGGGCATCTCGCTGGATGAACGGACGCGCCGCGCCACCACCGAAGCGGTGTGGAGGGCCTTTGGAATCACCCATGCAGATGATGATTTAAGCCCCGATTATCGGGTGCCAGAGACCCTGCATCGGCGCAGTAAATATTTGGAACATGATGTGTTTCATATGAATCGCGCGGAAACCGAGATGATGCGGTATATGCGCCGCTTGGCCGATCGTGATCTGGCGCTAGACCGGGCGATGATTCCCCTAGGCTCCTGCACGATGAAGCTGAATTCAGCGGCTGAAATGATGCCGGTAAGCTGGCGCGAATTCTCTTTGCTGCATCCGTTTGCGCCAAAAGATCAGGCGCTGGGCTATGAAGAAATGATTGCGGATCTATCGGATAAATTGTGCCAAATTACCGGCTATGATGCGATTTCAATGCAGCCAAATTCAGGCGCGCAAGGGGAATATGCGGGTCTATTAACGATTGCTGAATATCACCGGTCGCGCGGTGAGGGGCATCGCAATATCTGCCTGATTCCAACCTCGGCACATGGCACAAACCCGGCCAGCGCCCAAATGGTGGGCTGGACGGTTGTGCCCGTCGCCTCGGCTGAAAACGGCGATATTGATGTTGCAGATTTTAGGGCCAAAGCGAAACAGTACAGCCAGGGTTTGGCAGGTTGCATGATCACCTATCCCTCAACCCATGGCGTGTTTGAAGAAACCGTGCATGAAGTCTGCGGGATCATTCATCAGCATGGTGGCCAGGTCTATATCGATGGCGCGAATATGAACGCGATGGTTGGCCTGTCGCGCCCGGGTGATTTGGGCGGTGATGTCAGCCATCTCAATTTGCACAAGACCTTTTGTATTCCCCATGGCGGGGGCGGGCCGGGCATGGGCCCAATTGGCGTGAAAGCGCATTTAACGCCGCATCTACCAGGGCATCCAGAAGGCGAAGGCGAGGTGGGGCCGGTCTCTGCAGCACCATTCGGCTCGCCGTCATTATTACCAATCAGCTGGGCCTATTGTTTGATGATGGGCGGTGAAGGCCTAACCCAAGCTACGCGGGTTGCGATCTTAAATGCCAATTACATCGCCAAGCGGCTCGAAGGCGCGTTTAATGTTTTGTATAAAGGTCCAACAGGCCGCGTGGCGCATGAATGCATTTTGGATGTACGACCCTTTGCCGATAGCGCCGATGTGAGCGTGGACGATATTGCAAAACGCCTGATCGATTGCGGATTTCACGCACCAACGATGAGCTGGCCGGTTTCGGGCACGCTGATGGTTGAGCCGACGGAATCTGAAACCAAAGCCGAGCTAGATCGCTTTTGTGATGCGATGCTTGCGATCAGAAGCGAAATTGCCGAGATCGAGGCAGGCCGTATGGATCCGACGAATAACCCGCTGAAAAATGCGCCGCATACGTCAAATGATCTGATTGGCGATTGGGATCGCCCGTATAGCCGCGAGCAAGGCTGCTTCCCGCCCGGTGCGTTCCGAGTCGATAAATATTGGCCACCGGTGAACCGCGTCGATAATGTTTACGGGGATCGTAATCTGGTTTGCACCTGCCCGCCAATGTCAGATTATGCGCAAGCGGCAGAATAAGGCCTTGATTTTGCAAGCCCGCGCTTGGCGCCGCTGAATCTTTTGTTTGGCGGCGGCATGGTGCCTTATTTTTGTTGGCGCAGTTAGCGACTTGAACCCTGATTGGGAACGTGGTTTCCATAAGCGAGGACTTATCTGGGGGCGCAGATGGACGCATGCTTTCTTGGGATTGATTTGGGTACGTCGGGGCTTCGGGCGTTGCTTGTCACGAAATCAGGTGAAATCATTGGCGAGGGAGAGGCGCATTATAGCGTTTCAAACCCGGCCGATGGCTTTAGTGAACAGGATCCTGCAGATTGGGTTTCGGCCTGCCAAGTCGCCTTGGGCGCGTTGCGGCAGGCCTTCCCAGAAGCGTATCGCAGCGTTGCTGGTATTGGCGTGGCAGGGCATATGCATGGCGCCACTTTGCTTGACGCGGCCGGCGCGGTGCTGCGCCCTTGCATTTTATGGAATGACACGCGCAGCCATGCCGAGGCCGCCGCATTAGACGCTGCGGAAAACCTGCGCGCCTTATCCGGTAATATTGTCTTTCCTGGCTTCACCGCGCCAAAATTAATGTGGGTTGCGCGGCATGAGCCTGAGATCTTTGCCAAAATAAAGCGCGTTTTGCTGCCGGCTGCCTATCTCAGTTTTTGGTTAACCGGTGAAGCCGTGGCAGATCTATCAGATAGCGCTGGTACCGCGTGGTTGGATGTGGGCGCGCGCGATTGGTCGCCGGCGCTTTTGGCGGCCTCTGGCATGACATTGGGTCAGATGCCACGGCTGGTCGAAGGCTGTGCTTGCGCGGCTAAGCTGGATCCCGCGCGCGCCGCCGAATTGCACTTATCACCAGAGGCGCAGGTTGTTGGTGGAGCGGGAGATAATGCCGCGGCCGCCTGCGGGGTCGGGGCGCTTGATGAGGGCGATGGTTTTGTGTCGCTGGGGACTTCGGGCGTGTTGCTGGCCGCGCGCGATGGCTATGCACCTTTGCCGGCTTCGGCGGTGCATACGTTTTGCCATGCGGTGCCCGATCGCTGGTACCAGATGGGGGTTATCCTTTCGGCCACTGATAGCTTGAACTGGCTGTCAAATATAACGGGCTGCAGCCCTGCAAAAATGACGCAGGCTTTGGGTAAGACGCTTACAGGCCCCTCAGATGTGAAATTTTATCCCTATCTTTCGGGGGAGCGTACGCCACATAATGACGCGCAAATTCGCGGTGGTTTTGCCGGGATTGGGCAGCGCAGCTCTCAGCAGGATATGACGCAAGCGGTTTTGGAAGGTGTCAGTTTTGCATTGCGTGATTGCCTTGAGGCGTTGCGAAAAACCGGTGCGAATCCAAAATCCCTGCTGGCGATTGGCGGGGGCACAGCGTCCGATTTTTGGCTGCAAACGCTGGCAACCGTTTTGAATCTTCCACTTGATCTGCCCAAATCGGGTGAGTTTGGCGCGGCGCTCGGCGCGGCGCGCCTTGCCATCGTGGGGATCACCAAACTACCCCCTGAACAGGTGATGACCAAACCCGAAATTGCCCGCCGCATCCTGCCCAATGCCGCGTTGCAAACAGAATATGAGAAAGCCTATCGCCATTTCGCGACCCGGTTTGAATATGTGAAGGAACTGCAATGACACATCCGTTTTTTGAAGGGTTTTCGCCCATAAAATATGAAGGTCCGGACAGCGCGAACCCGATGGCATTTCGGCATTATGATCCCGATGAAGTGGTGCTGGGCAAGCGGCTGGAAGATCACTTGCGCTTTGCGGTCGCTTATTGGCACAGTTTTGCCTGGGAAGGTGGCGATCCCTTTGGAGGCCCGACGTTTGAGCGGCCGTGGCACCCGCAAAATTCGATGGAAAATGCGCGTCTGAAAGCCGATATCGCTTTTGATATGTTTGCGCTTTTGGGGCAGCCCTATTTTTGTTTTCACGATGCGGATATTCGCCCGGATCAAGGCAATTTTGCCGATAATTTGGCAAGTTTGAACGAGATCACCGATTACATTGGCGCTAAAATGCAAGCAGGCGGGCCGAAACTGCTTTGGGGCACCGCGAATATGTTCAGCCATCGGCGCTGGATGGCCGGGGCTTCCACCAATCCTGATCCTGATATGTTTGCTTTTGCGGCGGCAACGGTTAAATCTTGCATCGATGCCACGCATAAACTTGGCGGAGAAAACTACGTTTTATGGGGTGGGCGCGAAGGGTATGAAACCCTGCTCAACACCGATTTGGGCGCAGAACTGGACCATATGGGGCGGTTTTTGAACATGGTTGTCGATTACAAACATAAAATTGGTTTTAAAGGCACCATTTTGGTGGAACCAAAACCGCAAGAACCTTCAAAACATCAATATGATTATGATGCGGCCACCTGTATCGGGTTTTTGCGCAAATACGGGCTTGAGAATGAGGTGAAGCTTAATCTTGAGCAAGGCCATGCGATCCTTGCGGGGCATTCTTTCGAACATGAGTTGGCTGTTGCGGCGGCAGAAGGCATGTTGGGGTCGATCGATATGAATCGCAATGATTACCAGTCGGGCTGGGATACGGATCAATTTCCCAATAACGTCCCCGAAGTGGCGCTGGCCTATTATCATATACTAAAAAGCGGTGGTTTCAGCACGGGCGGTACGAATTTTGACGCGAAATTACGGCGCCAATCTTTAACGGCGGAAGATTTGCTGGCCGGCCATATCGGTGCGATGGATATTTGTGCGCGCGGCTTGAAAGCCGCCGCGGCGATGTTGGAAGATGGCGGATTGGAAACGGCCTTGAAACAGCGCTATGCGGGCTGGCAAACGCAAGAGGCACAAAACATGCTGGCCAGTGATTTTGATCAAATCACCGCGCGTGTTTTGAACGAGGGGATCAACCCAGAACCGAAATCAGGGCGGCAAGAGGTTTTGGAAAATTACGTTAACCGGTTTGTCTAAATCGCAGGGTGCCTGAAATCTGCTTATGCTATTGACCGACGGCTTTTGGCACCCAGTCAACATCCTGTCGGTTCCAAAACCTGTTGGGATTGTCGATGTCGGCGCCGCGTATATGCAGTGTTCTGAGGCAGTTCTGAATGAAAATTACGGGCTCTTCGTAAGGATGTGCCTGATAAATTGCAGCTATCACCTCCTTGAGCATGGTGTCCGATTGTTCGAGAAAAAAGCAGATCTCGATCTAAGGGTACTTGCACAGCCTGATTTGTCGCAAAATTGTGCTGAGTGCTGAGTGACCCAAAATGTTGAAGATCCTGCGCACGCATGAAGCTAAGGGGCTCGCACGCCTGTCAAGTCAATGCCCTGTTGCTTACCACAGCCAGGCCTCATTCCTTTTTATTATGCTGCAATATCTGCAGCGATATCTTTATTAGGCCGGTCTTGGAGGAAGACCGGCCTATTTATTTTTGCAAAAGCCTCATTCTTGACCGCCCGCTGTCATTAGCGTTTTTGCAGCTCATGGGCAGAGCCTAAGTCATCAGCCGTGTTCTTGCACTTCCTGCAAAACATAATTTCTTGTTTTGAAACCGCGAGCAGGTTTCATAAACCCTTTGCCCAAAAGCGATTTAAATGCACGGTGATAGGTTGCATGCGAAATATCGCGCGCCAAAGTATGGCGGGCAAGATCATGCGCGACAAACTCTCCATCTTCACCGGCCACGTCTGTTGCTGCATATAAGATGTCGCGCTCGGTTTGGGAAAGCGTATGCAGCCCCTCATTCTTTTCCATATCTTTAATCATGCTGCGCAAATGGATCAATTGTGTGTAATGTCTCAAACTGGTCACCCTAAAAACAAAAAAAATACTAGAACGAGGATAAATTAGACACCTCTCAAACTGAGTTTTACAGAAGAAAAAAGCAAAAATAAGGCAGAAAACCTTTCGGGATGAGAAAAATGAAAATTTCTGCTAGCGGCGGGATCAGGACTGCAGAGCTTGCGCGTGTTGAGATGCTTGATCAGCGCAGGGCAGGCGTTAAATACGCCTGAGAGGAGAAGGTGGGAAAGCGCACCGTGTTGGCGCGGCTGCCCTTTTGCTTGGCCGTTGTATTTGATAAAAAATAGCCAGCCGCGTTATAAATGTGCAGCTGGCCGAAGTGAAAACCTTTGCATGGCCGTTTCTGGCCGCGTGTTTTCAAGTTTTACTTAAGGGCTTTATCGGTGATTGCATGCGTCCAAGCACCGCTTGGTTTGGCGGTGATCACTGGATCTGATCCGCCTGCCATCAAGGTTGCCACTGTACGCTCATAATCGGCCGGGTCCAATGTGCCGTTTGAGCCGGCGGTGAGTTTGGCGATTTCCCCCATCATGCGCACTTGATGTGCCTCGGTTTGGGCGCCTGATTCATCATTGTCCAACACGATATTTGCGGCCTCACCAGGGTTGGCTTCTGCATATTTCCATCCTTTCATCGAGGCGCGTACGAAGCGGACCATTTTATCGGCGAAGGCTGGATCTTTCAGATTATCTTCCAAAGCATAAATCCCATCTTCCAAAGTGGCGACGCCCTGATCCTCATATTTAAATGTGACCAATTCATCCTCGGATACACCGGCATCCAAAACCTGTCCAAATTCATTATAGGTCATGGTGGAAATGCAATCGGCTTGGCGCTGCAACAGCGGATCCACGTTGAAGCCTTGGCGCAACACGGTAACCCCATTATCGCCCCCCTCGGTGGAAATACCTTCCTGGCTCATCCAGCTTAAGAATGGGTATTCATTGCCATAGAACCAAACACCGATGGTTTTGCCTTTGAAATCGGCGGGGCTTTTGATCCCTGTATCTTTCCAGCAGGTCAGCATCAAACCTGAGCTTTTAAAGGGCTGGGCAATATTCACCACGGGCAGACCTTTTTCGCGTGCGGCCAAGGCAGAGGGCATCCAATTCAGCATCGCATCCGCGCCGCCGCCGGCCAGAACTTGCGGGGGGGCGATATCGGGCCCACCTGGCAAAATTGTGACATTCAGATCTTCAGCTGCGTAAAATCCTTTGTCCAACGCCACGTAGTAGCCAGCAAATTGGGCCTGCGTCACCCATTGCAATTGAAGCTTCACATCATCGGCGGCTTGCACGGTGGTGGCTGCGGCCGCGGCCATCAGCGCCAGGGCACTTGATAGAATTGTTTTCATCGTTTTTCTCCTAGTTGGTTTTGGTCGTTTATCATTTTCTCTGCTACGAGCCTCTTTGCGAGGGGTGCCAAAAGGTGACCCCCTTTTCTATTATTGCGACAACGCCATAAAACGCGCTTCCCGCCAGCGCAGCGACGACGATTTCTGCCCAGACCATATCAAGCGCCAATTGCCCGACAGAGGCCGAAATGCGAAACCCCATACCCACGACGGGTGAGCCGAAAAACTCGGCAACAATGGCGCCGATCAGCGCTAGCGTGGTTGAAATTTTTAACCCGTTAAACATAAAAGGCATCGCGGCGGGTAGCCGCAACTTTAAAAACGATTGCGCCGGGCGCGCGGCGTATGTGTGCATCAAATCCCGTTGCATGGCTGTGGTTTCGCGTAATCCGGCGACGGTGTTCACCAGCATTGGGAAAAACACCATGACCACCACCACCGCGGCTTTCGATTGCCAGTCAAAGCCAAACCACATCACTAAAATGGGCGCGGTACCAATGATTGGAAGCGCCGCGATAAAATTTCCCACGGGCAACAGCCCTCGGCTTAAAAAATCGAACCGATCCACCAGAAATGCGGTTAGAATCGCGGCGCTGCAGCCAATCAGATACCCACGTAGAGCGCCTTTGAGAAAGGTTTGTACAAAGTCTTTCCAAAGAATTGCCAGATTATCTGCCATGGTGTCGATCACCAAGGAGGGTGGTGGTAAAATTACCAAAGGCACGTTGAGGCCGCGCACCAGCATTTCCCAAACCAGCAATAAGGTCAGACCAAACAGCGTTGGTACGATCACTTTGACCAATCGCGTGCCCGAGGCGGTGCCATTGGCCAATTTGACATTGAGCGCCCAAGCCGCGATCCAGACCACAATGCTGAAAAAAACAATGCTCATGACATTCCCATTTTTTTCAATGTTAGTCTTTGGATCAATCCAACCAGCGCCACCAAACTGGCGGCTACAATCGCGGCCATGAACAGCGCCGACCAGATTTGCACGGTCTGCCCATAATAAGACCCGGCCAAAAGGCGCGCTCCCAGGCCGCGCACGGCGCCTGTGGGCAATTCGCCAACAATCGCCCCAACCAAACTGGCGGCAATTCCAATTTTCAACGATGCAAAAAGATAGGGCAACGAGGCCGGCAGGCGCAGCTTCAGCAGGCTCTGAAGTGCAGAACTGTTATAGGTCTTCAACAAATCAAGTTGCATCCGATCAGGGCTGCGCAATCCTTTCACCATTCCAACGACCACGGGAAAAAAGCTCAGATAGGCGCTGATAAAGGCTTTTGGTAGCAGGCCTTGAATGCCCACAGAATTCAGCACCACGATGATCATCGGTGCAATGGCCAAAATCGGAATGGTTTGCGAGGCGATTGCCCAAGGCATCACGCTCATATCCATCGCCCGGCTATGCACAATCCCCACGGCAAGCAAAATACCCATGCCGGTGCCGATTGCAAAGCCAAGCAAGGTGGCGCTCAGGGTGATCCATGCGTGAAACACCAGGCTTCGCTTCGAAGTTATTTTTTTCTCAACGGTGGTTTTCCAAAGTTCGCTGGCCACTTGATGGGGCGCAGGAAGCCGCGGGCGGTCTTGCGAAAAGGTCGCAGGGATGGCGAAACTATTCTTTGCCACAAGCCCGATGGCCGAGAGATCCCGCCGCTCTTTTGCACCGGCCGGAACCACGTCAGCCCCTGCGCGCTCGGCGGTGGTGAGGGCGGATTTTATATTCATAGGCACCACCGCCACATACCAAGCGGCCAGCAAAGACAATATAACCGTTAGAATGGGCAGCAGCTTTTGTGTCATTCTGCGTCATGCCCCGCGCGCAGCCCTTCGCGCACCCGTTGCGCGATCGCGATAAATTCTTCTGAATCGCGAATATTCAGCGGG
>Ga0181569_10003677_pt1 | contig 11898 bp, 8 predicted proteins | sample 101ome_19_FD_132452 | JGI IMG/M metagenome (GOLD analysis project Ga0181569, IMG submission 132452) | Coastal salt marsh microbial communities from the Groves Creek Marsh, Skidaway Island, Georgia - 101405AT metaG (megahit assembly) | ecosystem: Environmental > Aquatic > Marine > Intertidal zone... | reverse complement strand
GATAACCTTTAGATTCACATTCAAACTCTTTGTTCAGCGTGAAGTTTAATGAGTACTCAAAAGGTGTCTCTCCATTTAGAGTTAAATTTTTTACATACAGATCAAGGTCATTCAAGTCACTTGAAACTGATGGGCTTATTGCCAAATCATCAAACTTAGTTTGAATATTTTCTAATGCTATTGATTCTACTTTAACATTCCATGGTTTTGAAGTAGTGTTTCCCTCAGAATTATTAGAATCTGCTATCTCATCCATGGTTTTTTGAGGAGTATTTATTTGAATATATTTCTGCCAATCTATTTCACCATTACTCTCACGTTTCACTTTCACGCGCAAGTCATTAAGCGTAATTTTTTCTATATTCAGCTCTTGAGCTAATGGTTTCATGTTAATATTTTCAAATCGTAAAGAACGTAAACCTAGATTATCTTTGTGATTTCCCTTGGGCTTAATTCGTAAAGTCTCAAGATTCAGCAATCCATTTGATACTGTCATTGCTGATAAATCTGCCAAATTTACAGAATAATCTGCATGCAATGAAAGTTTTCCATCAGCAACTTCAAGATTTAACATATCTTTTACATACCGCCATTGTGTATAAAGCTTACTTGCTTCATAATCTAAGCTTCCTTGCAATGCTAAAGGTTCAAAACCTACTATATTACTTTTAAGATCAACAAATCCACCATCGGAAAGTTTTGTATAAAATCTAAGCTCAGCATCACTGGAGTTAAAATCATTTGTATCAATATTGTTGAGTTCAAAACCTAAGTTATCGAGTCCAAATTCAAACTTATCGCCTCTAGTATAGTCTTCATATGCAACACTACCTTTAATCAATGCAAATCTATCTATGATAATTCTTGGCATTTCTGTACTTGTATTATCATCAGACTTTTGTTCTTTTGGGGTCTCTTTAAGAAGAGAAGAAAAATTCAGCTTTTTTTCTTTATTGAGAACTAAAGAAACATCTGGCTCTTCAATTATGATTTTTTTAAGGTGAATTGCCTTGCTAAAAAGTGAATAAAACTCCAAATTGGCAGCTACTAATTTTAATGACAGGATCTCTTCATTATTGTGATCTTTTAACGAAAGATCTGAAAAACTAATATAAAATGCAAAAGGATCAAAAAATATAGAACCAATACTTAGTGAGCCATTGGTTTGTTTGGATACTATCTCAGTAATTTGAGGCTTTAAAACTAATGGGACTACAATAAAACCTATCAAAGTGTAAGCTAAAAGTAGGGAAAGCAGAATCTTTTTTAGCATAATTAACTCCAAACAACTTTAGTTATTTGGAGTTTATCTTATTAAAAGTTAAAGGTGGATTATTTTTTCTCTCTCAAAATATCTGCTCGAGGGAATATAAATATAGCATCTCTGTATACAACGATATTCTCCTCGTGACCTACAGCATATGCTCTGATCTTAATAGGGATTATTGTATCTTTTCTTTCATTATCAGCAAGAACATCCGTTGTACTCAAGACAACCACTTTTTTCTTTTTAACACCTGGAGTTGCGTTAAATTTTTCAGTAGGTTTCAAGATTTTAATCTTACCTTCCATCCCTTCTGGAGGAATAACATCAAAATAAAAATCCATTTTTTCATTTTGTGTATTTTGCAACAAGAATACATACGCATTATCTACTCTAACTTTTCCATCTGGCATAACTTTTGTAGAGTATAGACGTCCTTCCTTATTTATGTTGAGAAGCATATTTTCTTTTTCACTTCCCATAATTGTAAGTACAACCAATAATCCTATGAGTATCCCAATGTAGCCTAAAATCTTTCCACGGAAAAACTTTGTTTTACCTTTTTGTTCAATAGTTTCATGCTCACTTGACCAAGTAACCAAAGAAGGTTTTCCAAGTTTTCCCATAACAGTTGTACAAGCATCAACACACTCAAGACAATTTATACACTCAAGCTGAAGACCTTGACGAATATCAATATGTGTTGGACAAACAGCTACACAAGATTCACATGTATTACACTCTGCAGTTGCATCAACCTTCAGCAGATCTTTATAGTTTGAGAACTCTTTATTGTGATCTTCATCGTATATTTTTCCTCCACGGTTTGTATCATATAAAGCCATAATGGTATGCTCATCATATAAAACAGACTGAATACGTGAATAAGGGCAAACATATACACAAAACTTTTCCTGCAAGAAAACTATATCATATACCAAAAATGCTGCAATTCCAACTGTAATAGCAACAAGTGCCATATGATTTTCAGGGTCGCTCAAATAAGCAAAATAATCTTCAGGAGGAACAAAATACCACATAAAGTTTGCAGCAGCTACAAGAGCTAATGTAATTGCAATTAATACAGCTAAAGCTTTTTTCACCTTATTTTCAGTGAGTGACATATCAGGTTCTTTTTGCTTATTTTTAATACGCTTACGAAGTCTTAAAATTTTTGTTTCAATAAGGTCACGATAGATAACTCGAAAAACTGTCTGAGGACAGACCCATCCACAAAAAACACGACCACCAAGAACCGTCATACCAAAAACACCCACAAACAGTATCATTAGAAGAAATGGCATCAAATAAAGCTCTTGCATATCGTATTGCACAAATGCAAGGTGAAGCTTTAACTTATCAAAACTTAAAAGAAAAAAATGATTTCCATTTACCTGTATCCATGGAATAATAAGAATCATAAACGTTGCAAGCGCATACATATAATACCTTTTATATCTCCAAGGCATTGGTATTTTGATATCATTCTTTGTATTTTTATACTGATCATCAGTTTGTTCATTCAGACAATCGAGCTGATCATAATCTAGTACTTTTGGATCGTCAGAGAACTTATTAGTTTCACTCATTTTACATAACTCCTTTTTGATTTGGGCAAATAATTGAATTTATTACCTCTTCTTGTCTATCGTGTGTAGACTCTGGTAAAAGAGATCCAAAAGCAACTTGCTTGAGCTCTCTAGACTCTATATAATCTTTTAGCGAACTACGGCTTACACCTAGAAGACGAGCCATTTCGCTTACACTTTTATTCTCTTTTAAAAAAGACACAATCTCGTTGATATAGACATCAAATTTTGATTTAGACTTACTTCCCTTTGGTCTACCAATGACCTTCTTTTCGGCAACTTGCAACATTTGACGAAGTTGATCTATGAGTCCAAAAATGAGCATTACACTACTCTGCCTTGATATTATAACAGACTGCTTAATAAAATGTACATGAAAATTATGTTTTAAAAGACATGAAAACATTTGTGCTACATCTTCCATATTTGAACTTAAAACCCACACATCATAAACAAGAAGAGTAGCACCTTCTTGATTCTGAAATGTATCAGTAACATGTACTCTATCGCTCAATCGATTATTTTGCGAAATATGATCAACAAACTCTTGATCTATTGTAATATTTTTTGCTGTCGCATAAGCATTTATTGTGCTTAATTGTTCAGCCGTTGTATCAAAGTATTTATCTGGTCGAATATATGCTATGGTTGCCATTTTAATGATAAAACTCCTTGATTTAATTAATTTAATCGTCATTATAATAAAATATGACGATTAAAGTCAAGTATTTTTATATTTTTATCATCAAAATTTAAAAACCAACTCTTTAATGGTTAAACTTTAACTAAGTAGTGTTACAAAAGTGTTACAGCAAGCTTTATGAAACAATTAGATAAAATCAATCTATTATTTCCCTATAGTAGAAAAGAATGACAACAAAAGAATACATACTCAATACAATCCAAAAGCGTCCACTAATAATTGATGGAGCAATGGGGACTCAACTCCAACAACGTGAAGATAAAATCCCACAAGAAGCTTGGGAAGATAAAGAAGGGTGTAATGAACTTCTTAATGTGACTTGTCCAGACGTTTTACGTGAAATCTTTCATGCTTATCTTAATGCAGGTGCTGATTTTATCACAACAAATACTTTTGGCTCGTTCTCTTGGGTACTCGATGAGTATGAGATAGGTGATCGTGCCTACGAACTTACACGCGCTGGTGCAGCTCTCGTCAAAGAGGAATGTGAAAAATTTTCAACACCAGAACACCCACGTTTTTGCCTAGGTTCTATAGGTCCTGGTACAAAACTTCCTTCACTTGGACATATAAGCTATGATGAGATGCTACAAGGCTACACTGATGCTGCTGAAGCATTAATAGATGGTGGCGTTGATGTTTTCTTATTAGAAACTTGCCAAGATCCTTTACAGATTAAAGCAGGGTTACACGCTTGCCAGGAAGCAAATGACAGAAGAAAAACTGCAATACCTATTATGGTTTCAGTGACAATTGAACTAAGTGGAACCATGCTTATAGGAACAGATGCAGAAACGATAGCAACCATCATGGAACCTTTTGATATTTTAAGTCTTGGTTTTAACTGTGGGACAGGACCTGAACAGGTACTTAAACATGTCAAAACACTTTCACAAGTGTGGCACAAGCCAATCTCTGTTCATGCAAATGCTGGCTTACCCCAAAATCGTGGTGGGTTTACTTATTATCCAATGGGGCCTGATGAATTTACTTCCAATCAAGAAAAGTTTCTTGAGTTTGATGGCGTTAGTTTTTTAGGTGGATGCTGTGGAACAACACCGCAACATATCAATGCGTTAGCAAAAAAAGTTCATTCAATTTCACCGAAAAAAGCATCTGGAGCACATCCTACATCAATTGCTTCACTTTTTAATACAACTCCACTTATGCAAGACCCTGCACCACTTTTAATGGGTGAACGCTCTAATGCAACTGGTTCAAAAGCCTTCCGTGAACTTCTACTCGCTGAAGATTATGAAGGGACACTGAGTGTTGCCCAACAACAAGTTCGAGCAGGCGCCCATGTTATAGATGTAAATGTTGGATTTGCTGGTCGTGATGAAACTAAAGATATGACAGCTGTTATGGAGTTATATAATCAAAAAATTGCCTTACCTCTTATGCCTGACTCTACGCAGACAAAAGGTTTAGAGACTGCTCTCAAACACATTGGTGGAAAACCAATACTTAACTCTGTAAACCTCGAAGATGGTGAAGAAAAGTTTGACGAGATCTGTAAGCTTGCCAAAAAGTTCGGTGCCTCTCTCGTATGTTTAACAATAGATGAAGTGGGTATGGCAAAAACCGTAGAGCATAAACTACAAGTCGCTGAAAGAATTATCGACTTGGCAACTAATCGCCATGGAATTAAAAAAGAAGATCTTGTTTTTGATGTACTTACATTTACACTTGGTAGTGGCGATGAAGAATACCTTGATGCTGGGGTCAATACAATTGAAGCTATTAGAGAGTTACGAAAACGACACCCAGAAGTTGGAACAACACTAGGTCTCTCCAACATCTCTTTTGGACTCGATAAAGATGCTAGACCATACCTTAACTCAATGTTTTTACATTACTGTATTGAAGCAGGTTTAACTTCTGTGATCATTAATGTTAAGCATATTATTCCTATCAATAAAATTGCTAAAGAGGATCAAGAGATTTGCGACAATCTTATTTTCAATAAAAAACCTAATGGTGAAGCACTCTTTGATTTTATAGAGCATTTCTCATCAAAAGAACATACAGACAATGCTCAAGAAGATGAGGCATATTTAAAAATGAGCGATGAAGAAAAAATTGCAAAGCTTCTTATGGATGGAGACAAAGAGAGAATGATCCCTCTTGTTGAAGAGGTAAGACATAATATAGCTCCTGAAGTTATAGTCAATGAGATACTTATTGAAGCGATGAAAGTTGTAGGAGAACTCTTTGGATCTGGCCAAATGCAACTTCCTTTTGTACTTCAATCAGCTGAGACAATGAAAAAAACTGTTGACCATCTCAATCCATATCTTCCGAAAGTTGAAAAAGAACTCGATACAACATTAGCCCTTGGAACTGTAAAAGGAGATGTTCATGATGTTGGTAAAAATCTCGTTGATATAATATTATCAAACAACGGTTACAAGGTGGTGAACCTTGGGATAAAAGTTGAGCTAGAATCATTTTTACAAACATTGCAAAATAACCCAAACATTGTTGCACTTGGAATGAGTGGACTTTTGGTTAAATCTACACAAGTAATGTTAGAAAACCTTACAATTCTTCAAGAAAAAAATATAAAAATACCTATACTTCTTGGTGGTGCAGCTCTCACGAGAAGCTTTATTGATGATTTTTGTCGTCCTGCATATGATGGACCTATATTTTACTGTAAAGATGCATTTGATGGTGTTACAGCGATGAGCAGAATAGAAGCTGGAAATTTCGACACTAATCTTCATGGTGAAGTTTCAAAAGAGCAAAACGCTACAGATCAAAAAGAGTATATTATTCCTCCATTTGAAGAAATAAAAATGCCAAGTAGAGATAACATAATTCCAACACCTCCATTTTGGGGTAAAAGAGAATTAAAACTCACAGAACAACAGATCGAAATGGCTTTTGAATGGATTAATCATAAAATACTCTTCAAGCAACGCTGGGGATACAGTTCTAAGGGTTTGAGTGACTCAGAGTATCAAAAACAACTCGATGAAGTTGTTTGGCCTGCTTACGAAAAATTAAAAGAGCGTTTTTTAAATGAAAAGCTTTTTGAGCCTACGATCATTTATGGATATTGGCCTTGTAGAAGTGATGATGATAGACTTCTGATATTTGATGATAAAGAGGGCTACAATATAGAAACAAATGCAAATAGTACTCCTCTTTCTCAAAGGAAAGAGGATGCCATTAAAGAGTTTGTTTTCCCTAGACAAAGGAAAACTCCTCATAGAGCTTTGAGTGACTTCTTTCGATCAGACAAAGATGATGTAATTGCACTTTCTTGTGTTAGTGCGGGAGCAAAATTAAGTGAAATCGAAAAAGAAATTTATGATGAAGGTAACTATACAGAGTATTATCAGGTTCATGGTTTAGGTGTTGAACTCGCTGAAGCTTTAGCTGAGATTGCTCATAAACAGATTCGTTTAGATCTCAACATTAGTAATAATGAAGGGAATAAACTTTCTGATGTACAGATGAATAAATATCAAGGAAGCCGTTACTCGTTTGGATATCCAGCATGTCCAGATCTAGAATTAAACAGACCACTTTTTGATCTTTTAAATCCAGAGGAGTTTGGAATCACACTAAGTGAAACATTTCAAATACATCCAGAGCAGTCAACTTCAGCACTTATAGTTCACCATCCAAATGCTACATATTACAATGTGTAGAATCTACTCGACTAGATGCTATTAAGCATCATTTTTGTTAAAAAAATCATTCCCTAAAGCATTGAGTCTTCTCTCAAGTCTCCCAATATAGTCCAGTAACTCTTTTGATGTAGCTTCAAGATCACTATAATAATGTTCAGCCATCTCTTGTTCAGAATGAGATACCTTCTTTTTTAAGTTTAGAAGTTTTGAGAAAAACGACTGATTCATATTGCCAAAATATATTTGAAAAATTTTAAAATATGTCTCATGTAATTCTATATGTTTTGCCCCAATGAGTTCCATAACACTCATCCCTGGAAGTAAAGTTATATCCTGACCCTCATTATAAAACCATTTTCCAAAAACACAATCAGTATAATCTAATGGAATTGCTTCTTTCTCAACAGGAATCCCTGAAATAAGAGATCTAGCTCTTTGCACCCATTTTAAGTGTGCAATTTTTGCAGCGCGCAATTCATTTAAAATTTTATCTTTTTGCACTCAATACCTCAGAATTTATATATTCAAAAGTATAGCAAATATATTAGAAATCCTTTCTTAGCGTCTTTTTCGATAACTTAACGCTTCAAGAAGATGTTTCTTCTCAATAAATTCACTCTTATCTAGATCCGCTATTGTTCGTGAAACTTTTTTTACCTTTGCTTGTGATCGAAAAGACAAAGCAAACCTATCAACTGCAAGTGTAAAACTATTTTTTGCTTCCTCGCTCATTACACAAAACATTTCAAGTTCATCATCATTCAACCTTGCATTAAATTTTTTTTGCCCTCTTTGATGAGCAAATATATGAGCCATAGCAACTTTTTTATGTAGCTCTTCTGAGCTATATGTATCTGTATCATGAAGATTTGAACTTTGCATTTGTACCATTAAATCTATTCGATCTAAAAATGGTTCAGAGAGTCTATTAGCATAACGTTTTATTTCGAGTTCGCTACATCTACACTCTTTTGATTTATGTAATAAGTTTCCACAAGGACAAGGATTCATCGCGCCTACAAACAAAAAATCTGCATCGTATTCAACTTTAGAATGAACACGTGATATTCTAATTTTGTTATCTTGCATAGGTTCTCGAAGCGCTTCTAAAACATTCTTAGAAAAATAAGGAAGTTCATCAAAAAACAATATCCCTTTGTTTGCAAGTCCAACTTCACCAATTTGAGCTTTATGTGAACCTCCACCAAATATACTAGCTTGAGTTGCTGTATGATGTGGTGAGCGCATCATTCTTTGAGGTTCAAAGTTTGGCTCTACACCATCTAAGGTGTTTAATTTAGCAATCTCTAATATCTCAGATAGCTCTACTGGAGGTAGAATATACTGCAGTCTTTGTGCAATCATAGTTTTTCCAGATCCTGGACTCCCTTCAAGTAAAATGTTATGAAATCCTGATGCAGCAATTAAGGCAGCTCGTTTTGCAAATTCTTGTCCTTTTATCTCTATAAAATCTTTTTTATACTCTTTTTGATAATAATATTTTTTTGAATGAAGCTCGTAGAAACTATGCCCTAATTCTTGTGTATTTATAGTTGGTTTATAAGCATCATTGTTTTGTAAGAGATCTATTGCTTCTTTAAGATATGAGACTCCATAAAGTTCAAGTCTAGGTATTTTAGATAATTTTTCAAGAGACTCTTTTGGTACTATAGCTTTTTTGATCAACCCCTGATTTGCTAATGAAAGGATTAAAGGATATAAAGTATTATTTTCCTTTACACTCCCATCAAGCCCTAACTCACCAAACACGAACCAATCACTCAAATCTTCTTTTATATAATCAAGTGCAATAAGCAATGCAAAGCTTAAATCAAAATGTGAACCCTCTTTTTTTAAATCACTCGGTGCTAAATTGATAGTTATTCTTTTTGGGGGAAATGTAAACTCATTGCAAAGCAAAGCAGATTTCACCCTTTCTTTAGCTTCAGTTATAGCTGTTGAAGCAATTCCAACTATTGAAAAGGATGGCAACCCTTTTGTCAGCGTTGATTCAACCTCTACAACTTTAGCTTCAAGACCTTCATATGTTGCACAAGAAACCTTTTTCATAAGATTGTACCTATACAAATTGATTTAGTGAAGAAAATATACTTGTTCATTTATCCAACCTTTATGTTGAATAAAGTGTAGCATTATTATAAAATATTTTGAAAATTTTATTGCAGATTGCAATACTTTGCTTAACGTTTTTTCTCTTTTTGAGCTTTTTTATACTCTTTTTCAAATTTTCTTCTTCTTGATGAAGAGAGTTTATCTATAAATAGTATACCTAATAAGTGATCATACTCATGCTGAATAGCAATACTCAAAAGCCCATCAGCTTCAAGTGTACAAGTATTTCCTTCTCTATCCTGATAATGAAGCGTTAAAAATTCATATCTATGAATGTCTTCATAAAAATTAGGTACACTCAAACAACCTTCTTGATATGTAGTTTCACCTTTCTTTTCACTAATAACTGGATTAATAATCTCAATAAGATTTTCTTTACTTTGCTCTCCCTCTTCATCAGGAATATTTAAAATGAAAATCTCTTTTGGAATACCTACTTGAATAGCTGCTAAACCTATTCCATTTGTTTCGATCATAAGAGGGTACATAGCATCTAAAAGTTCATGAAGCTCTTTATTAAAGTTTTCAACTTTCTCAGACTTTTGACGTAGTCTTTTATCGGGATATTCAACAATCTTTAGATTCATACTTATTCTTCTTGCTGTCCACCACTCATTCTAACGACTGCATAATCTGAATCTGGATCTTTATACGCTCTCTCAACACCATTTATAACACTAACAATAATCTCTTCTACAGAATAGTCAGGATCTACATCAGTAATTCCAATAGAAATTTTTAATTTAATCTCTCGATCTGCTAAGAAAAAGTTTGAATTTGAAACAAGGTAGCAAAGTCTATCACTAGCTTTTTTGGCACTTTCAATATCTGTATGCTTCAACAACATTGCAAATACACCATTTCCATAGTGAGCTACCGTATCACTCCGTCTGGATGTTTTAAGAAGAAGTCTTGCAATTGTTCTCGTCATAAGAACTAAAGCTTTTTCATTTGCAACACTCTGCTTTAACTCTCTTGACAACTCAATCATAATAAGAGAACTTTTGTGTTTAAACTCTTGAATAAGTCCTATTTCACGATCTATTTTTGTCAAAAGATAACGTTTATTATAGACTCCAAATTTATTATCGAATATTGTTTCATTTTCAACACTTTTAATAATTGTTGCCGTTTCATCATAAAGAGACTTCATGTGAACACTTTGTTTTTTTACAATGGCATGAAGCTTTGATATATCACTTTCAAGTGCAGTTGCAACTCCTACGACAGTGCTTAGTTCACCATTATCTTCAAGCTCTTTAAGCCTTTTATCCAAAATCTTGGTCATTAATGACATATTTTTATATAAATTTGCGGTAGTAGATAAAATATTTTTTACAGATGAAAAACCCTGTTTCAAGCTTTGTTCAAGTTCCAAAGTTGTTTCGGCATCGTTACTCTCTTCAAGTTCAAGCATTGAAGAGATCTGCTTTCTAAAATTTTCACTTTTATCTTCTAGCAATCTATCAAAATAAAGAGAAAAGTTATTTGGAGTAGGTGGTAGATTATCACGGATAAGAGACTCTAGAACCTCTTTAGAATAAACTTCAACATCACTTGTTGGATCTTCCATTCCCAAAGGATCTACAGCAGCAGTAGCGTTATCATCTGATTTTGAGCGACGATTTCTAGTTCTTAATCCACCAGCCATTATCTTTTCTCTCTTTTACTTTTATTCTTTATCGTTTTTAACTAAAACTTCATCGATAAGACCGTACTCATGAGCCTCTTTAGCACTTAAAAAATTATCTCTATCTGTATCTTTTTCAACTTTTTTTATACTCTGACCAGTATTATCAGCCATAATCTGATTAAGTTCTTTTTTCATTCTAAGAATTTCTTCAGCCTGTATAGCAATATCAGAAGCCTGTCCTTGCGCACCACCAAGAGGTTGATGGATCATTATTCTCGCATGGGGTAATGCATAACGCTTCCCCTTAGTACCTGAAGAAAGCAAAAAAGCGCCCATAGATGCAGCTTGCCCAATACATATAGTTGCTACATCTGGGCGTATATAATTCATTGTGTCAAATATAGCCATACCCGCAGTTACAACTCCCCCAGGTGAATTGATATAAAAATATATATCTTTTTCAGGATCCTCTGCTTCAAGGAAAAGAAGCTGAGCAACAATAGTTGAAGCTACTTGGTCATTTACTTCACCACTAAGCATAATAATTCTGTCTTTTAAAAGACGAGAATAAATATCATAAGAACGTTCACCACGTCCTGTTTTTTCAACTACGTATGGAATATAACTCATTAAATTATGCCTCTTTTATTCTTGAGTTTAAAATTGTTGTTAATACTCGATCTTCAACCATTGACATCTGAATCGCAGGAATATATCCAGCTTCTTTATATTTTTCATACGATTTTGCAGGGTCTTGACCAGTCTGCATCGCTTCCATGTAGATAGTCTGCATAACTTCATTTTCATCAACTTTAATATTTTCAGCTAATGCCAATGAATCAATAATAAACGTTGCACGAACACTTCTTTCAGCATCTTCACGGAAAGTTTCGCGAAGCTCTTCAAGTTTATCAGCATTTTCACGCAACTCT
>Ga0181569_10003674_pt1 | contig 11901 bp, 10 predicted proteins | sample 101ome_19_FD_132452 | JGI IMG/M metagenome (GOLD analysis project Ga0181569, IMG submission 132452) | Coastal salt marsh microbial communities from the Groves Creek Marsh, Skidaway Island, Georgia - 101405AT metaG (megahit assembly) | ecosystem: Environmental > Aquatic > Marine > Intertidal... | reverse complement strand
GTGGATACGGGTGGCGCTGCGGGCCATCAGGACGTGCCCCTAGAGCCCATTATCATAGAAAGCCTGACTGTCATCGACTAACGAGCCCTTTCAGCTTGCACCGGCTCTTTATCAGCGACCTGCATCTGAGCGACGACAGCCTCCCCGCTGAAGAGGCGCTCTACTACGTGGTGCAGCGAGAAATCCTTCAGCGCGAATCGGCTGTCGACAGCTTGGTGATTCTCGGAGATCTATTTGAAGCCTGGGTTGGTGATGACGATGATGCGCCGCTGGCGAACCGAGTGAGGGATCTCTTTTGCTCGATAACTGACGCAGGCACTGAGGTGCTGCTGGCAAGGGGCAACCGCGACTTCATGCTCGGGAGCGCGTTCGCAGAACAGGTAGGCGCCAGATTACTCGGCGATGAAACCGTTATGGAGGTGTGCAACGAACCCTGCCTTCTGATGCACGGGGATACGCTGTGCACAGACGACACCGCATACCAGCAGTTCAGAGAAATGGTTCGCGCCCCTGACTGGCAGGCTGAGATGATGACTCGTGATCTGGAGGCCCGTAGAGAGCTCGCGCGGCAACTTCGCGAGATGAGTATCGATGCGGCGAGCAACAAGCCTGAGGATATTATGGATGTGAACTCATCCGCTGTGCTTGAGGCCATGAAGCGTAATGGCGTAGTCCGCCTTATTCACGGACACACTCACCGCCCCGCTCGGCACGAATTGCCATCTGGGCAGGAGCGCATCGTGCTGGGTGACTGGACAGATCATCGAGGATGGCTCCTCAGAGAACGCGACGGCGCGCTGTCGCTAGAAGAGTTTCCGATCGGCTAAGCAGCCATCGCTGGTGGCCCACTGTGAAACCGGAAGCAGTTATCCGGGCCTTTGATCAGGTCGATTTCTAACGATCTGAAATAGGCAGTCCGCTCATCCAACTCCGAGACACTACAGTGCCGCTCTGCAAGCGCGAGGTAATCCATAAAATGGCGCGCCTCACTCTTGAGAAGCGATTCATAAAAATCGCCGAGCTGCGGGTCCAAGTTGGGATACAACCGCGCGAAACGCTCGCAAGATCTCGCTTCTATTAGCGCTCCGACAATCAATGTGTCAACCAAACGACCCGGCTCATTGCTTCGCACACCTTTATGCAAGCCCTGAGCGTATCGGGACGCGCTAAGAGGTCGATACTCAATACCTCGCTCCACCATGATCTTGAGGACCTGCTCAAAATGCCGCAACTCCTCACGCGCCAGGCGAGACATCTTGTTTAACAGCACGGGATCGTCGGTATAGCGATGCATCAGGCTCAAAGCTGTCGCCGCGGCCTTCTTCTCGCAGTTTGCATGATCGATCAACAGCACCGCTTCGTAATCGTGCCGCACTGCCGTCTCCAGCCAGGCGGCGGGCGTCTCGCAAGGCAAGAATCCGCGAACGGCATCTAACTCCCCTTGTAGCCTCATGAGCCTGAATCCAACTGAGCCTGCCCGGCAAATAGATCTGATGTGGCGATATAACGGTCGTAGTGGGCGCTGGAAAGGACCCAAAACTCCTCGTCGATCTCGTCCCGCAACACCGACAAAGGCAAATGACGGAAACCGGGCATGATCTCGAAGCCAAACTGCTCGGGATCCGTGATTTGACTGGCGCCTGCTTTCAGCATCGCAAATACATGGCAATAGGGATCATGATGCGGCTGATAACGGATCTTTTGCACCTCTAGCTGCCAGTTCAACAGCTTGTGGTCCACAATCCGGAAACGGTTGGCCACACACATGGAGAGAAACGAAGCCAATCGCTGATCAATAACCCCTTTCTCCTCACGGGAGTATCCATTCCAGTCGATCACTTCGTGAGCAAAGCGCTTGCAGCCTCGGCATACCGTATCGCCTATGCCGGTCGAGCACACGCCAATGCAAGGCGTTTTAATGGGTGTGAGATAGGACACTGGACCTCCCGATGCCGTATTTTAACAGCTTCTAAGACACCCCTGATGGACGACTCCAACGTTAGCCATGCCCCCTGTGAATGGGGGATATTTGCAACTTGTTTAACCTCACCGAGGGCTACCAAGCTATAATCGCGCCCGATTTATCGTCGCCCCAATGAGGAAACTGTCATGCTGGAAGCGTACCGACAACATGTTGCCGACCGCGCCGCGAATCATATCCCCCCTGCACCCCTGTCCCCGGAACAGGTTGCGGACCTGATCGAGTTGATTAAGGCGCCGCCCGCGGGCGAGGAGGCTTTTCTCATCGAATTACTCACTGAGCGCGTGCCCCCCGGCGTCGATGAAGCCGCATATGTCAAGGCAGGATTTCTTTGTGCCATCGCGAAAGGTGAGTCGACATGCGATCTGATCGATCGAGCAAGCGCAATTCGCTTACTGGGAGACATGCATGGCGGCTACAACATCGAAACGCTGATCGAGCTGCTGGAGGACACTGATTTCGGCGAGCACGCAGCCAGGGAACTGAAGAACACGCTCCTCGTATTTGATGCCTTCCACGACGTAGCGGAACTGGCGCGAAATGGTTCCAAAAATGCTCAATCGGTGATGGAGAGCTGGGCGGAGGGAGAGTGGTTCACCTCGCGAGACGACGTGCCTGAGTCCCTTAAGATGGTGGTATTTAAGGTAACCGGCGAGACGAATACCGACGACCTGTCCCCTGCTCCCGACGCTTGGTCGCGACCAGACATACCGCTTCATGCTCTGGCTATGTTCAAAATGGCACGTGAAGGCATCGAGCCAGATGAGCCTGGCAAGACGGGGCCGCTAAAACAAATCGAGGCAATCAAGTCCAAGGGCCTGCCCGTGGCGTTTGTGGGGGACGTCGTCGGCACGGGCTCCTCACGCAAATCCGCTACCAACTCAGTGCTGTGGTTCTTTGGAGAGGACACGCCCGGGATCCCCAACAAACGAGCTGGCGGGGTGTGTATTGGCGGCAAAGTGGCACCCATTTTTTATAACACCATGGAAGATGCGGGGGCACTCGTCTTCGAGGCGCCTGTGGACCGCCTGAACATGGGGGACGTGATCGAGATCAGGCCCTATGAAGGAACGATTCTTTCCGAGTCGGGAGAGGTACTCTCGGAGTTTTCTTTGCGGTCTGAGGTGCTTTTAGATGAAGTGCGCGCTGGCGGGCGAATCAATCTGATCATCGGCCGGGGATTAACCACGAAGGCGCGGGAAGCGCTGGGGCTTCCGGAAAGCCAATTGTTCAGAAAACCCGAGCAACCAGTTGATTCCGGAGCCGGTTATACGCTGGCACAAAAAATGGTCGGACGCGCATGTGGTGTGGAGGGAATTCGCCCGGGAACCTATTGCGAACCGCGGATGACAACAGTGGGCTCGCAGGATACCACCGGGCCGATGACCCGTGATGAACTGCAGGATCTGGCGTGCCTTGGGTTCTCTGCAGATTTGACGATGCAATCTTTCTGCCACACTGCTGCATATCCAAAGCCCGTCGACATCAATACACAGCACACGCTACCTGACTTCATCATGAATCGGGGCGGCGTATCGCTTCGCCCCGGGGATGGAATCATCCATAGTTGGCTCAATCGCATGCTACTACCTGATACGGTCGGTACGGGGGGCGATTCGCACACGCGCTTTCCCATAGGCATCTCTTTTCCCGCAGGCTCCGGTCTGGTGGCATTTGCAGCTGCCACAGGCGTCATGCCGCTGGATATGCCGGAGTCCGTATTGGTGCGGTTCAAAGGTGACATGCAGCCCGGCGTAACGTTACGGGATCTGGTACACGCAATTCCCTACTATGCAATCCAACAGGGCTTGCTCACGGTAGAGAAAAAAGGCAAGAAAAACATATTCTCAGGAAGGATTCTTGAGATAGAAGGTTTAGATTCACTGACTGTCGAGCAGGCATTTGAGCTGTCCGACGCATCTGCTGAACGGTCCGCCGCCGGCTGCACCATCAAGCTGGGAGAGGAAACGATCGCAGAGTATTTGCGCTCCAACATTGTCTTGCTCCGCGCGATGATTGCCGAGGGATATGGAGATGCCCGGACCCTTGAGCGTCGTGCACGCAATATGGAGGCCTGGCTCAAGCAACCCGAGCTGTTGGAGGCCGACGGCGACGCAGAGTATGCAGCCATCATCGAAATAGACCTCAACGAGATTGATCAACCGATTGTTTGCGCCCCCAATGACCCTGACGATGCCAGATTACTCTCAGATGTGCAGGGAGATCAGGTCGACGAAGTCTTCATAGGGAGTTGTATGACTAACATCGGCCATTTTCGGGCCGCGGGAGAGCTGCTAGAAGCGCATGGAGCACCGGTATCAACCCGAATGTGGATCTGTCCGCCAACGCGCATGGATGAGCATCAGCTTATGGAAGAAGGTTATTACGCGATATTTGGGCGCGCGGGCGCGCGGACTGAAATGCCCGGATGCTCGCTGTGCATGGGGAATCAGGCTCGCGTGGCGCCGAAATCGACAGTCCTGTCCACCTCAACCCGCAACTTCCCCAATCGCTTGGGAGAAGGAGCGAATGTCTACCTGACCTCGGCTGAACTGGCTGCGGTTGGCGCGTTACTGGGCAAGCTACCCACCCCGGAGGAATACCGTGAGTACGCGATGAAAATCGACTCCATGGCAGAACATATCTACCGCTACATGAACTTCGATCAGGTTGTCTCCTTCCAAAAGCTGGCAGAAGACGGGCAAAAAATCGCAGCCACCATAATAGACGAGGTCGCCTAGCACGCGCCTTTGGATCCCACCTGCCGTAGCGAACAATCATGTCGCGACGGCGGGCTGGGATTCACAGCGCCGAAAAACCCCTTTCGCAGTCTAATTGCAGATCCTCAAAGTTTTCTAATCCGACTGCTATTCTGACCAAACCCTCGCTGATCCCAGCCGCTTGTCGTTGGGCGTCGCTGAGGCGGCCGTGGGTCGTGGAAGCGGGGTGAACAATTGTCGTTTTGGTATCACCGAGATTGGCCGTGAGCGACATCATCTGAGTGTGGTTGATGAACCGCCACGCCGCTTCCCTCCCACCTGCCAGCTCAAACGCGAGCACTGCGCCGAAGCCCGACTGCTGCCGCACGGCCAGACTGTGGCCGGGATGATCGGGCAGTCCGCAGTAGTGCACAGCGGACACGTCATTTTGCTGAAGTAGCCACTGCGCCAAGCGCTCTGCATTCTGGCAGTGTGCCGCCATCCTCAAATCCAATGTTTCCAGCCCCTTCAGCATCACCCACGCGTTGAATGCACTCATCGTTGGACCGCAAGAGCGGTTAAACGCGACAATGGGGTCGATTAAATCGTGGCGTCCGACGACTGCCCCACCCAACACCCTGCCCTGTCCGTCGAGATACTTCGTTGCCGAATGCGTGACAAGATCCGCCCCCAGTGAGAGGGGGGTTTGCAGTACCGGTGTGCAAAAACAGTTGTCCACCGCCAGCAACGCACCAAGACCCCGACTAATTTCAGACAGAGCAGTCAAGTCGGCGACAGCGTTAAGCGGGTTTGATGGCGTTTCGAGAAATAATAGCCGTGTGGTGGGGCGGGCTGCCTCTCGCCAAGCCTCGAGATCCGTGAGCGGTACGAAGGTTATCTCGACGCCAAACTTCATGAGCGTGTTTTGGAACAGGCCAACCGTCGCGCCAAAAACATCCTGAGAACACAGCACGTGATCTCCGGCGCGCAGATGCGTCATGCACAACGCCAGGATCGCAGACATACCAGAGGCCGTCGCAACTGCCGCCTCGCCCTGCTCCAGACTGGCGAGTCGCTGCTCGAAACTGCGCACGGTGGGGTTCGTGTAGCGGGAGTACACATTTCCATCGCGCTCTCCCGAAAACCTCTCTGCAGCAGCTTCCGCAGAATCGAAGATAAAGCTCGATGTCGTGAATATGGGCTCGCCGTGCTCTCCTTCTGGAGTCCGGTCGATACCCGCACGGATGGCTCGAGTGCGAGGGCCCGCTTCATCCAGCCAGGGCCCTTTATCTGTCGTCATCTCGAGCGGCTCCTGCACCCATCTGCATCATTCCTAGCCATCGTTGTGCAGCCCTACTACTGCCCCATCACTTACCGCGATTGAGCGTCGCACTCTGGCACCATCAGACCTGGCCGCCTCAATGGACTGCAAGTAGGAATCATCGATATTACCGGCCAGGTACTTGCCGTCGAACACTGAAGACTCAAAGCCATCGACCTCCGGATTACCCTCGCGGGAGCACTCGATCAAATCTTCGAGGTCTTGATACACCAACCAGTCGGCACCAATTTCCTGCCGCACCTCCTCTACAGACCGACCATGGGCAATGAGCTCGTTCGCGGCGGGCATGTCGATGCCATACACATTGGGATAGCGGACCGGTGGCGCCGCGGAAGCAAAATAAACCTGTTTCGCACCCGCCTCGCGAGCCATCTGTATGATTTGTCCGCAGGTGGTGCCCCTGACAATCGAATCGTCCACCAGGCATACGGTTTTATCCTGAAACTCCAGCGGCACGGGGTTCAGTTTCTGACGAACCGATTTTTTACGTTCACTTTGGCCCGGCATAATAAATGTCCGCCCGATATACCGGTTTTTCATGAAGCCCTCACGAAACTTGACGCCTAACTCGTACGCGAGTGACTGACCTGCCACCCGGCTGGTGTCGGGAATGGGGATCACCACGTCAATATCGTGCTCCGGACGCTCTCTCAGAATTTTCTTTGCGAGCGCAGCACCCTGCCTCATTCGGGTTTTGTAAACCGAGATACTGTCCAACAGAGAGTCCGGCCGCGCGAAGTAAACATGCTCAAAGATACAGGGCATCAGTTTTGGATTCTCTGCGCACTGTTGCCGATGAAGCACCCCCGACTGCGTCACACAGATTGCTTCTCCGGGCAGTACATCGCCAATCAGCTCGTAACCCGCTACATCGAGGGCCACGCTCTCAGACGCCACCATGTATTCGGGCTCGCCGCTCGCCGGGGTGCGCTGACCGACAACAAGCGGACGAATTCCGAACGGATCCCTGAAGGCAACCAACCCAAAACCCGCAATTAATGCTACCGCTGCATAGCCTCCCTCACAGCGCTTATGCAGGGTGCTCACTGCCTGAAAAATATCCGCTGGCTGAGGTTCGAGCTTACCCAGGCGATTCAATTCGTGCGCAAATACATTAAGCAGCACCTCCGAATCCGAATCGGTATTGAGGTGACGCAGGTCAGACTTGAACAACTCGTCGGAGAGAAACTTTGAGTTAGTTAGATTGCCATTGTGCGCCAGCGCGATGCCATAGGGAGAGTTGACGTAAAAAGGCTGCGCGAGCGCGGTGCCGGAACTGCCTTGGGTGGGGTACCTCACATGACCAATACCAAACCGACCCAGCAATTGCTCCATATGACTGGAGCGAAAGACGTCTCTCACCAACCCCTCGCCTTTGCGCTGCATGAGCTTACCGTCGTCGCACGTCATAATGCCAGCAGCATCCTGACCTCGATGCTGGAGCATGGTCAGCGCATCATAAATATCGGCAGCGACATCTCTGCCAGCCACCATGCCTACGAGTCCGCACATATGTCTTCCCCTGCGTTCACAACATTTCTGTTGCGTCGATGCCGTCTTTTACGGCTTCTGTGGGCTCCGAGTCTATAACTCGGTCAAAATTTGCGCCTATCCATTCCGCGACCACCTCTACCGGCTCCATCAGCACCGCAGTTTCGAGCCATTGCTGGTTGTCACTGGGTAACCAATAGCGCAACAAGATGCTAATACCGGCAATAATAATGATGCCTCGAATTAACCCAAAAACACCGCCGAGCAGCCGATTACCAAGATTAAAACCCGGTTGCCGCATCTGCTCCGAGAGCAATGTGCCAATCGCGCCGAAAGTCAGCAGCACGGCGGTAAACGTTGCCGCCCAAGCCAGCACATACCGAGATGTCGAGTCATCTATTGCGCCATCAAGCAGTGCTGCGACGGGCTGCGCAACAACATTCGCGATAAAGAAGGCGGCAATCCAGCCCAATAACGACACTGCCTCTCTGGCAAAACCCCGGGTCAGGCCATAGCCACAGGAGACGACCCAGACCAGCAGAATTAACCAGTCAAACGCGTTGAACTGCGCCACCAGCGCGCCCACCTCTTCGACCAGTGGGCCCATGCTATTGCACGTATCTCAAAAGCTGTGAATCCACTTGCAAAGCCGTGTCGATTGATTCTTTGATGGAACGCAAATAAGCCTGATCCGAATTTGGGCCCACTTGCACCCTGAAAAGCTCCTGATCAACCCGCATGAAGCGGCTGTAAAATGCCTTGTATCCCCGCTCTCGGAGCGCGGTGACGATCTCTTCGGCGCGGCTCTCCCGTCCTACTGTGGCTACTTGTAGCACCCAGAATATCGGCAATCCGCTGTCGTCAATTAATGGTTGGCCCCCATCAAGATCTTCTCGAATCGGCACCTCTAATGGTGAGGTTTCAGGCTCCAACTCCCGCAATCCATCGCCCTCATCGCCTACAACGGTTCTGTTGTCGGCACTCTCCTGAAGGGCCTCGGGCACCACCTCGACAATGGGCAACTGTGCCGTGATCTGCTCGCTTGGATCAGATGGTGGCTGGATAGGTGACTGATCAATTACCGGTCTCGCTGGCATCTCGCTGAGTACCAACGGGTCACGAATATCCGGCTGGGTAAAGATGAGAGGCCAAAACACAACGCCTAATGCGACCAGCACCGACGCCCCCACCAAGCGCTGTTTCAGGAGGGAATCCAACTACGCGCTCTCCCCAAAGGAAGCCTGGTTCGCCAAAACGGTGTAGCCCTCCGCGACGGTCAGAAAAGATCCAAAAATCACCACCCTGTCACCCGTCCGACTCCGTTTGGCAACGTCAGCCCAAACGTCGACGATCTCGCCACTGCTGACAACTTTTTCGTCGCCAATCATGGCTATAAGGCGGCTCGGCAGCGCAGCCCTCGGAACGTCTTTCAGTTCAACGACATTCCACTCTTTGAACAAGCCCTCACAGGCGCGAAGCATATCATGGATGGGCTTGTCGCCCATGACACCGAAAATCGCTCGCGTCGCCCCCGGCGCCGGATTGGCCTTAAGAAATTCGGCAAGCGCCAAGACAGACTCCGTATTGTGAGCAACGTCGAGGACGACATTGAGCCCACCCACGTCTTGGCTATCTAATCTACCGGGGAGATAAGCGGTCTCGAGCTGACCGAGAACTTCCTCATCCGCGCTGAGCAACCCCGCGACTTCCAGTGACTGCAACGCCGCAGCGATATTTGACGCTCGCAACCCTTTCATTTTCGGCAGCTCGACTGCTCGCTTACCGGCTGTCGTCAGCAAGCCTTTATGAACATGCCAGTCATCGTTAATAAATAGTCCTTTGGCACCCACTGTACGTAATGTGTCAACTAAGGTGGTCGGTGGATCCGCTTCGGCAACAACACAGAACTTGTTCGATCTGGCGATACCTGCTTTTTCAATCGCTATTTGTGCACGGTCGCTGCCCAACCAGTCCATGTGGTCCAGACCGATACTCGTCACCACGCTGACATCCGCGTCAACAATGTTGACCGCATCCAACCGTCCCCCCAAGCCTACTTCGAGGACCTGATGATCAACTGACCATTCTCTGAAAAGCCATAAAGCAGCCAATGTGGAAAATTCGAAGTAAGTCAAGCTGACCGAACCCCGATACCGCTCCACTGCCTCAAAGGCCATTACCAGCTCCGAGTCTTCGGCCTCACGCCCGTTGAGGCAGATTCGCTCATTAAAACGGTGAAAGTGCGGTGACGTATATACGCCAACATTAAAGCCTGCATGCCGCAGTGCGTGGTCCAGCACGCACACCACGCTTCCCTTGCCATTGGTGCCCGCAACGCTAAAGGTGTGAATTTTGTGATCGAGCAACCCCATAGCCCCCGCGACTGCAGAGACGCGCTCAAGGCCTAGATCAATTTCTGTAGGATGCTGCGACTCGAGGCGTTCAAGCCACTCAGGTAGAGAGAGCACAGGCCTGCTCACTTCACAGGCTGCTTCCCGTACCCTGAATCAACTCTCCCTCCAGGGCCCGATCCGGCATATCCGGCAACGCTTGATGGGTCAGCTTCGCTAACACTCGGCCTAGCGTATTCCTCATATCGTTCCGATGGACGATCATATCGATCGCGCCGTGTTCTAGCAAAAACTCGCTACGCTGGAAGCCTTTCGGCAACTTCTGACGAATGGTCTGTTCAATGATATTGGGCCCGGCAAAACCCGCCCGGGCATCAGGCTCAGCGATATTGATATCTCCTAGCAGGGCCAAGGACGCCGAAACGCCGCCATAGATCGGATCGGTGAGTACGGAGATATAGGGCGTGCCCTGCACCTTCAAGCGCTCAATGACTGCAGAAGTCTTGGCCATTTGCATAAGGGAGATCAGGGCTTCTTGCATTCGCGCGCCACCTGACGCGGAAAAACAAACCAGCGGAATATTTTCATCAAGGGCAATGGTAGCTGCGCGCGCAAATTTCTCCCCTACGGCGTAACCCATCGACCCACCGTGAAAATCGAATTCAAACGCCAATGCCACGACTTTTACAGCACAGATACTGCCCCGCATGGCAACCAGCGCATCTTTTTCTCCCGTACTGCGCTGAGCGGCGGTCAGTCGGTCACGATACTTTCGCTTGTCTTTGAACTTGAGATGATCGACGGGTTCGAGCTCGGAGAACAACTCACTCGCACCGCGATCGAGACACAGCTCCAGGCGGCGTCGGGCTCCGATCCTCATATGGTGATCACATTTCGGACACACCTCGGCATTTCGCTCGAGATCGGGCTTATACAGAATCGCTTCGCACTTGACGCATTTCTTCCAGAGGCCCTCGGGCACACTGGTGCGGTTCGCGCTCTCGTCTTTTGTCACGCCGGAAGGAAGGATCTTGTCAATCCAACTCATCGCAATCTCCATCGGGCAGGTCGGGGAAGTATACGAGCGGATATCGACCCTAGGAAAGTGAAGAGTCCACACCCTCGCGAATACTCTGCAGTAGTTTTACCGCCGCCTGATGTATCTGGATCTCATCCAAGGAGGAATCTGTGGAGCCAGCTCGGACCATCTGATCAATGAGCGCGCTACCGACCACCACGGCATCCGCCACGCCCGCAACGGCTCGAGCGCTGTCCGCGTCCTTGATTCCAAACCCCACCGCGATCGGTAGCGCTGTCATGCTTCTAATGAGGGAAACCCTGTCCGCGACTTCTGTCACGTTGAGCTGCCCCGAACCCGTGACACCTTTAACTGCCACGTAGTAAATGAACCCGCTGGCTCGATCAACAATGGTTCGGATGCGGTCTTCGGGAGTCGTGGGTGATATCAGAAAAATATTATCCAGCTCATGTTCGCGCAGAGCCGATTCGAGCCTTTCAACCTCTTCCGGAGGAAGGTCCACTGTGATCAGCCCGTCCACACCCGCCTCAGCTCCCGCAGCGGCAAAACGCTCATAACCAAAGCGCTCAATGGGGTTCGCATAACCCATCATCACAATCGGCGTGCTCTGATCTTGCTCACGAAATTCAGCCACGATCTGCAAAACCCCGCGGAGCGTCATTCCGTTGGCGAGCGCACGCTCATGGCCTTGCTGAATCACAACACCTTCGGACATTGGGTCCGAAAAAGGCACACCCACCTCCAGGACATCCGCCCCAGCCGCAACCAACTGATGCAGCAACTCCGCAGTTCCCTCCGGACTGGGGTCACCCGCGACAACGTAGGACACCAGCGCTTTTCGCTGGTTGGCCTTCAATTGCGAAAAAACGCCCTCTAGGCGGCTCATAGGCAGCTATACCTCAATACCGTCGAGCGCGGCCACGGTGAGAATATCTTTATCGCCTCTGCCGGAGAGATTCACAATAATGTGTTGTTCTGGTGACATCTGGGCGGCCAGT
>Ga0181569_10003663_pt1 | contig 11918 bp, 12 predicted proteins | sample 101ome_19_FD_132452 | JGI IMG/M metagenome (GOLD analysis project Ga0181569, IMG submission 132452) | Coastal salt marsh microbial communities from the Groves Creek Marsh, Skidaway Island, Georgia - 101405AT metaG (megahit assembly) | ecosystem: Environmental > Aquatic > Marine > Intertidal... | reverse complement strand
GTTGAATCACTCGCGTTCCTGGTTGCTCTCAGGCTCCCAACCACCCGGCGTTGCTGCTGCGCAAAAGGCTGCCATCGAGGTGTTGATGGAAGAGCCTGAACACCATGCCCGTTTGTGGGAGAACACGAACTATTTCCGCAAGGAACTCCAATCGATGGGCTTTGACACGGGCGATTCTGTCACGCCGATCATTCCCGTGATGTGTGGTGAATCCAGCACGGCCAAAGCCATGACCCACGCACTCGGTAAGGAAGGTGTGATGGCCGGAGCCATCGTGTTCCCGATGGTCGCTCGAGACAAGGCCCGGATCCGAACCCAAATGTCTGCGGGGTTGACCCGTCAAGATCTTGATGATGTGTTGGCAGTGTTTGAACGAGTTGGCCCTCAGGTCGGCGTGATTTGAGCATCACTCGGATTCAAACGCATCCACGACTTCGAGCATTTCGGTGTCTTCCCCCACCATCTCTTCTGCTTCAACAACCGCTTCTTCCTTCGTTTCCATGCCTGCAAACGGGTCTTTTCCATCCTCGAGCATGCACAACAGGCGCCATCGCGGGGCCCAGGAGAGATGCACGTAGACCGGCCCGGGTAGCAACAACAAGCCCCACACAAGCCAAGGCCAAATCGACAGCATTTCGGTGCGGTCAATGGTGAGCAGGGCGAGCCCGACAAAGGGCATAGGGTAGAGCAGACTTCGGGGTGGTGTGACCGGGTGTCGCTTTGAGAAGGAAATCAGCATCAAGGACACGAAGCCTGTCAAGGCACACGCAACGAGCAGAAGGGAGGTGTGGAAAATCCACTGGACGCCCCAGACATCGTTGTTTTTGTCGCCAAAGGCATAAGGCAACAGCAGAGCAAGTGCCACCAAAAAGCCGTAGAATGCCCCGATGTTTGCCGGGTGACTCAGCCAGAGAGGCAGGCGGGAAAATCGCCTTGACAGCGATGTCCCGAGAAGCGTTTCTTGTTCGCTCAAGGCCAATTGCTCGACCTTGGACATCCAAGTTTCGTTGGTTGGCACGCTTCATCGGTCGGGTGAATGGGTTTTGAAGTTAGAGGGTCAATTTGTGACGAAAAGCCTCATTCTTTCCCTCGAAAAAACGAGACGAGCGGACTTTCGACCTCAATTTCGTTTTCTTCCTCAAACCATGATCGTTCCAACAACCCGCTGTCATGCTTTTCCCGCTCTCGGGCGGATTCAATAGGGTCGGGCACATCATTGACGGCATCGCGCAGCGCAATGGCCTGGTTGATGAGGGCCAGATGGCGACTGAGCGTTCCGTTTGTATCTCGTTTTTCCATGAAGTGGCCAAGAATTGGATAGTCGTCGGTGTCCTGTACCAAATTGTACCCCCCAAGCAACTCGTCGGGGACAGTTCGCAGGCGATGTGGGCCCGGGTCAACCCAACGGCCGTCAAGCAAGCGAACACGAACGAGTGCATCGCCCATCGCTTCGATGTCCATGAACGGGTGGTTGAGGTTCACCGCCAGCGGAGTGCTGGAATGGATTCGGAATCGCATGAGGATGACCGTGATGTTGAGGCCCAGCGTGAGCCCAGCAAACATTGCGGCGAGGACGGTTGAAAGCGCAAATTGTCGAAGAATGAGAAACAGGATGCCTGCGACGAGGAAACTCCATCCCACCGCGATGTTTCGACCCCGAATCAGCGGTTGAGCCACCGGGGTCTGAATGAAGGTGCGCATGTCAGACGGGAGTTGCCCTTCCTCACCCAACATGGGGTGAACATGTCACGGCCGACTTTGAACCTCACGCTCGGGGCAGTTGGTGGTTGCTAGCCGTCAGGTGCCACCTGGTGTTGTCCTCTGCATAGGTTTGGATGACGGCGAGATGCCCCGCAATGTCGAGGCCCCAAGCTGTGGACCACCCCTCGAGTTTCGGTTGCAGTTTGGCCCACTGCTTTTCAACCCCGCCCACGTTCCTGCGCTGGTGATGAAGCAGCAAGGCTGCGGTTTGGATAAGGCCCTGAACGAGTAGAATCTCATCTTCGGTGGCGGCTCGCCGTTTGAGGTCGTTCCACAGGTCTTCCCATGCCTCGTGGGCGTGCCAAAACTTGGCCTGGTCAAACAGGTTGGCTCCTGCCTCCAACAGGGCGCGCTCCTCTTGAGAAAGGGGGGATGCGACGTGAGGCATCAACCCTCGGAATTCAATCACGAATTTGAATGCCTCTCCGATTGGTGGATCGATGCGGTCGGGTGTGCGGGCGTCAATTCTTCTGGTTGGCAGCGACACTCAGGATGCGTTTTACAGCAAAGTCTGAGATTTTCCTTTGACCATATTCCCACGCAGCCTCATGCAACAATGCCCGAGCAAATGCGGAAATTCGGCGAAGAGTTGACGGTCCTGAAACAAGGGATGACGCTTGTTGAACGCCGCACTCTTCAAGAGGGGGTTTGATGAAGCGGTTCCGTAGGGTGCGGATGCATGGTTGATATCAAGCACGGCGATTTGCTTGAACAACGACGCGGTGGCGTTGATGTTCTTCGCACCATGGTCCGTACCTTGGCCCTCCACGAGCAATCGGGTGCAGTGAACATTCGCTCGTCCAAAGACGGTCAGGCACGCACGGGTTGGCTGTTGTTCCGTTTGGGTCAACCCGTCATGGCGTTCTATGAAAGTGAACATGAATCTCATGGTCTAGAGGCGCTGCTCTGCATTGAGGAAGACGCCCTCGAAGTGGACAACGTGGTTGAGTTGTACGAACTAGGCGTGCAACCCATCCGCTCCACCATGCAGCAACATCCGGACAGTGTCCTCCACCTCGAGCACGAAGAAGCTGAACGTTCTGGCGACTCTTGGTGGTCGAGTGTGCGTTTGCCATCAACATCTTGGCGCCGTGCTGCCCGTTTGGAAGACATTGAAGAAATCGCTCATGCATCGGAACACCGGCAACGAAACAGCATGGCCTCGGAACACGAATCCATGCTTTCACCCGGGGGCGTGTACATCTGCGATTCACCCGACCCCCATCCGATGATTCACTTGGCGGTTGAGCTTGCTGAACGGGGCATGCCCATGCTCGGCTTGTTCGGCTTGCCGCATGCTGAGACCGAGGTGACACAGCGACTGCCTTCGCCCCAATGTTTCGCCTTGCTCTCGCCTCACGGTAACTTTGAGGTCTTGCAGGACCGGGACGCCATTCAATCAGCGGTGGACGGCTTTCAGTGGGGCAGTGAACGCAGCCTTATTGTGATTGATGGCCTTGACCGACTTGGGAACGCCATGGGCGATGTGACGATGATCGACATCTATCGTTCAATTTGTGATGCAGTGCGTCTCAACGACCACGTTGTCCTCTGCACCACGGACCTCGAGATGTTCGAAACCAAAATTCGTCATGCTTTGTTGACGGAGAGCGTTCTTCTACGCCCTTCCACGCTTGAACATTGGTTGGATGACCCTGATGTCCTTTGGGACCACCCCATTCTGTTGGCTCCCGACGAAGAAGAGGAGCAGTGGCTCGCTGCTCAAATTCAGCAGCAAGGTGCAAAATTGGGTGCCCGCTCTTCGTCAATAGATGCCTTCGTAGAAGGTGGGAGCAACCATGTTGATGAACAAAGCATGGCCGAAGCCACCGAGGCCCTCAGCGATGTGGTGGCGGCATGGCAGCATGAAGAGCCACAATCACCGGCACCTCTGTCGCCAACCGGCGATGAAGCCACGGTCGTTGGGGCTACGTCGTGGCGGCCTGCAGGTGAATACCCCGTGAATGAAGGTCGTTTTGTTAGCGAATCGCCGCATTTGAATGAGGTCGTAGCAGAGGCTGTTGAAGTCCAAGTTCGCCGACGTGCGCCTGCAAAAACAGCAGCACCTACACGAACTCCTGAACTGCGCAAGGCTCAGCGTCTCCCTAAACGGAAAGCCGACCCATCCCTGCCGAACATCGATGAGGGGTTGTCGAACAAACGAAATTCAGCCGTGATTAAATCGGCTTCAGCCCTTCCCGATTGGCCCGAGGATAAACGCAGGAAAACAACGTATCGTAAGGAAAACATGGATGGGTTTAGCCAACGCCAAGCCCAAGCACTTGAGCGTCAACAGACCATTGCCTTGCCGCTTCAAACCAAATCGCTACGGGATAACGTGGCTGGTTCACCCAGCCTTGACGACAAAACGCTCCCCTCTGTACAGGTGCCCCGAACGGTTCAACTTCCGAGCAAAGGTGAGCAAACGCCTCTCCCCAACAGCCTGCGCGAGGTCCCAAGCGATTTGCCCAAACCAGCCAGGGAAGAGGCTTCGCTCCCTCAGAACGACGATGATATCGAAGCGATGTACCAACGCTGGTCAACATTTGAAGAGCAGGATGGGCTTGACTCGACGGCGTTGTACAGCGAAAAAGGCGAGGCACTGAAACGATACAAGGGTGAGTAATCATGGTGTCCCCTACCAAACTTCGTTCGGTGATTGAAGAGGCGAAACAACACTTGCGGGAAACCATCGCTTCGCACCAATCACAGGCTTCCTCTCCTCCTTCGCATTCAGACGATGCAGGTCAGCCAGCCAGGTCGAAACTGAACACCTTGCTTGGAAAACAAACGGTGGAGCACCGCCCTGTCTCGTTGTTTCAAAGCGTGGGCGTGCCCCAACGACCCACCTATGACTTGATTGCGAATCGTGTCCTCGGACCGAACGTTCCGGAGCATCGGTCCTTTCTCGATGAGGGTTCGGCGTATGCAGACCATGTTGCTCAACGCCTGCGTATCTTGCAAGAACGCCTTGACTCGTCCATGATTGAGGATAATGCAGTCGGGGCACCTTCGGCCTTCGTGGGGGTTGAAGACGATGGACGGCCGGTTTGGAGTCAGGTTCTCGACGAGCAACGAGGTCGTCCAAGCAATGCGATCAGCGAAGACCTTGGGCTCGCAGAGGAAAGCCGAGCATCGCTTTTGAGCAGCGTCGTTGAAGCGGTGCCTTCTTGGCCAGAACGGTTGACATGGTCCTCCCAACGGACGTTCAAGCATTGGTTCGTTGCCGAAGAAAACTTCGAAGCCACGCAACTGTTGGAAGCCGCCATCGACCAACCGTCTGTGCGTTTCAACCCGCTCTTCGTTGAAGCAACACCACAATCGGGGTGCTCGTTGTTGCTCCATGCTACGGGGCAGGCATGGCTTCGGCGAAGCGAAGGGCACGTGATGATGCTCACGGCAGCAGATGTGACGGCCATCGATCCTTTGGAAGTTGCATGGAAAGGTGCTCTCCCCGGAGCCACAGCGCTGATCGTGGATGACCTGCATGAATTTGCTCATCATGAATCGTGGAAGCACCAACTTGGTCTCTTGCTCGATCACGCCCTTAACTTGGGCATTCAGGTACTCGTCGGTGGTCGTTCATCACCAGCTGCGCTACCTGCATCGCGCTTGAAAGAAGTCCTGCAGAAGTCAACCGCTGTTCAACTTCGCCTCCCCTCTGTTGCTTCCCTGATGGCGTTCGCACGATGGCGTTGTGTCCAGAAAAACCTCTTGATGTCGGACATTCATCTTGCCCAGTTGGTACGAATGAAGCCCTCAGGTTGGGGGGCGGTTCAGTCTCGTCTGGAGCATGTCGCACTGGCCGTTGAGCGTGGCGAGGTGCTGTTGGACCACGAGCCTCTTGATCGATTGTTTGGACGCTCTCCAGCGCCCCTGGAGGTTGACCGCGAGACTCAACGGGTCGAAGATGTGGCGGCGTCGCTGGTCGGGGAAGTGCTTGACAGCGTGTATTCGTCGGTCGAACCGGGAGGTATCGAACTTCATGCAGAACTCCAACCGTGGGGCGAAGACCCCTACACGCCTCCTGCCTGGGATGAAGGCGGGCTGGCATCGGAGCGCACACGTGGCTTCGAAGAGCAACTCGCCACAACCGTTGCGGAGGTAACGCCTGGGCGACCGACGGTGTTGGATGTTCACGAACGTGAACGCCATCTCATCTCGAACAGAGAACCGCTTGAAGGCGAGGACCTTGGCCGAGCCGTGGAGGCTATGGTCGATCTTGACACTGCGATTGACGAGCGCATGTACGCTGGACAATTCGCAGCAGTGGCCACGACATCTGAATTGAATCAACTCGAAGACCGTATGGTGTCGCTTGCCCAGCGTGCAATGGAAGCCGACATTGAGGAATTGATCACCATTGCAGACGAACTTCGGGCGCTTGAGGAACGTCTGGTTGAGTTGGACCCCGACCGCGAGTCCCTTCCTCCGTTCGAGGATGATGTTGAGCCAACCCAACGTCGAAAAGTGACACGTCGCCGAAAGCCTCAGCCAATTGCGCCGGTCGATGAACCGTCCACATCTCTTGAGGAATACGAGCCAGAGGGCGAATGGAACATCGACGGTGAAGGCATCTCGGCCGAGGACCTGCTTGATGAGGACCCAACTTCGCCTCGCCGTGTTCCGCTCGCTCGCCTTCGCCCCCGCGAGGTGTTGGTGGGTGAAGAGGAATGAGAGCGCCTTGGTGGATGGAAGGTGTCCACTTCGCTTGCCAACCAAATTGCGGTCGCTGTTGCGACCAGCCGGGTGGCATTGTGTACCTGTCTGTTGACGATGCGGAACGGTTGGCCGCCCATGCTGAGATGGCGGTCCCTGATTGGCTTGAGCGAGACACACGGACAACCTTCGACGGGCGTTACGTGCTCAAAAGCAGAGATGAAGACGGTATTTGCATTCATCTGAACGACCGTCAACAATGCAACATCTACGAGGTTCGCCCTCAACAGTGCCGCGCTTTTCCCTGGTGGGCGGAGAACCTTGCAACACCCGCAGCATGGAGCAACACGAAGGCATCATGTCCGGGCATTGATGCGGAAGATGCATTGTTGATCGACGGGCAGACGATTCGCCTTCACGTGTTTGCAGACCGGACCTCTACGAAGGGGTTTAGGGAATGGCCGGTCAAGAAGAAACGGTGGAAACGGTGACTTGCGGCGGTGTAGTTTGGCACACCGCTTTTTTCAAACAACGCTCATCAAGAGCCGCATTTATACGAAGCATGGCTCTCGGCTCCCTTGAGGGAAGGAGATGAGCGGAGACGAACCCCTGTTCACCGTCAACACTTCCCATCTCAATACGGGTTTGCGAGGCATCCCTGTGGGTACCTGTCGTACCTCCTTTGTCACACCCACGGAGGGTGTTCACTACTGTGGTTACCCCATTGCTGAACTTGCTCACTATCCGCCCGAAGACATCGTCTATCTGCTCTTCAACAAGGAACTGCCAAGTGCGGATCAATCTGAGGCGTTCCGAAACGACCTCGCAGGACGGGGCGCCGTGCCTGATTCGGTAGCAGCTGTATTCCACACCCTTCCTCGCGACGGCCACCCGATGGATTGGTTGAGCGTTGGCATTCATACCCTCGGCATGATGGATACCACAGGTGATTGGAAAGAAGACGCCCTCAACCTCATTGCGCGCATGCCTCGCATGATGGGGCTGCTGTTCCGCATTCGTGAAGGCAGGGGTGACGATATCCCTGAGGATGATTTGAGCGGAACCATGGTTCAACGCTTTGTCCGAACACTCGCTTTGGACGGGGTCGACCAAGACCTGATGGAAAAGATCCTCGCAACCTACCTCGTGCTCCACATGGACCACGGAGGGGGTAATCTCTCCACCTTTACGGGAAAGGCCATCGCTTCCGGGCACGCCACGGTGTACGCCTCCATTGCAGGGGCCATGAACGCCCTTTCGGGACCTCTCCACGGCCGAGCCAACCAATCATGCCTCGAATTTGTTCTTCGTATTGGCACCAGCGACCCTGCCGAGGTAGAAGCCTTTGTCCGTGGAGAACTCGCTGCGAAGCGGCCCGTCTTCGGTTTCGGGCACGCCGTTCTTCGTGCTGAAGACCCACGTGCAACGGTGCAGTTCGCCTTGGGCGAGGAACTTTGCCCCGACGACGAGAACTTCAAGATCATTCGCACGTTGCGAGAAGTGGCTCCTCGTGTGCTCAGTGAGAACAAGAAAATCTCCAATCCAAACGCCAACGTGGACATTGCCAGTGGTGCCCTGCTCCATCATGTCGGATTCAAGGACCCGACCTATTACACCACGTTCTTCGGTTGGGCTCGCGTTGCCGGTATCGGGGCACAAATCATCGATGAACGTGCAGTGATGCGCAGCGGTAAGGGCACGCCCATTTACCGTCCAAAATACATCGCTGAACAACAGCACCTGCGTCACGTTGAGTGAGGATGAAGCACGGGACGAGATGTCTTCCCGCACCCACGGTGTCCAATCATTCTCGGTGCAGACCACGGCGGAGTGGCTCCTTTTGAGGCCTCAAGAATTTCCTCGGTCGAGCCCACCCAGCGCCAGCGCTTACGCCACTGCTCAACGAGTGTTTTTCGGCGCTCAAGGTCGCACTCAAGCCATCGCGGTGCTTCTTGAACCAACCCGTCAAGCAAGGATCGATGGTTCTCTTCGGTCGCCGTTGCGAGCAACGTCCACTGCTGCTCATCAAGCGGGCGAGTGCCCGGTTGATGCCATCGAGCATGACCCGATGGAAGCCAAGTGAAGGAAGGGTCGGCGTGGTCCGTAAGTCCGGTCATTCCCGCACGAAGCAGGTCGTGCTCAAGGCGGGGTTTTGTCGGCCAGACATAGGTGGCCATCCCATCTCTAGTTTTGTTGAGACGTTGGTAACTTTTGCCCGTGAGTCCGACGTGGCGGCCCACAGGGAGTCGGCTTGTGGAGGACTGGAAATATTCAACCGCACAGGGTAGCATGGAACTTCCCTGATGTCGGTGCCGTCTCACCAACCGACGAAACGGTGTGGCGATGTATTGTGGCAGGGCTTGAATTCGTTGTGTGTTTCTCGTGCCGTAGGGAGGGATGTAAGGAATGAGGGCAGCCCACGGCCGCTTGGTCTTGGCAAGCGATGCTGATTGAGGCATGCCTTTGTGGAAGGAATAGAAGACGGTGTTTTCCTTCGGGATGTCTCGTTCATCAAGCGCTGCTTCTGCTATTTCCATCGCCCGAGCGACGTGTCGGTTGTGGTGGGCTCTTCCAAGATAGCCCCCTCCAGTAGCCGCCTTGGGATGCGGTCGCTTGATTTCGATGCACCCCATCTTTCCCTCCTCGACCCATTGCCGTTGAACAGTAGGGTCGTCGAGAAGGTCTTGAAAACTGAGAAAGCCAAGATCAACCAACGCATCGTGGTCCCATTCCTCAACCCATGTTGGGCGGTTTCTAAGATGAGGTGCTGGGACGGAAACATCTCGATCGTGATGAACAATCAATTGTTCATCGGCCGTGATTCGAACATCAAACTCGATGCCGTCAAACAATTGAATGGCATGCTGGAGGCTCTCAAGGGTGTTTTCGGGAGGTTGTTTCCAAACTGCCCCTCCCTGCATATTGCTTCCTTCAGTTGCACCTTCCTCAAGGTTTGCCCCGCCAGCAACTCGTGTGAAAACAGTTCAGAGCATGCAATATGGCACCGAATGCATAAAACCGCGATTCATTGCCAGAGGTGCATGGACCCCTATCAACTCATGATGGGTATGATTGTGGTCCTCACGCCAATCATCTGTTGGTTCTTCACACGCCAGCAATCCGAATACAGGGTGCCATGGCGCTCTTGGGCAGAAGAAATCCGCAACAAACGCTACTACTTGCACGCCCTGGGCTACATCGTCATCATCCGTTGGAAAGCCATCACGGACAATTTGAACGAACCCATGAAGGCCAGAACAGGGCACTGGACAGGGTGGGTCCACGCCGTAGAGGGTGAATTCACGAAATGGTTCCAGGACGCTTTTCGAAATGACTTCTTAACGGAATTCCTCAATTTTCACTATCTGTTCGTGTATCTCTTCCTGATTTACGTGACCACGGTGTACTTCGCCTTCTCCGGTGACCGGGACATGACCGACAAAGTCACGCTGAACTACCTTCTGATCTATGCGTTGGCCGTTCCGTATTACCTGTTCTTCAACGTGGAAGTGACCTCCTCATGGATTCCGAACATGGATGCGTTGTTGTACCATGATGGATGGTACACGGTCTTCTACGCACTTCATGATCCGCTCGACAACGCTGTTCCGAGCCTCCACGTGGCGATTCCGTTCGGCATTTTGATGTTGAATTACCTCCATGTGAGGGAAGCAGGTGGCACGTTGAGAGAATGGCGGCACTGGCCGTATCACGTGTTCGTTTTGGTAAACACCTTGCTGTTTATGTTCACCATCCTCTATCTGGGAATTCACTGGTTCGTTGATATCCCGCTCGGTATTCTTATCGGCGGTGTCGGGGCGCTCTTCATCCACCATCTCCAACCACGGCTTCGCAACGATTACGGCCCTGTGTTCAAAGGCATCACTCGTGAGAAAGTCCGCCGTCATATTTTGGTTGAAGGCATCGTCATGTTGCTGCTCCTAACGTGCATGATGATGGCTGTCAATTACCAGGAGTCGACCATCGATGAACGGGTATCGTTCCGATTGGGTGAAGGTGACAGCACCTTTGAGATTCTTCAGAAATTTGACACCGGCGAAACCATCCAGTCCAACATCACGAATCTCAACGAAGTTGGAACGCTCGAGGTCGTTGTCGTCATGGTAGAAGCAAGCGTTCCGGCCATGGAGACCGGTGCTCTTGATTGGGAGGTGATGACAGGCTTGGGCGACCATTACGAAATCGCACCTCAAACCACGTTGAGTTTGGAGGTTGCCTCACCGGATAATTACTATTTCATTGTCATGCATTACGATGGAGGTGGCGCCAACGAATCGGTGATGGAGGTGCGCATCATGAACGATTATGGGGGTGACAAGATGGGCCAAGCCGTCCTGTTGAGCCTCCCCTCTCTTTGGATGACGGGTTTTGTCGTCTACCGATTGTATCGGCTGAAGAAGGAAGGCCGAAGTTGGATTGATTCTACACCCTCATATGTGTGGGCTTCTTCGCAAAGCGCGGACGAAGAGGCGTAATCGCATGACGGAGACATCCATTGAAACCACCGTGCAGCGGTTGGCTGACAGTTCAGGCGGTCAAATTCTAGTCTCGGCCGTTGAAGGGCTCCGTCGTTCGTTGAAGTGGTATCTTTCTCTGTTTGCCGTGGGGTTTGTAGCTGCGTTTCCACTGACCCGAGGAGTCATCTCCTGGCTCATCGATGCCGACCGTTTGCCAAGCGGGGTTGACATCATCGTTGTTTCACCGGTTGAGTTCTTGTTCCTACAGTTGCGGATGGCCGGTTCCGTGGGTTTGGCTCTTGTCGTGTTGTTCATGATCGTTCAAGTGACCCTGCACGGCGTCCGTCATCAGGCGGTTCAAGCGAGGCTGCAGGAGCTGGAGGTTTCCCTTCCACGCCCCGGGCCGGCACTCGTGTTGAGTTTGCTGACCTCGTTGTTGCTGATGATTGGAGGTCTTCTCTATGCATGGCACGGCTTGATTCCGATGCTGTTGGATTACCTGACCACCGATGCCCAACAAGCCGGCCTTTCCACCGAATGGCGGTTGTCCGGATATGCAGAGTTTGTGGTGAATTTGCTGGCGGCCTCCGCCATTGGGTTTCAAGCCCCTTTGGTGACGACCCTCGTTCTGCGCTCGGGCGCAGTGACTCATCAACAACTCCGTTCATGGCGACGTGGTATCTGGTTTGGGGCGTTCGTGATGGGGGCGATGATGTCCCCCCCTGACCCGTTGTCGCTGTTTCTCGTGGCTCTTCCAGTCGTGTTGCTGTTTGAACTGGCGATGCTCGTGGATGGCCTCAGCAGGCATTCAGACGATTGAGCAAAGCATCGGTTTGAACCGGCATGTTTCCCGGTCTTGGTTGATACGATAGCCCGTGGAAATCCGAGCCCACGGTGATGGACAATCCCTGTTGTTGCGCCTGTGTCATCAATTCAAAGCGATATGCATCGCCATGGCTCCTGTGAACGGCCTCAACCGCATCAACATCCAACGCAACCAGCACTTCGACCAGTTCTGGC
>Ga0181569_10003660_pt1 | contig 11924 bp, 10 predicted proteins | sample 101ome_19_FD_132452 | JGI IMG/M metagenome (GOLD analysis project Ga0181569, IMG submission 132452) | Coastal salt marsh microbial communities from the Groves Creek Marsh, Skidaway Island, Georgia - 101405AT metaG (megahit assembly) | ecosystem: Environmental > Aquatic > Marine > Intertidal... | reverse complement strand
TTCGCCGCGTTCGATCCAAAACTCACAACCTCATTCTCAATCTTACGCCCAAGACGAAATTCACGAACGCATGCACGAAGTCAGGGGAATTTCTTTCCTGGAAAGAAAAAGCCGAGGCGGGAGACGAGCGAGCCAAGCTGCTCGTAGAAAAATATCATCACCGCCCCCGTATCGAACTCTACGAAGTCGGCAAGGCTTGGCACGATTGGAACAATCTCGCTGACTCCCCCGAGCACGTCGAGATCAAGAAAGAGCTTCGCAAACAACTCGACGCATGGATGAAAGAATGCGGAGATCTCGGGCAGGGCACGGAACTCGCAGCATACGAGCACCAAGGTGGCAAGAGTAAGAAGAATAAGGGAAAAGCCAAGGGAAAGGCAAAGAAGTAGACTTCCCTTCCTCCGCCAGATCATTTCCCGCAATTTCGCAATCCAATTTGCTTGCGATTTGGGCCGTTTCCATTTATCACAGGTAGGATGAGTGATCAGGATACCCCGCCGCCAATGGACCCGAATCCGGAAGAAGACAATCCGGTCGATGATGCTGTTAATGATGCAGGCGAGGCAGTTGATAAGGCTGTCGACTCTGCCGACGATGATCCAGGCGAGGCGGTTGATAAGGCTGTCGACTCTGCCGACGAAGCCGTAGAATCTGCTGCAGAAAAAACCGCTGAAGCCGTCGACAGCGCAGTCGAATCCGTCAAGGAAGCTGCTGCAGCACCTTCTACAGGAGGCATCGGCCTCGGACAGGGCAAGCTCGGCGAAAGTGATGAGCGAACGATGGGAATGCTGGCTCACATCCTAGGTGGAGTGACCTGCATTGTTGGACCGCTCATCATTTGGATGATCAAAAAAGACGAAAGTCCATTCGTCGATGATCAAGGCAAAGAGGCTACGAACTTTCAGATCACGATTCTGATCTCTCACGTCGTCAGCATGATTCTCGGTGCTCTTACCGGAGGATGCGCCAGCATCATTCTGAGCCCCTGCATTTGGCTCTTCAGCATCATCCTCGCGATCCTCGGAGGCGTAGATGCCAACAAAGGAAAAGCCTACCGTTACCCCTTTGCGCTGCGCCTGATCAGCTAAGATCGCCCCTCCCCGCCTCCCCGCACATTTCCCATGACGCAAAACAAGGGCCTTCTCGGCCTGAACGAGCCGCAGCGTACTGCGGCCGAACATATTCACGGACCCGTTCTTATCCTTGCCGGTGCTGGCACCGGGAAAACCCGTGTGGTTACGACCCGTATTGCCGGAATGCTTTACAACGACATTCCGGCGAGCCAGATTCTCGCCGTTACCTTCACGAACAAGGCAGCGAATGAAATGCGCGAGCGCGTTGGCACAATGGTCGAGGAGGGCATGGCCAAGGACACCACCATCTGCACCTTTCACAGTCTTTGCGTGCGCCTCCTCCGCTCGAGCATCGAACGGCTCGGATACAAAAAGACATTCACGATCTACACCCAGAGCGACCAAATCGGCCTACTGAAACGAATCATCGTTCGCAAACTCGGAAAAGACGAAAGTCTCGATCCGAAAATGGCAAACATGATGATCAGCCAGGCGAAAAACTCAGGCCAGCCAGTCAGTGATCAGGAAGATGCCCTCATTGCCGAAGTCTACCGCACCTACCAGAAAGAGCTCAAAGCACTCAACGCCGTCGATTTCGATGATCTAATGATTCTCGCCGTGCGCGCTCTCGAAGAAAATCCCGATGTGCGGAAAGAATGGCAGCGGAAGTTTCGCTTCATTATGGTCGATGAGTTTCAGGATACAAATCATCTCCAGATGAGCCTGCTCCGCAATCTCGTCGGACCCGAGCAGAATGTCTGCGTCGTCGGAGACGACGACCAGAGTATTTATGGCTGGCGCGGTGCTGATATCACGAACATTCTAGATTTCGAGCGATTCTTTCCGAATCCCAAAGTCATCAAGCTCGAAGAAAATTACCGCTCAACCAATCGCATTCTCCGTCTCGCCAACAGCCTCATTCGGCACAATATCGACCGACGCGAAAAAACACTCTGGAGCAGTCGTGGCGAAGGAGAAAAGATTCGACTGGTATCCATGCCGGATGCAGAGACGGAAGCGGAGTGGATCGTGGCGGAAATTCTCGAATACCACCGGATCGACCGCCGGAAATACGACGACATCGCGATCCAATTTCGGATGAACAGCCAGTCCCGCTTGCTTGAGGAAGCTCTTCGTAAGGCCGAGGTTCCTTACAAACTCATCGGTGGCCAATCATTCTATGAACGCAGAGAGATCAAAGACATTCTCGCCTACCTGAATCTGTTCCTCAACCACGACGACGATGTCAGCCTGCTGCGAGTCATCGGGACTCCATCACGAGGCATTGGCCAGGGAACTGTCGCACTCGCAACCCAGTTCAGCATCGATCACCAGATCAGTATCTTCGAAACGCTGAACGACTTCGAGTTTCTCGCCACCCTCACAAAGCGCGCTCAGAATGCGATCGAAGCATTCTGCGACTTTCTTCACCGATACAGCGATTCCGCTCACACAGACTCGGCAAATTATGCGACGATGACTGAGGAACTTCTCAAGGAGATCGAGTATTCCGATTTCCTCAAAAAGAACTGTAAGACTCCCGAGGAAGTCGACATGCGTCGCAGAAATGTCGCTGAACTGATCGAGGGAATGCACCATCACCTCGAAAAATCGAAGCGTGGGCTCCGTGGATTTCTCGACAGCGTTGCCCTGGCGCAGGATAAGGAAGACAAAGATGATGACGGGGGCGAAGGCGTCTCGCTCATCACGATGCACGCCGCCAAAGGCCTTGAATTTGCCGTGAGTTTTATCGTCGGCGTCGAGGATGGCATTCTCCCCCACTCCCGCTCGATCGAAGAAGGAACCCGCGACGAGGAGCGCCGCCTTTTCTATGTCGGAATTACCCGGGCGATGGAGGAACTCACCATCACCTGGTGCCACAGCCGTCGTCGCTACGGAGACAACCTCCCATGCCAGGCGAGCTCCTTTTTCCGCGAACTCAACAAGGACGAGCTGGACGAATCTGATCACGAAGAGTTGGCGTCCGCACCCGTCGAGGAGGCCGTTGCGGAAGACTACTTCGAGCAAATGAAACAGATGCTTTCCGGTTAGCGATTGCGTCTTTTCCAACTTGCACCTGCCTCAGCCCTGTCGGAATTTCCCCTGTGTCCGAAATTAATTTCAAAAAAGGAAACGAGACGCTGATCAAGGTGCTCGATGGTGCATCTACGAAACTGCGTTCCCTCCTCAAAAAACAAGGTCGACTCGAAGCCGGAGCCCTTCGTGTCGCTGTCATTGGTGGCGGCTGCTCCGGCCTGCAATACAAGATGGATCTCGTCGACGGTCCCGCCAACCGGGACATCATGGTCGAATCAAACGAAGTCCGTGTCGTGATCGACCCGAAGAGCGCGCTGTTCGTTACCGGCTCCGAGCTCGACTTCAGCGAAGACCTTCAGCAGGGCGGATTCAAAGTCACGAACCCGAACGCTGTCGTGACATGCTCCTGCGGCGAGAGCTTTGCGGCGTGATCAGGCCGCAGTCCAAAGGTGATTCTTTTGGAGGACCGACAGGGCGAGATGCGTCATGGGTGATGCACCTTACCCGGCTTTCTCAATCCTGGGCCACTCTGGCTCTGATCGCCGATGTCTTCGGGAATTTCGTTTGCATAGTCCATCAGCTCTTTCGCCACGATTGATCAGTTTCACAACTCCATTCCGAAACGTTTCAGGATCGCGATCATCACCAGGTAGAGAACCATCGTGACGAGACAACAAATAATCAAATTCGGCCAGAACGAGAGTCCTTTTTTCAGCAAAAAGGGGAAGAGGAGAAACATGGGCAAGCTCGGCAGCACGAACCAGAAAACCCCTGCGGAATGGGCGGCGAGCTTTTCGGTCTGCTCTTCGGGAGCGCCTTTCAGGTCCCACCAGATATAGACAAAAGTAATCAATGAGACGAGCGGCAGCGAGGCTATCATGCTGCCAAGCAGCGGCTTGCTCCTCGTAATTACGATCTCGTTGACCAGATAGATCAGTCCGGCAGAGAGTAGAAGTTTAATCAGCATCACCATGATTGGAGCCTATGCCGATCTGAACTTCGCTGTCACGAATCAATCAAACTCAATCGCGCGAGGAGCCGGTAGACGCACGCGCTGCGCCGGGATATCTTCTTCCTCGGACTCAACGATGACGGGGCGAGCTACGGGGATTCCATTGTCGTCGACTGCCTCTTTCTCTTCGCCTTCCACAATTTCCTCTTCAACAACTGCAGGTGCAACTCGCGCCCGGAGAACAGGTGCGATGGAATTGTAAGGGTCATCCGTTCCGATGACTGTTGGCGCGATCGGAAAAACTGGCTCCGTATTCTGCACCACAAAAGTCGGACGGATCGGACCCGACCCATTCACACGAGTCAAGGTAGGCATGCGACGTCCACCGCGCCCGTGAACGCTGCAAATATGATTCAGGTTCGTACCGGGACGGAGATATTCTACGTAGGTGCAGCGCACCTGTGAGCTGATTCCGTTTCCTTTGTCTTTCATCTCGTAGCAGTCGTCACTTGCGAGTTCACCGGAATGCAGACAGATTTCGACCTGCTCGGCGTCGGGCGGCGGGAGAAAGGCACGAGGCTCGAACTTTTTCGCGGCCGTATTCATAACCTGCGTCCAAACTGGCAAAACCGTATCGGAACTGAAAGCTCCCGGGTAGATCGTTTTGCTCTGGTCAAAACCAGCCCAAACCAGGCAGGTAACTTCCGAGGTGTAGCCAGCAAACCAATTGTCAGTAAAATTGTATTCCGTTCCCGTTTTGCCCGCGACAGGGAAATCCCCAAGGCCGTATTTCCGTTTCGCTTTTGCGGCGGGCCCATCCTTAAACGCATCCTGCAAGATGCTGTTGATCTGGTAAGCGGTATAGGAATCAACCACGGGTGCACTTCGCAAACCGAAGTCGGGCGTGTAGATCACGTTACCAGACACGTCCTTGATGTTCGAAATGATATGAGTTTCGCGAGGTCTACGCCCACTATTCGGAAAAATCGTATAGGCCAGACAAAGGTCCTCAGGAGAGGCTGGGTTTCGCCCGAGGAAGGTAGCGTTGAATTTTTTGAGATTCCCCTCAAAGACGAGTCCCGCGGTCTCAGCGAGCTGGACGACATCTTCCGTGCCAACCTTTTGTCCGAGACGAACGGACGCGGCATTCTTTGATTTCGCGAGAGCAACGCGAGCCGTAATACGATTCTCGTAGACGTTATCGAAGTTTTCCGGGCCCCACTCCCCGAGAATTCCCGTCGTTCCGCCAACCATGATCTGGCGGGTATCCATCGGTGTATCCTCGACGACCGTTCCGGGAAAGAAGCCTTTTTCAAAGGCCGCCGCGTAGACGAACGGCTTGAAGGCAGTTCCGGTTGGGCGACTTCCCTGGCTCACTCGATCAAACTGGCTATCATTGAAATCCCTGCTCCCGACCTGCGTTATGACTGCGCCGGTCTTGTTGTCGATCATGATGACCGCACCCTGAAGGTATTTTGGTGCCGCAAATTCCTGATCCGGTAACGCATTCTCGCGGAAGGCGGCCTTCTCCTTTTTATACTGTGCGAGAGTTGGATGCTCGAAATCCGGATGCTGCTCGATCATGCCGAGTTGCTCTCTCAGTGCCTCTTCGGCAACGGCCTGCACATCGCCATCGATAGTAGTGTGAATGTGAAAACCACCTTTCGAAACCGCCTCGTAGCCAAGCAGTTCAATGACTTCCTGACGCACGTTTTCGTATACGAAGGCTGACTTACCGGTGATATTTACTTTGGCCACCGTGCGAACCTCTGCTTTTTGCGATCGGGCAGTTGTATCGTCGTCGATGAATCCTTCGGCATTCATCCTGACGAGCACGTGATTTCTCCAACGCTTCGAAGTATCCGGGAAAGAGCGTGGTGAACGGTGATAAGGGTTCGGGACAGCTGCAGCAAGGGTCGCACCTTCGAGCACAGAAAGGCGGGAAGGATCTTTACCAAAATATCCCTCCGAGGCAGAAGCAATACCGTAATAGCCGCTGCCGAAGTAGATCTTGTTGATATAGAGCTCGAGAATTTTCTGCTTCGAGCCGATCTCTTTCTCAATCCGACGAGCGAGGAAAATCTCGGTAATCTTTCGGCTGACGGTCCTGTCCTTCAGCTCGAAAGTCTGGCGTGCAAGCTGTTGGGTGATCGTCGACGCTCCCTGATTCCACCCTTTCGAACGCAGCGCATAGTAAACGGCACGCAAGATACCATAGTAGTCGACTCCGTCGTGCTCGTAGAAACGGCTGTCCTCCGCAGCGAGGAGGGCATTGATGAAGTGATCCGAAACATCATCCAGCGTGACCGGACGCCTGTTCTGCACAAAAATTCGGCCCAACTCCTGACCGTTCCGATCAAAGATTCGACTGGCGACCTCGACCTTGCCGATGTCCGACATGTCGAATGACTCGGCTAGATCATATCGCGGCTTGCAGTAGAAAAAGGCACCCGCCGCTCCGATGATTGTGACCATCAGGCAAAGGAGAAAGCAGAAGCTGAGAAACTTAAACCAGAAGACAAGGCTACGTCGGCGCTTCGCTCTGCAGACCGCTGATTCGTCGAGCGGCGGCAGGTCGACCACATTACTGACCGGAGGTTCGCCACTTCCGATGGCCTCGAAATCGCTGTCTGAAGGGTCGTCGGACACGATAGAATTTTGTCAAAGGGGTTGGAGGGAGTAGGATTCCACAGCATGGCTGCCGATACAAGACCCTACGTCAATGGAAAAGATACGCCTCTTTTGGAAATCGTCTTTCAAGAAATCGAAAAAAGTCCGGAGGGATCGATATCTTTTTCGGACTTCGTTGAACTCGCACTTTACCACCCGGAACACGGCTACTATGCCTCTCCAGAGCGAAGAAAAGTGGGACGTCGGGGAGATTTTTACACCAGCGTATCTGTCGGGGAACTGTTCGGTTTTCTGCTTGGGGAGAAAATCGTGGCGGCATGGAAGGAGCATTTCGACTCAGGCACTCCTTTTGTGATTATCGAACAAGGTGCTCACGATGGACAGCTTGCCTCGGACATCCTTTCCGCCCTTGTTGTAAACGAGAGAGTGGATACGAATCAAATCACCTACCGCATCGTCGATCCTCGATCTGAGACTCGTGCGTTTCTGCGCGAGCGATTTGCGGATTCTAAGATTCCGGTCGAGATCGTCGGGACATTGGAAGAAGCCCGGGCGGCTCAGGGGATTTTCCTCTGCAATGAATTGCTCGACGCCCTTCCCTTCGACCGTGTCATGTTCAGCGATGGGGAGTGGAACGATCTCCGAGTCACGCGCCACGAAGGCGCCCTCGCCTGGACGGCAGGAGATCTCACTCCCGAGCAGAAACCCCTGCTCGAAAAATGCGAGGGCGAATACCCCGAGGGTTACGTCACCGAAATCTGCCCCGCGCTTTTCCCGTGGATGAAAGACGCCGGACAGTTCTTCGACAAAGGTCTCTGGTGGATCATCGACTACGGGTATGGCGCAGACGATTACTTCGCGCCGAGACGAAAAACCGGCACGCTCCGCTGCTATCGTGATCATCAGGCAACAGAAGATCCATTCTCCTTTCCCGGTGAAACCGACATCACCGCTCACGTAAATTTCACCCACCTGCGAGAAGCCGCGACGGCAAACGGGCTCGAATGGCGAAAATTCACCGATCAACACCACTTTCTCGTGGACGCTGCAAAGTCCTGGCTCCTGTCAATCGAGGGAAAGGCGGCCGAGGGGGAATCCGCAAAAAAGCTCCGGCAATTTCAGACCCTGACCCATCCAAGCCTAATGGGGCAGCAGTTCAAGGTGGCGGAGTTGGGGAAAAGCCTCTAGCCGCCCTCCACCAGTGCCTGGACACTCGGCACAAAAGTCTCATCCCGCTTCAGGGCATCGAGAAAAGACGGAAACTGCGGCTCCCATCCTGTCGCTCGAAACGCGGCATTGCTGACGATTTTATCCGTCCAGGCTCGCTTGCGATTTTTTTCGGGCTCGGCCTCGGGCGGATGCGGTTTCTGGAAAAAATCGGACAGCTTTTCGTAAACTTCGCGCTGCGTCAGTGGTGTATTGTCGACGACATTGTAACAAACTCCCTTTTCGCCTGAATCAATCGCGTGCAAAATCCCGCCGATGATGTCCTCGCGGTGAATTTGATTCACGTGTCGGCTCACTTCGCCCGCTTCGATCTTCGCGGTCCCTTCGAGAATTCGCTTCAGATAAATCGAACGTCCTGGCCCGTAGATTCCTGCTAGCCGAAGTGCAACACCGCCGCCGTCGCGTACGAGCGTTTCTGCCTCTACCAAAATCCGGCTCGTCTCGCGATCAGGCGAGGTTTCCGACTCCTCCGTCACGACGGATCGGTCGGTTTGCCCATAGACGCTCGTGCTACTGGTAAAAAAGATCGGCACGCCCGGAAACAAGGCCTGCAAATTCGCAATTCCATCGAGAAAAACAGCCCGATAGGCATCCGCTCCTCCACGACTTGAACTCGCGCAGTGAACAATCGCTGTCGGCATTCCTACCAGAGAATCCGCCAATCGTGACATCGACTCCGCAGAACTGACGTCTCCTTCAAGCAGCGGATAGCCCGTCTTTTCATCGACGCTGCGATTCACCGCGACAACCTCGCGGCCTTCTTCGTGCAGGCGCGCCACCAGAGCCGCTCCCACATACCCATGTCCAATCACCAAAATCATTTTCACCTTCTACGCTACCTTACTTCTGCACTTTAATGATACGTCCTCCGCCACAAGCCCACTCCTGAAATTCACTTGTTTGCTCCGTCGGACGATTTGGATGCCCCGCTGCCCATGGGGAAAATGCGGGAAGACGCCACAATTCTCCGCCTTCGGCAAAACGCTCGCGAGTCAGCGCAGGGAGACCCAAAGAAGTTCCCGCTCCATCAGCAAAGCGAACCGATGGATGAAAATGCCCCGTCACTTCGATCCACTTTTCGGTATCCCGAGGGCACCGATCGAGATGACCATGGTGAAAGAAAAACTGTCCCGACTGGTATGACGGGAGAAAGTCGAAAGCCCGGCGCACTTCGCCACGGTCGTGGTTTCCCTCGATGAGAATCAGTTCCGGCACGAGTTCATGCAGGGTGCCCAACCAAGCGATCGCCTCACGGGGAGCCGCGGCACTATCGACGACATCGCCCACGAGAATGAGCTGATCCGGATTCCAGGTTTCCACCATTTCGTGCAAGCGTTGCACGATTGTCTCCATCCCCCAGAGCGGCCAGAGTCCGCCGGCAGCACGTCGACTGACTTCGTAGCCGAAATGCAAATCCGACGCGACAAGCCAGCCAGCCTCTCGATGAAAAATCCCGAGACGCGAGTCGAGAACCACATTCTCCGAGACCTCCTCGAATGCAAAAGCATTTTCAGGATCCTTCGGCTCGCGGGTAACTTCGGTTGATTTTTCGACGGGGTCGATCATTCTAGCGGACTCGAATTTATCCCAAGCCAGCCCTATGTCAGAGGAAAATCCAGCCGCAAACAATGAAGACCTTGGCGAACTCCTGAAAGTTCGCCGCGAGAAGCTCGATTCTCTCCGCGAGATGGGCATTGATCCGTTCGGTAAGAAGTTCGAAATCACCGACTCTCCTGCCGCTCTCCGCGAAAATTTTGGAGAGGAAAAACAGGTCCGCATCGCCGGACGAATCACCGCTCTGCGCGACATGGGAAAAAGCAACTTTCTCGACATCTCCGACATCAACGGTCGCATCCAGATTTTCGTAAATCAGAAGCAGATCGGCGAAGAGAATTGGGCTGCCTACAAGCAGCTCGATATCGGCGACTGGATCGGCGTTGAAGGCGAAACGTTCACGACCAAAGTCGGAGAACCTTCTGTCAAAGCGAATGTGGTCACGGTTCTCTCCAAGTCCCTACGTCCGATGCCGGACAAGTTTCACGGCGTTGTTGATCCGCAGATCAAATACCGCCAGCGCTACCTCGATCTCATTGCGAACGAGCGTTCCCGCGAGGTCTTTCTTCAACGCTGCCGCATGGTTGCCGAAATCCGGCGCTACCTTGGCGACATGGGCTTTCTTGAGGTAGAAACACCCATGCTCCAGGATGTCCCCGGGGGCGCTGCCGCTCAGCCATTTGAAACGCGCCACAATGCCCTCGGCATGGACATGTCTCTCCGCATCGCGCCGGAGTTGTATCTGAAGCGTCTCCTCGTCGGTGGATTCGACAAGGTTTTTGAACTCAATCGCAGCTTTCGCAACGAAGGCATCAGTCGGCGCCACAACCCGGAATTCACGATGCTGGAAGCCTACTGGGCCTACGCCGATTTCGAGCAGATGGCTGACATGGTCGAGGATCTCGTCTGCACCCTTGCTGAGAAATTCTGCGGTGGTCTCAAAATTGAACACAAAAACGCCGAAGGCGAAGTCACCAAAACGATCGACCTCTCGCGCCCCTGGCGACGCGCTCCATACAAAGATCTCGTCGCTGAAGCGGCCGGAGCCGACTGGTGGGATCTGGACGAAGCGAGCCGGCGCGCGCGCTGCGAAGAACTCGGAGTTGAGATTTCCAGCGAAATGGAAGATTACGAGATTTCCCAGCAGGTGTTTGAAAAGCTCGTCGAGGAAAAGTCAATCGACCCCATCTTCGTGACCCATGTTTCCAAGGAGCTCGTGCCTCTCGCGAAGCAAAACACGAGCGATGACTCCATCGTCGACGTCTACGAACTCATCATCAACGGCGCCGAGATTTCACCCGGATACTCTGAGCTGAATGATCCCGATGTTCAGCGTGAGCGGCTCGAAGATCAGGCTGGCGAAGAAATCCAGAAAATCGACGAGGACTTTCTCCTCGCATTGGAGTATGGCATGCCACCAGCTGGTGGCATCGGCATTGGAATTGACCGGCTCATGATGATGCTCACCGGCGCCGAGTCGATCCGCGACGTGGTGCTCTTTCCCCAGCTAAAGCGGCGGGAGGGGTGAGCAATACGGGAACAGAGCAAAACTCAACCCTGTTTGCCCATCCGCCCAAACCTGTTAGCTGCTCGACTCAACAGGGTATGCTGTGGCATCATGGCTCTACCATGCGCATCTTCGGCAAAACGATTTCGGTCAAATCCATGCCGATCCTCAATACGGAACTCGGCCCCGATGCCATGAACTTCACTCCCCTCTCTTCGCATTTATCGAATGAGGCCATGACGGAGCTCGACAAGGTATTTGATTACTTGATGGAGAATCCTGATGCCCGTATCCAGATCGACTGGCACACGGATGCCGTCAAACACCACGATCAGGTTCTGTCAGAAGCCCGGGCAACATCTGCTGCAACTTATCTTGCTTCGAAGGGTATTGACGCAAGCCGCATTGAAACGGCTGGATCCGCGAACAATCACCCCCCCTTGAAGGAAATACGAAAGCGGCCAAAGAAGCGAATCGTCGTGTCAAAATTCGTGTACTCTAAGGCGACGTCGATAACTTACTCGTCTCCGGCACCACCACCAGAGTTTCCGAGCTCGGCGTGCTCAGGCGGCAAAGCATTGGTAAAGCGACTCTTGTCGATCGCTTTCATGTAGGCTTCAAGCGCGGAGACTTCCCCGCCCACGAGCTTAGCCCAAATGGCGTCGTCCATGAACTGCATACCATACTCTTTACCTCCGGTAATGATGTCGTGGAGCTTCTGGGTTGAACCCTCGCGGATCACAGAACTGACCGCAGGAGTGGAGACAAGGATCTCATTCACGGCAACTCGACCAGGCTGATCATCGCGCTTGAGGAGGAGTTGGGCAACAACACCGCGGAGCGATCCGGCAAGCATTGTCCGGACTTGGGCCTGTTGGTCGGATGGAAATACGTCGACAAGTCGGTCTACGGTTTTCCGCGCATTGTTCGTATGCAGCGTTCC
>Ga0181569_10003659_pt1 | contig 11926 bp, 15 predicted proteins | sample 101ome_19_FD_132452 | JGI IMG/M metagenome (GOLD analysis project Ga0181569, IMG submission 132452) | Coastal salt marsh microbial communities from the Groves Creek Marsh, Skidaway Island, Georgia - 101405AT metaG (megahit assembly) | ecosystem: Environmental > Aquatic > Marine > Intertidal... | reverse complement strand
GGATTCTTCATCCACACCGACGACCAATCGATTGTTCGACGTGATGTTCTGTGCCGTGACGTTCCCGTTCGCGACGAGCAAGTTCGTGGCACCCGCCACGGTATCGATAAAAAATTCGTTGTTTGCACCGACGTCGAACGCGTGCGTCGGGTTGCTCGTTTCCACACCCAACTGCGATCCGATGAACGCTCTGTTGAAAAACGCCGCCTTGTCTGGTACGGTCAACACGACTTCTTGTCCATCGTCCATGTATAATTCGGGTGTCGGCACGCCCATCTCGAACGTGTGCACGGGATCGAGCACGCCCGCGAGACCGATGTTCGCCGAAAGGACATTCGACGCCTCCAAGTCACCACAGATGATGTTGTCCACATTCTGCCCCGCCTCAACGTTCTGAGGATCGAGGCGGGACACGAACACCTGCGAAAACTTACCGACGGAACCGACGAACGGCATGTGTCACTACTAGTACCTACGAAGAAAATCGCAACCCACAGACGCCATCCTTTATGGACAGCACATTCCACGAGACCGCCATGACGGTGAGTGCCTGATTGGACGGGCGGTTCACGCCTTTCTCCACACCTCGAAGGACGAGCTTGGCGCTGTCGAGTCTGCTGAAATTCAGTGAACCACTGCTCTTGTATTGTTCTGGGTTCAGGGCGAAATGATAGCTGAAATATCTGGTGTAAAACGGACAGTCGTTGTCCTCGTCGAACTGAATGATCCCGTACGGACAGTTGTAATACGTCTGCACGGTGTGGAAATACATGGGACTCATCTTCTCAACGAGCGGTTCGCCGTTGATCACGATGTCCGCGTTCAAAAACGTGAATCGGTCGTTCTCTTCATCGCTCGACAGGGTGTTGTACCCGAAGAACAGACTTTTCACCGGGTGATTCAGGAAGGACAGATCGATCGAGTTATTCCCACCGATTTCGTTCACGTTATTGGTCACCGTGTCCAAGACGTCCGACGACAGAGATTGCACCTGAGTGATGACCAAATCCATCTGCCGAGACACGAGACTTTGTCGTTCGTCTGTGTCCAAGAAGATCGCGTTGCAATAGCACCGAGCCTTGCGTTCGTCCGCGGTGAGCGTGGACACGTACGCGTCGTCCAGATTCACTCGAATCTCCACCTCGTGAAATTGCATGGCGACGAGTGGCAAAAATCCACCGTTCATGCCTCCACAGAAGAAGAATTGGAGGGGTACGAATCCTTTGGTCGTCGTCGACACCGGGTTATTCATCTCTTGCGAGCGCGTCCACGTCGGGGACAGGTAAATCTGCCAGATGTCCGTCAGGTATTCGTACTTGTGACTGTCGATCTTCACACCGCCGATGTACAGATCGATGGTCGATCCCTTGAACAATTTCGTGGCGATGTCCGTGCCCTCGAACCACACGGCGTTGATCAAATCACCGACGATCGGAATCTTGATGCTCGTGTCTTGTTGGGTGATGTCCTTCAAATATTTCGGGGTCTGTGCGAAATTCGTGTGTCGCGTGAACTTGGATCTGAAAGGGCTGTGTCCCAAATCATCCGATAACAGGAACGTGTCTTGAATGCCTTTGCTCGCGAGACTGATGATAGACATCTCTTACTAATACAAAACTAGAAATTAAATGCAAACCCTTTCGGCACGTCGGGCTGAGACGTGGCGGAGCTATTACATCCTTTCGCCGTGTGAATTTTGAAACCACCCGCGCGGTAGACTTTCATGCGTTTGTAAAACATGGACACCAACATGCTCCAATCGTCTCTGATGTCGTAGATGAAAGGTGGATTCTTCTTTCCCTTGGTCTCGCGCATGATGCGACCGATCGATTGGGTGATGTCAGATTTCGGTGAAGCCAGGAGAACCGTGTCCAACGCGGGAATGTCTAAACCTTCGTGCGCCTGTGCAAAAGTTGCGAAGATGATCTTCTGTTCACTCGACGCCTCGAGGTCACGCTGTTTCATTCCACCCATGTACAACCCAGACGTCTTCGGGAACGCTTGGTGTAAATATTCACAGTGCCATCGTCTGTCCGTGAGAACGAGTAATCGACGCGTACCCTTGGAAGCTTCCTTGATGGTCTTGATCAGGAATGCGTTTCGATCCTTCAACTCCACGAGCATGGTTATCATGTTCGCCAGGCATACCTTCCCCTGTCGGGTTAGCGGCGGTCCCTCTTTGTACATCTCGTGTGTGAACGCGAGCGTGAACACTTCGACGTTCTCTTGATTTTTTCGTTCGACTTGGAAGAAACACGGACCCATGAAAAATTCCATGACTTTCCGGAGTCCATCCTTCCTGTCGGGTGTTGCGGACAAACCAAACAAATGTCGAGGATTCAGTTTGAATAGTGCCCGACTGAACGACCGGGCGCATATGTGATGACACTCGTCCACGATGCACGTTCCAATGGATGCGAAATCTTCGGTCGAGTATTCTTTCTGACTCAGACTCTGCAACATGGCGATCACGAAATCCGCCTCGACGTCGAGTTTCGGACCTTGCACGACACCGATGGTCGCCCCCGGACAAAACTGCGCGATGCGTTCTCGCCACTGATCGGCGAGGAAGCTCTTGTGGACGACAATCATGGTTCTGTACCCGAGTCGCGCGGCTATCGCCAGCGCGCACGTTGTCTTCCCATACCCACATGGGAGACTGAGGAGCCCAGAAGAAGCCTTAATAGCTGAATCAACTGCGGCATTCTGATGGGTCGTGTCCCTGAGGACTCCGGTGAATTTGATAGGACAGCGACGGGGAACGATTCTTTTGTCTTCGTCGGGGGTTCCGAATTTAGTTTGGGCGTAAAACTTGGGGACGCATATACCACCTGTTTTTTTCGCGAGACGAAAAACTTTGAAAGGTGGTGCTGGAAAACCTCCATAGTCTTTGTTGTCCGTGATGGGACGTACTGTGAGTTCTTTTTTAATTTCACTTATCGGACCATCGTAAACAATACACCCACTCGCCGTTAAAACCGTTCGAACCATACCCGAAAATATTTTCAAACGTTTATGCCCACTCGGCACCTCACTTTCGAACGCGCGAAGCATTTTCACCATGCACGCCACCATACATGTCTGCTGTTTCCCGGATTGTCGCCGACCCCTCGTGGATCAGAAGGACAGACACGACGCGCAACCGTGTATGCACGGTGTGTGTTGCTCGGCGTGCAACGCCGCGCGCGTGATCCCCAAACGCTCGAACATGCTCGTATCGGCTTTAAACGGTCTTGAGTAAAAAATTGAAATTTCAATTTCAACACATTATAAACGAACTCAGAAAATCGAAAGTCGTCAGAATCCGACGCATCATGTCTACCATCACCGAAAACATCATCAACACTCGTTACTTCAAGAAGGCTGTCTCCGAGGCGAGAAAGTTCTCCGCCCAAGACCTCGGACTCCTTCGCGCGTACTACCTATCCGCGAAGAACGAGAGTTCATTCCTTTTCCAATGGCTCGACCGACTCGAGAAGGGCGGACTCACGCGAGAACAGGTGCTGTCCGTCATACACGGTGCCGACGACAACGCGGCGAAGAAAACCCCTGCAAGTCCTCGAAAGTACCAAAGAAAACCTCGAGCGACCACGCCGACACCCGAAGTCTCACCGGCGACGTCACCAAGACGCCCGCCGAAGAGGAAACAACAGGAGGAACAGCCGAAAACTCCGACGGTAGCGACCGTCACGCGGAGTGCCTTCACACCGCCGCCCAAAAAAATTCGGTCTTCCAAGCACGAAATCCAAGTCGACGATGAACCCGAAGACGACGACTCGTCATCTTCCGACGACGATGATGAAGACCACGATCGTGATCATGAAGACGAAGAAGATCAATAAATTTTTGTTATTAAAGAATAATACCCTTTCTAATTCACATTGCCCATCATGCCGACCGTCAACGTTGAAGAAAATATCAAGAAGATCATCGAAGCGATCAACGGCTTGACCGCTGAGATCTATCGTCTCGAGGGTTCCCTTCGCGTCTTCAAGGAATTTGAGTCGAAGGGTTTGAAGGAGGTTGATTTGCCAGACACGCCGCCGGAGGAGGGTGACGACGCCATCGTACTGAAGAATCCGGACTTGGTCACGGAGTCGTCGTCGACGTAAATTTTAGGTGCATCCAGGACTGTGATTTCATAGGTCGAACCGGCGACGGCGCTCGGTCGAGCTTCGACCACCCTACAGTAGTCGATTCCTACGTAGGGTGGTGGAACAAGTGCGGGTTTGCAGAGCAATAGAAACATGAGACTTATAGTAGATGAAGATATTAGCTATCGATATCGGATATCACAACGTCGGCATTTGCTATGCCGAGTGTAAACCCGACGTCAAAGTTGAAATCATAAAGAAGGTGTCCCTCGAGGAATATAAATTCGCCACGGACTCCAATGAACTCGTCGATCTCGTTCCCGCATTCTGCGAAGACCACGCGTTCCTGTTCGACGCCGCGGACGTGGTACTCATCGAACGTCAACCACCCCACGGTCTCAAAGCGATCGAGGTGCTCATGCATTTCATGCACAAATCGAAAGTCAAGTTGGTGTCACCGAATTCATTGCACGCACATTTTGGGATGGGACATCTGAATTACGAAGAGCGGAAGGAACGAGTCGAGAAGATAGCTTCGCATTACATCAAACACCTGGAGTGTCCGTGGGAACGCAAACACGACATCGCCGACGCCGTGTGCATGGTCGTGTATTACCAGTTCAGACACACCGTGCATTTTTTCGATCGGTTTAGATTTAGGTTGTGATATTACATGATCTGCTGCTCATGCTTTTCTTTTCTCAGGGTACAACAACACATGTACGATCAGGGAGAGTGCGGATTCATATACAAAGTCAAGTCCGTGGAGCGCGTCGTGGACGGCGACACAATGGACGTCGTTTTGGACTTGGGCTTCGACACGCTCACAAAACAACGCGTGCGTCTGTTGGGAATCGACACCCCGGAATCTCGCACCAGGGATGAGACGGAGAAGAAATTCGGGTTGTTGTCCAAGAAGGTTCTGAAGGATTTCGTCCAAAAGTCCAAGGATAACAAAAACGCGTGGTTGGAGTTGCGGTGCAAGGAGCGCGACAGTCGCGGTAAATTCGGTCGGGTGTTGGCGGAGGTGTGGTACGTCGACGGTGATACGAAAGTTAACATCAACAAACACATGTGCGACGAAGGGTTCGCCGTCCCGTACGTCGGACAAAACAAAAAAGACGTCGAAGCGTTACACTTAGAAAATAGAGAAAAAGTCAAACATATGCTCGAGGAATGATGATGAAGGTCATCTTCGCGTTCCCTGGAAGCACATTTTCCGGTGATTTCCTGAAAAATTGGTCCGACACGATCGTGTATCTCACGTCGCGTGGGTACCAAATCTCCATGATCAACGCGCAAAGTTCGTTCGTGCCGTTTTGTCGAATGAAGACGTTAGGTCTGAACGTCCTTCGCGGACGCGATCAGGTACCGTTTAATGGAATGGAATTCGATGTGTGGATGACGATCGATTCCGACGTCATGTTCACACCCCAACAGGTCGAAACCATGCTCGAGAATACGAAGAAATACCCGGTCGTGTGTGGTCCGTACATCATGCAAGACAACGTTCACTTGGCGGTCGTGAAAGATTGGGACATGGAGAAGATGGGTCGCGACGGCACGTTTCATTTCATGACAAAGTCAGAGCTAAGCGATTCGACGGATCGCTACATCAAAGTCGCGTACGCCGGCATGGGGTTTTTCGCGGTTCGTCGCGAGGTTTTCCACAGCCCGAAATTAACCTACCCTTATTTTCATCGACCGCTCATCGAATTCAAATCACATAAGGGTGTTGCGTGTCAAGATATGTCATCCGAAGACGTTTCGTTTTGCCTAAATCTCGCAGATGCAGGGTTTGGAATCTTCGTCGACACACAGACGAGGGTGGGTCACATGAAGCCAGTCGTCCTCACATGTTGACCCATGAACATTCCGTCGTGTGGACTCTGCGTGGACTACAAAGACGCACTACGGGCAGATCACCCAACGTGTCTTCGACGCCACATCCACAAGTGCGCGTTGAGTACGTTTGAGCTCTTGTCCAGAGCTTTGCAGTCACCAAAATGTTTTAATTATTTACACTCTGGGCATGTCGAGGTGGGACTATCTAGGTTTAACAACGAGCTCCGTACACGTCACGCCGCCTCCACATGACCCCGTAGTCGTTTGTTCCGGGCATGTCGGAGTTGTCGGCACCTTTGGCACCGTTGTACTTACATTTGACGAAGGTGACGTTCCCAAAGCGCACGTGTTCGTCGCTTCCGTGCGAACCGACCATCACACGCGACGGGTGGGCTCGAAGGTAGTCCACCGCGGCGTTCATGTACGCCCCCGGTCCCGTGGGATAGAGACAGTCAAGACCGTAATGATTGTGGTCGACATTCCACAATATGAGGTCGATCATTTTTTTTGAAATAGCATGCGCTGGCACCGACCCTATGAACGCCGTGTACAGACACATCTGGTTCGGCGGACAGTCGGTGCTCGTGTAGTATTCTTTGAGCCCGTTGTCATAAAACACATCGAGCGACTGTAAACACACCTGACGAAGATCGCTGTACCACCCACCATCCTTGTACATGATGAGATGGCGCATGAGGTCACACTTGTACGAGTAGGGTTTCAGTCTCTCATACGCCTCGAGCACGTGATCGTCGAAATTGTCTTTGATGTACTGCACGCAATCGTCCCCGGAGTACATCTTGATTTTGTATCCAGGGTTTTTCCGATACCACGTCTCGAGTGCTTTCTTCAGTCCGTCCGGGAAGGTGGGCATCTTACCTCCATCGACGATGCATACCTTGTGAATGACTTTGGGTATCATGGTTGACTTAAACAACTCGATAGTTTTTAAGTTACATCATGACGGTCGTCGATTGTTTCACATTTTACAACGAACTCGAACTCCTTCAAAAGCGTCTGGAGTATTTGTCACCGAAGGTTGATAAGTTCGTGCTCGTGGAATCAACAAAGACCTTCCGGGGAAACGACAAACCGTTGTTCTACGCCGACAACAAGGATGATTTCGCGGAGTGGGCGGACAAGATCGTACATATCGTGGTGGAAGACAATCCCGAGGGTGACGATCCGTGGGCGCGCGAGAAGCATCAACGGAATTGTATCACTCGAGGGTTGGATCAACTCGACTTACAACCGGAAGATTTCGTCATGATCGGTGACGTGGATGAAATCCCATCCATTGATTGGGTCGGGGTCATGCCCGAGGGTGCGGTCGTCGTCACCGCCCACATGTATGCGTTCGAGTACAGTCTGAAATGGATGCAAGTCGTCGAGCCGTGGTTCGGAACTGTCATGGCTCGCTACAAATTGTTCTCGGACGGCGAACACGTCGTGCCGCAATTTTTCCGAGACAAGCGTTGGCAGTTCCCATACGCCCAACACGCCGGATGGCACTTTTCATCGTTCGGGTCGACCGACCACGTGTTCAACAAGATTAACAATTTCAGCCACTGTCACGACGACAGCGTGGCACCGGTGACGAAGGAACAGTTCGCCGATCACTACACGAACGGTCGATCGACCGACGGACGATTCCATCACCAACCCACACCCGACAGCGTCATCGAAAAAGTCCCAGACGTGTTAAAGAGCTGGAGCGATTACTGAAGAAGAATGAGAGTCCTAGTTTTGGGTTCGAGAGGGATCGTCGGAAAGGGTGCGGTGCGGGCGCTCGAGGAGGCTGGACACGAGGTGGTGGAATGGGACATCAAGATCGACCCGATGCATGATTTGCGCCGAGAAGAGTGCGTACCCCATCTTCGAATGATCGTCGACGCGTGCGATTTCACATTCTTCTTGGCGTACGACGTGGGCGGGGCGAAATACCTGAAGAAACCTTCGACGGAATTTTTGGACAATAACGCTCGGATGATGACGAACACGTTTCGAGCATTGAGCGGTCACCCGTTCGTCTTCGCGTCGACGCAAATGTGGAACATGGATCATCCGTACGGCACACTGAAACACTTGGGCGAACACTACACCCGATTGCTCGGCGGTATCTCCGTGCGACTGTGGAACGTGTACGGGTACGAGGAGGTTTCCGAGAAGTCGCACGTCATCGCCGATTTCATACACAAGTTCAAGACGACCGGGAAGATCGAACTGTTGACGAACGGGCAGGAGGTTCGACAATTTTTACACACGAAGGACTGTGGAAGGTGTCTCTTGGCGATCGCAGAAAATTTCAAAGAGATCAAGTCGACTCGGGATCATGTGGACGTGTCGTCGTTCGAGTGGATCACCATCTTGGATCTCGCGAGAATGATCACACCCAACAGTTTCGTTCGGAGTTTCAACGATCCCACACACACCTTGCGTGAGGATCCCGATCGATTCATACTCAACTATTATTACCCTCACGTCTCGTTAAAGGATGGGGTCGAAGACATGATAAATGAATACGATCGTCGACAAAACGCTCAACGGTGATGGTGACAGCGATCGTCACCTGACGACCCTTTTCGGGATGGTGTTGGGACAACGCCCCAAGCGCATTCTCGAGTTGGGCGTGCGCGGCGGGAGCACGACGCTTCCACTTTTGATGGCGGCGAAAGCGGTCGGGGCGAAGGTCGTGAGCGTGGACGTCCAACCGACGATGTTCCAGTGTCCCGAAGAATTGCTCCCACACTGGGAATTCATCCAGATGGACGCGCTGAAATATTTGGCGGAATTGGATAAATCAATCGTCCAGGATTTCGTGTACGTGGACGATTGGCACTCCTACCCACACGTGGCGAAGGAATTGGCGCTGTTGGACGAGTGCGTGACGCCTTCGAGCATGGTCGTCCTTCACGATTGCATGTACGGAACGACACCGTATTACCACAGCGATCTCACGTCAAACGCGGGGGCGCAGTGGGAAGGGGGTGGTCCGTATCGCGCGGTCGCCGAGTTGAACCCACAGTTTTGGGAGTTCGCGACGATGCCGTGGAACAACGGTCTGACGATTTTACGTAAAAAGTATTCGAGTAGATATCACAAAGTTTAATTCCAAACGAAATGAATCTCACAATTCCCATACACAGCCGCCGTGTACCCGAACGTGGAGAATCCAACCATGTCTTTGGGTGACCCCGCGGTCACGCACACGGTCGTACACTGCGAGAGGAGGAACCAGTCCACGTACGCGTGCGTCGCGTCTTTCTTCCCTTTGAATTCCCTGGACGCGATGACGATCTCGGGCACGTCGTACGTCCGAATTTTCGTCGGGTATTTCTCGGCGAGTTCCTTCTTCAATTCCAAACTGTCGCTCGCCAAGAAGATCGGTTCGTCGGTGCGTTCGATGATGTCGATGAATTTTTTCAACCCATCGTCACTGCACATCAGCATGGGCGTTTTCTTGTCGATGTCTTCAGAGTTTCCGACGTGTTTGGAGTCAGTGCCGTAGGCGGCGCGTCGGATGTGGATACCCAATCGACACCCGTGTGCGTTCGCGTCCACCAGAGCCTTAACGTGAGGCGGTGGTCGAACGAACCCTCTGAGCAGTGGGTGGACGTGTCTCATCGTGAACGGGTTCAGGAAAATCTGACCGACGTACGTGGTTTCATTCGGATCGTCATCGACGGTGAATCCTTCGACACAGTCTATTGGTTCGGGTAATAAAAGTTTCTGGATTGGATTTTGGTACTTGAAATCCGCCAACATGATGAGTATGTTCCCGAATCCCTGATTGGCACAGGCTCGCAGATCGAATTTCATCTACGATGGTGTCGTAAAAAAATATCTTTCAATATTACACAGATGGGTTCGAAGAAGCCAAAACTGCCGATGGGCATGATGCCGACGATGTCGGTCGCGACACCGGCGATGAAGAAGGCACTGACCAATGCTAAGAAAATTGCCTCCGGGAAGGCATCGCTCGAGATGTCGTACGGTGCGATCGGTATGGTATGCATGTTGGCGTTCGCGTACATGGTGATCTCCAGCATCGGCATCGACACGTACCGCAAATGCGACAACAAGCCGAAACAATCGTCGTACGAATTTTTGACACACACCTTGGCGATCGCCCTCGCGATTCCATTCACCCTGTTCCTGGGTCGCATGTTCAAGAGTGATTTGGGTTTGTGGATGACGTTCTTCGGTCTCATGGGTTTGGTCGGGGCGTCCATCACGGTGCACATCACGAACAAGTGTAAGAACTCGAAGAAGAGTAACCGTCAATTTTCGTATTTCGCCTTGCCGATGTTCATAATGAGTTTGCTCATCGGTGGCTATATGATCACCAAGAAGCCGAAGTCCCAGGTCGTCCCGATGACACCGACGACGGCGATGACTTTATAATTAAATTTTCACACACCAAGTAAGGGATGACTATCGCGGAATCCACGTACGTGCTGTGTTGTATGTTCGCCCATGCCCTACGGCGCACGGGGCGGATGAGCGTTGAAGAAAAACTGAAAATCCTTCAGGTCATCTGTCACCTCGCCCGAAATCCTCATACTGGCGTCGTTCTCGATCGCGATGGTACACCGCGGTTATCAGGTACAATTGAAGAAGCAACGCTGCTCCAGAGTATATCGCCGACGCGTTCGCACCTTGCCTTGCCTGATGCACCAACCACATGAGTGATGCCAGTACACCTATGTACAAATCTGGTAAATCGTCGACCGTGTGCTCCTTCCTCAGACTGTCGAACATTTGGTAGACGCCAATGCTCACGGCACCGATCACGAGTGCGCGATCCATGTTCGCAAATATAATATCGCGTGAGAATATAAAATGAAGCTCGAAGAAATCCTCGAAAGATTTTCCCAGACCGGTGCAGATGCGAAGAAGATCACCGACACCGTTGAACGCATTCGCAGGGTATACATGGCTGACGGACTCACCAAAGAAGACGTTCCAGGTATTCTCGCCGAACTGATGCGATTGACCTCGTCTTTGAAGAAGGGCGCCGCTGGCTTGGACGGTGCCGGGAAGAAGAAGCTCGTGACGCAATTGCTCTTCTTCCTTATCGAAGAGATCGACGCGGGTGACGAAGATAGCGAGCGCGAGATCGTGTTGAAGAAGATGGTTGGACCGATGATCGACGGTATGGCGATGTTGCTCAAGGTTAAAAACGTGTGTGCATGCTTTGGTAAATGAGTTTCCCTACTCTAGAAAAGATGGTCGAGTATGGTGTTTTTACAATTTCTCAATTGATCAAATTTTCTAATCACGAATTGTCACCGCGCGATGTTCGCCCACTCAGTGAGTGCGAGACATGCGCTTTCGTCTACGAAGGCGTTTCGTGTAACAACTGTCAAGCCGGGTTGATGATGAGACCCAACGCCGATCCTAAATCGGTGTGAGACCTCGGCAACGGTTTCGACCGTTTCAATTTCAATTTCGGCGTCAAAGATTCATTCTGGACGTTCGTCTCCTTTATTTCCTCCAACTTCTTCTCGTTGGTGGCAATAGACGACACGGATACAGTTTTCACACCCTTCTCCATGATTTCTTCCGTGGGAACCTGTTTCACTATATTTTTAGATGCGTCGCACACCAACCCTTCACGGAACTCCTCGATCGTCATGTCGCCACCGAACACGTTTAATAGATAGCGACTCGGTGCCTTCGCGATCGGTGAAAACTCGTTGTACATCCTTTTGCGCATCAGTAACATGTTCGAACAAATCGTACCACCCTTGTGCACACCATACTTTTCCAACGCAAAGCTTTTCATGCAAGACCATGAACAAAAATTCCCGGTCGTCTGGAACGTCTTCTTCGACGCGTCGTACGCATATGGCATTTCCAGGCGCTGGGTATTGAAATCGTGACAACACCACCAACAATACATCCTTCCTAACACACAAAAATGTTCTTTAAGTCGCAATCGCAATTGACAGTAGTTTCAGTTCAGTTCTTCGATCCATTCATCT
>Ga0181569_10003650_pt1 | contig 11932 bp, 8 predicted proteins | sample 101ome_19_FD_132452 | JGI IMG/M metagenome (GOLD analysis project Ga0181569, IMG submission 132452) | Coastal salt marsh microbial communities from the Groves Creek Marsh, Skidaway Island, Georgia - 101405AT metaG (megahit assembly) | ecosystem: Environmental > Aquatic > Marine > Intertidal zone... | reverse complement strand
TGAATGAATGAATCACGATTCCTCTTCCTCCCCGACCGACGCGTCGTCGCCGTCACCGTCACCCCGCGCCCTCGCGTCTCTCTCTCTCCGCGACGCGCGCGACGAACGCTCGACGACGACGACGCGCGCGCGCGAGTGACGCGTCGGTCCCTCTTCATCCATCCCATCCCATCCCATCCATCGCATCCATCCCGACCGGCGGGGTGAATCGACGCGACGCGCGATGTCCCGCGATGGGGGAGACGACGACGACGCGCGATGTCCCGCGCGACCGTCGACCGCGTTCGTCCACCGCGAACGCCCGCGACGACGACGCGGTCGCGCGCGACGTCTCCCTCTCTCGCGCGCTCGACGGTCGCGCGTGACGCGGCAAAACTCACGGGCGCGTCTCGTTGTTAACTTTCGGCGCGTCTCGTTGTTAACTTTCTTTCGCGACGGATGATGGATGATGGATGATGGATGATGGCGCGCGACGACAGAGTACGGACGGATTCGACGACGACGGAACGATGTCGCGCGCGTCGTCGTCGTCGTCGTTCCGTCACCGCGGGGCGACGCGCGTCGTCGGTGCGTCGCCCGGCGCGTCGGCGCGTGGACGACGCCCTCGCGCGAGACGATGGAGACGCGCGCGGTGGTCGGTCGACGGGAGCGGCGGCGGCGACGACGCGGTTCGGGGGATCGCGCGCGAGGGTGCGACCGAGGATGAGACCGTAGACGCGGTCGAGGCGTTGGAGACGTTGCAGTGGGACGACGTGTGCGCGGCGGTGGGCGCGTTCGCGTGGACGACGCGAGGTCGACGCGAGGCGGCGGCGCCGCGTCTGGCGACGACGGCGCGAGAGGCGCGAGAGGCGCTCGAGCGCACGGCGGCGTGCGTTCGAGACGATGGTGGTGGGGCGGTGTTCGACGCGGACGATTTTGAGGGGGCGCGAGACGTGCGGGTGGCGGTCGAGGGGGCGAGACGAGGGACGACGCTCTCGGGGACGTCGTTGGGAGAGTTGGGCTCGACGGGACGGGCGCAGAGACGTTTGGGTGATACGCTGGCGCGTCGAGGTGGGGACGGTGAGGCGTTGAGGGATATCGGCGAGGCGTTGCGTGGGACGCCTCGCGCGCTCATGGAGGCGATCGAGCGGTGCGTGGGGGTTCCGGGCGGGGAGGTGTTGGACGACGCGAGCGAGACGTTGGCGGCGATTCGCGCCGAACAACGCGCGACGAGGGATGAGTTGCGACAGATGCTCAACGAAAAGAGTCGCGAGATGGCGAGGAAGAATTTCGCGGAGCGCGCGCAGGTGGTGACGAGACTCGGGCGACAGTGCATACCGATGAAACTCGGATCGGCGGGCGAACTCGAGGGCGTCGTGTTGGACGTCTCCGGCACCGGGAGCACGGTGTTTAAAGAGCCTCAGTGCGCCGTTCCTCTGAACAACGCTTTGGCCACGCTCTCGGCGCGAGAGGACGCCGAGATTGAACGTATTCTCATCGAATTGACGGCAATGGTGCGCGAACACGCCGACGCGCTCTCGGCGGCGAACGACGCGTTAGCCGCGTTGGACGTCGCCAACGCGCGCGCGAGACACGCCGCGTGGCTCGACGGCTCTAAACCGACCATCGTGAGCGCCGATCGCGGCATCTCCGTGCGCGGCTTACAACACCCGTTACTTCTTGAGCGACATCTCGCGCCCTTACCCACCGGCGCCGCCATCGGCGAGGCTGAGTCCGTCTCGGCGTTCGGGTCGACGCTCGAAGCCGTCGAAGACGAAGAGGACGCGAGCGTCTCTCGCGCGACGACGCACGTCAGACGTTTCGACGCGCGCGACGTCGTCGTCCCGATCGATTTCGACGTTGACGCGTCCGTTCGATGCGTCGCCATCACCGGTCCGAACACGGGCGGGAAGACGGCGTCTCTGAAAGCCGTCGGCGTCGCGTGCCTCATGGCGAGAGCCGGTTTGTATCCGCCGTGCGACGCCGGGTGCGAGATCCCACTCTTTCGTCGCGTCATCGCGGATCTCGGCGATTCACAGACGCTCGAACTCGACGGAGGGTTATCGACGTTCGGTGCGCATCTCAAGGGATTACAGAGAATATTAGACGCCGCGAACGAGGACTCGTTGATTTTGCTCGACGAGCCCGGAAGCGGCACCGATCCCGCCGAGGGCGCGGCGCTCGCCGTGGCGGTTTTGAATAAACTGTCGCGTCGATCGCGTCTCACGGTGGCGACGTCGCACTACGAAGAGGTGAAAGATTTCGCCGTGTCGTCGCCGGCGTGTCACGTCGCCGCCGTGGAGTTTGATTTGAACACGTTACAGCCGACGTACCGTCTGTTGTGGGGAGAGACGGGTCGGAGCAACGCGTTGCACATCGCGTCGGGACTCGGCTTGGCGCCGTCCATCATCGCCGAGGCACGCGAGGCGTTGGCCAAGGCGGGAGATACCGCGGAGACGGACGCCAAGGGCGCGCTCGCGCGGGAAAACCGCGCGAAATTAGCGAGCGCTCTGGACGAGGAGTGCGACGTGCAGCTTGCGAGACGCGCGGCGGCGAGAGAGACGCTCGAAGAGACGCGCGCGCTCTACGACGACGTCAAGGCGAAATCCGCGCACTTGGACCTGAGAAAACAACTCATCAAAGATGGCGTCGAGAGCGAGGCGCGCGGGCGAATCGACGAGGCGCGCGTGTTGTTCGAGGCGTGCGAGACAAAGGAGGACGCTGACGCCGTCGCCGAGGCGCATTTGCCGCGAGGATGGATCGTCGCCGAAAACGGCGAAGCCGTCCCGGGGGATTCTCCGGACGAGGGCGCGACGCGTCGCGCGTTCGACGTGGGCGACGCGGTCATCGTGCGTCAACTCGGGACCGCGGAGGCGGAGGTGATCGACGTGCACCCGGAGACGAACGAAATCACCGTCAAGCTCGGACGCATCTCCACGCGCGTCGGCGTAGCGTCCGGCGTGAGCAAGGTGGATAAAAGTAAAACGAGTTGGCGAAAGTAGCCGTGCGCGACGATTATGTAGTCAAAATAGAAGAATGCGTACAATTACATGAGCTATCTATGTTGTGTTCCTATGTCTGTCTGTCTGTCTGTGTTCCTGCGCGAGACGAAAAAGTCGACGACGGTTAGACGAGCGCAAAGCGCAAACGCGCAAAAAATCGCGCGAGACGTGTTCCTCAGTCGTGTTGTCATTGAGCATCTTCACGAGGATAGTCAGTAAAGATTAAGCTATTTGAGACATCATCGGAACGCAACGGAACGCGATACGCGCGCATCGATCCACGAACCTCCCATCAAAACGTCGGCGCCACGGTGGATTCCTCGGTGAAGACGCCCTGTTCCATCGCCACCTCCAACTCTCTGAACGCCAACACACGTCGCGCGGATTCCTTAAACGTGCGCGCGACCCAATCCTCCTCGTCGTCTCGCAAATCAAACATCATCTTTTCGTACAGTTTGATGAGAAGCCACACGTCCAACGCGGCGTATCGTCGAACGTCGTCCGTCATCGGTCTCTCAGCCCAGAGCGTGGATTCCTCCGCCGCGTACAATTGCTTCACTCGAACCTTTAAATCCGCCGCCACCGCGGTCTCGACGCTCGTGAGATAGGTTCCCGTGCACTTGGCGATGCCGGAGACGCGATCGATCATCTTCCCGAGCGATCGTCGCGTCGCCACGTCGAGCACCTGCGCGTCCATGACGTTTTCCAGGCGCACGTCGAATTGGTGAAACAACGCGTCCGAGTCCATGCGACAATCAAACATGAGCTTGATGGGGGCGTCTTTCGACTCTAGGACGTCGCGAACGCCCCCGGCGCCTCGATCACCGAAACACGCCTTGCCGAGCGATTGCACGTCGAGTAAATACAATCTATCGCGCGTGCCGCACTGCAACACCGTCACCGGTCCCGTGCGAGACATTCGCACGCCTTCGCAATCCACCGCGATGTACTCGGCCTTTTTCAACGCCTCCACGCACGGTTGAAGCTCGGCGTCGGCGTTCGACGCGTCGATAACCACGCACGTCGCGTCTAAATGCGCTAAAATCTCCGCGCACTGCGGATCCGTCCTCGGGTTGAGCGTCGGCGCCTTTTTCTTCTTTCGCTTCTTCTTCCCGCCGGCGCCTCCACCCTTGGCGGCGGATTTCACGCGGGCAGCCTCGACGACGGCATCATCACACTCGCCTATCGCGGCGTCGTTCGAGCGTTTAAACCCGATGAACGCGCCGTCGTCGTTCGTCTCGAGCGTCTCGGCGTCGTCCCGCGTCGAGCCGGCGGCTCGACACTGCTTACAAAACCGCGGCGAGCAGCCCGTGTACCGCTTATACGCGGTCCCACACGTCGCGCACATCAAACGGGACTTATTACCCATGGTTTCCACGCGCGCCCACACCTCCGAACGCGCGTTCACACCCCCGAATGCGCGCGAAACGACAAAGAATGCGCGCGTCTCCGAACGACCGTTCCCACGCGCGTTCGCGCCTCTCGACGACGACGGACGCGCGCGCGAGACGACCGCGCCGACGCGCGCGAACGATTCGTTCGTGTGCATGCACCGACCGCGCGCGCGATCGAGGTCGAGCGCGTCGACGCCTCGCAGTGCGGTTCGAGCTCGAGGTCGGCGGCGAGTCGGCGGCGAACGCGACGAGGGGCTCACGCTCCTGGAGGGGACGTTCGACACCGCGCGCTCGTCATCTCGCACCCCGGATACAACGCGCGCGCGCTGGACACGCCGACGTCTGGATAACACGCGCACCGACTCACGGTGGTGGTCTCGACGTCGTCGTCCTCCGCGTCGACGCGTTCGCGAACGGTTTCGTTTCGAGGAAACCTCGGCGCTCCGTCCGAGTCGGCGTCGCACCACACGAATCCACCATCCGCCTCCGACCACGAACTGCTACAATCCGGAAACATCAACGCGCGCTCGCGTCGACGCGCGTCGCTCGCCTCGTGCGCGGCAATTTTTCGTTTCACGCGCGCGAGCGTCTCCGTCTCTCGCCCGTCGGCGTCGTAAAATCGACCCCCCGCGACGACGCCGACGTATTCGTATTTATCCCGCATGAACGTCGCCCACGAGCGCACGCCGGCGAGTTGCGCCCCGGTCAATCCCTCGACGTCGTCCACGCACCCGCGAGGCGTGAAATCGCCCGTGGTGAAGGCTCGACTGGCGTCTCGGCCCGGGAAACACGACGCGTAATCGCCCTCGTCGCCGACGTAATATTCCGCACCAAGCGTCACGTCGAAACACTCTCCCAACACCGCCAACCACACGCGTCGATGTGGATTGAGCAGTTTCGAATTCGCCGCGCGCGGGTACGCTCGAATGACGCGCGCGAGCGCGCCCCCCGTCACCGTCTTGGTCGCCAAGAGCGCCGGGGACACCGTCGCGACGCCGTCTCCACCCCCCCCGCGCGCCGCCCCCCATCTCGCGCGCGCGCCGACGACGCACGCGACGACGCACGCGACGCACGCGCCCACCGCGCGTCGCGTCGTCGCGCGCGTCGCGTCGTCGCGCGCGCGAACACGTTCGTTCCCGTTCGAGCGCCCACTCGGCCCGACGCGTCCCGCCTCTCTCTCGCGCGTCATCGTCGTCGTCTCCCCTCTCTCTCGCGCGCGACTCCTCGTCCGCGTCTCCCGCATCCTTTTCGTCCCCGTTCGGACGCGCGCGCGCGCGTCCACGCCGCGCTCTCGCGACGATGTCGATCGCCCGGCTGTCGCGCGCCGAATTCAAAATTCCCACGCGTCAGATCCCGACGCGCGCGTTCGCGGCGCTCGCCCGCTCGAACCACCGCCACCGCGCGCGAGATGTTTCGATTAAAATCTCGAAGCGTCCTCTGCACGCCGTCGAGCGGGTTATCCCGCGCGCTCGGCGCGCTCCACGTCGACGACGATGAGATGAAATCCTCGGGTGTTCTCGACGCCGACGACGCGCGCGCCGCCGACGACGATCGCGCCGTCGCCGATGACGCCGCCGCCGACGACGACGAGTGTCACGGCTTCGCCCTTCGCGCCGGCGCGCACGATCGCGCGTCCACCTTCGACGCGGACGACGCGAGAATCAACATCAACGTCGCGCGCGCGGGCCCGTCGACGACGACGACGACGGCGCCGTCGACGCTCTCGGCGTCGCTGAACAGTCAAGAATTCGGTGGACCGGATTTCATCACCCCCGCGGACGCGCAATTCGATGCGTACGGTGCGTACGGGGAGGACGGGGCGATGAATAAAGAGAATTTTCGAGGCGCGCGGTCGCCGTGCGCGCTCTCGCCGACGAGACACAAACGCCCGCGATTCGGGTTGGAGATTCCGTCGCAGGGCGCGCCGACGCTCGGGACGCAGGAGTGCGGCGCGAGTCAACCGTGGTCCCAACCGTCGCAATCACAGGGTGATTTTCGCGTGCCGAGAAATCGCGAACCGATGATGCATCGTTCGTCCAGACATCATCATCACAGGTTACCTCGCGCGGCGACGTCGCCGCCGTGCGCGCGAAACGTCTTTCTCCCGCCCGACGAACAACCCCCCGAAACGAGCGCGCACGGGCGTCCGTTCAACTGCACGAGCGCGGCGCAGTTGGCCACGATGTCGAGATTTCGCGCTGATTTCGTAGATTTAGGATGCATCGCGCGCGGTGGGTTTTCCAAGGTGCACCGCGTCGTCGGTCGATTGGACGGTCGGCGGTACGCGGTGAAGCGCACGGATACGAAATTGACGACGGAGCGCGAAAAAAACGACGCGTTGCGCGAGGTGCACGTCCTCGCGAGTCTCGTGACGTGCGCGGACGTCGTGCGGTACCACTCGGCGTGGTGGGAAAACGATCATCTGTACATACAGATGGAATTGTGCGATCGAGGATGCGCGGCGTCCTTGGTCGCCGGAGACGCGCGCATGAACGAGGGCGCCCTCGCGCGATGTCTTCGCGACGTCGCCGCCGCCCTGACGTTCGCGCACGATCGAGGAATCGCCCACATGGACGTCAAACCGGATAACATCTTCATCCACGGCGACGGATCGCATAAACTCGGGGATTGGGGTCGATGCGTCGCCATCGCCGCGCGCGCGCGCGGAGACGCCGCCGTCGACGAGGGCGACGCCCGCTACCTCCCGCTCGAACTCCTCAACGATGATTTCTCCGCCCTCGATCGCGCCGACGTCTTCTCCCTCGGCGTCTCCATCTACGAGCTCGCCACCGCCGTTCCACTCCCATCCTCGGGCGAGGAATACCGCGCCATTCGCCGAGGCGTCGTCGACGCGCGCGCCGACGTCTCGCCGTTTCTCCGCGCCGTCGTCGTCGCGTGCGCGTCGCCGACGCCCGCGTCGCGACCGTCCGCGCGCGAGCTCTTCACCACCGCCGACGCTCGCGTCCACGATCTCTCATCGACGACATCGACGTGACTCGTCGCGTCGATTCGTCGTCTTGTAAAACAAAAATCGCGCGTCGCGTCCCCGTCCGCGCCCGTTCCGTCCCGGCAGGCCCCCTGTGTGACGACGACGATGATGATGCCGATGGGAACGATGAATGTGTCGACCGATTCGCGTCACTCGACGTCACTCGACTCGAGGACCGACCGCAGAGAACGCGATCGAACGACGACGCGACGGTGCGACGACGTGACGGTGCGACGACGACCGAACGGCGCGTCTACGTTGTGGATAACGTAACGACCCGGATCGATTAGATTTCGCCTCGACATCGGTCATCATGTTCGCGCGAGTGGTGCGACGCGCGGTGGACGACGCGCGACGACGTGTGATGACGACGACGACGCCGATGATGGTGATGCGTCGGGCGACGGTGACGCCGACGACGATGGCGCCGATGGCGACGCGGACGTACGCGGACGTCAGTCACCTGAAGCGCACGCCCCTGTACGATACGCACGTGGCGCGAGGAGGGAAGATGGTTGATTTCGCGGGGTACGCGCTGCCGATTCAATATAAAGATTCCATCATGGAGGCGACGCAGCACTGTCGGACGAACGCGTCGTTGTTCGACGTGTCGCACATGTTGGGGTCGTCTATTCGAGGCGCGGACGCGACGAAATTTTTAGAGTCGCTCGTCGTCGCCGATTTGAAGGGGCTCAAGGATGGTACGGGGACGCTGAGCGTCATGACGAATGAACGCGGTGGTATCATCGATGATACGGTGATCACCAAGGTGAACGAAAACGATTATTACGTCGTGTTGAACGCCGGTTGCGCGGAGAAGGATCAGGCGCACATCAACGCGGCGTTGGCCAAGGCCAAGGCGAACGGGATGGATGTCGATTTCATCGTGCACTCCGATCGCTCTCTCTTGGCGTTCCAGGGACCGAAGGCTATGGAGGTGTTGCAACGCGTGACGGACTTTGATCTGTCCAAGTTGTACTTTGGCATGTTTACGTCCATGAAGGTGAACGGGGGCGACGTGTGGGTGACGAGAACGGGGTACACCGGGGAGGATGGATTTGAAATTTCCGTCCCGAACGCCGACGCCGTGGCGCTCGCCGAAAAGTTGGAGTCGTACGACGAGGTGCGCTTCGCCGCGCTCGGACCGAGAGATTCTCTCCGTCTCGAGGCTGGTTTGTGTCTGTACGGCAACGACCTCAACGAGGACATCACCCCGCCCGAGGCTGGATTGACGTGGACGATCGGCAAGGCGCGTCGCGAACTGTGCGATTTCACGGGCGGCGACATCATCAAGAAGCAACTCGAAGATCCGAAATCCATTCCGCGCAGACGCATCGGTCTCACGTTTACGGGCAAGGGCGCTCCCGCGCGTCAACACTCGCTCATCCTCGACGCCGACGGCAATCAAATCGGCGAGGTCACGTCGGGCGGCTTCTCCCCGGTCTTACAGAAAAACATCGCCATGGGCTACGTCGACAAGGCGTTCGCCAAGGCTGGCACGGAGATGGTGGTTGAGACGCGAGGCAAGCGGACGCCCGCCGTCGCGACGAAGATGCCCTTCATCAACACCACCTACTACCGCCCCGAGTGAGCGACGTGACGCGCACACGACGCGCGTTCGATGATGATTTCTTCGTTTGGTGATTTCTTTAATTCTTTTATTTTCCACGCGCGCCAGCGAAAACCATCAGGTTTGTAATCGAAAAGACGCCGCGCGCGCTCGCGGCGTTTCTCTGCAATTTCTCCCCTTCGCCACCGAGGGGACTCATTCTTGAGTCCCAACTCCTCGAAGTAGGAGATTTCCCGCCAAAATTAAATTCAAAGACCGACCGGTGCGCGCGCGCGTGACGGCACTCGCGAACGCATGCTGAGACGAGCGATCGCTCGAGCGTTCACGTCCTCGAGTGTGCGCACCGTCTCGAACCTCGCGCGCGCGAGAGACCCCACGTCGACGACGACGACGACGACGACGATGCAATCCACGCTGATGAAGATGACGACGACGACGGCGTCGCGCGCGCGCACGGTTCGCGCGACGGGTGCGACGCGCGCGTACGCGTCGAAGAGCAACTCGCGCGTCGTTCGCGCGGCTGCGGCCAAGGGCGACGCGAAGGGCGACGCGAGCGCGGCGGAGGCGAAGAAGAAGGCGTTGGCGCGCGTCTTGGATGAGATCGACAGCAATTTCGGCGCCGGCGCCATCATGCGCTTGGGCGAGGCGGGTAAGGCTAAGGTGGCGACGTTTCCGTCCGGATCGATGACGCTCGACATCGCTTTGGGCGGTGGATTGCCGCGAGGGCGCATCGTGGAGGTGTACGGACCGGAATCGTCCGGTAAGACGACGCTCGCGCTGCACGCCATGGCGGAGATGCAAAAGCTCGGAGGCACGGTGGCGATGATCGACGCCGAGCACGCGTTCGATCCGGAGTACAGCCAACGACTGGGGTTGAACATCGATGACATCATCGTGTGCCAACCGGAGACGGGCGAGATGGCGCTCGAGGTCGTGGACACGCTCGTGCGATCGTCGGCGGTTGATTTGATTTGCGTCGACTCGGTCGCCGCGCTCGTGCCGAGAAGCGAGATTGAAGGCGAGATCGGAATGGTGCAAGTCGGCGCGCACGCGCGTTTGATGTCCCAGGCGTTGCGTAAGATTAACGTCAACGCCGCCAAGGCTGGGACGACGATCATCTTCTTGAACCAGTTGCGTTCCAAGGTCGGCGTCATCTACGGGAGCCCGGAGGTGACCACCGGCGGGAACGCGCTCAAGTACTACTCGAGCGTGCGTCTCGACATTCGACGCAAGGAAGTCATCAAGGGTAAGGCTGGCGAAGACGACACCGGCGTGCGCTGTAAGGTAAAGGTGGCGAAGAACAAGGTGGCGCCGCCGTACAAGATTGCCGAGTTCGACATGTTGTTCGGCCGAGGCATCTCCCAAGACGGGTGCATGCTCGACGCCGGCGAACAAGTCGGCGCCATCGAGCGCAAGGGTGCGTGGTACTACTTCAACGGCGAAAAGCTCGGCCAAGGTCGCGAGAAGGCGATCGCCTTCATGAATGAAAACGCGGACATCAAGGAAGCCATCGAAAAGGACACGCGCGCGCGACTCGCCGAAAAGATGGGCGCCATCAACGGTAACAACGTCGCCCAAGTCGAGACGGAGGAGACGGAGGAGGACGAAGCGTTCTTCGGCGACGATGAAGAAGAAGTCATCGCCGCCGAGGCGCGATAAATGAGAGCACACACCTTACGCTGTAACTAATACTCGAGTCTTCATTTTTCAAACTCTACTAAACGTGAACCTAGTGTCTAATAAATCTGTCTTCATCGGCGCCCTCGTCGAAGACGTTTCGTCCGAGCATCACGCGTGACTCCAACGCCTTGTCCGCGCGCTTCTTGCGTCGCGCGTCGAACGCGTCCCAGCCGTCGCGCGTTCTGAGCGACTCGAGCGTGAGCGGGTTGTCGCGCAGCGACAACTCCGCCAACGACGTCGCGTCGCGAAGAAGCGCGACGGGGACGCCGTCGGCGTCGATGGAGTTCCCCGAGACGTCGAGACTTTGTAAACGCGCGAGTTTTGCGTACGAGTCGGGGATTCGACGAACGTGCTTGTTCCGACTCGCGTCGACGATTTCGAGCTCTTCGTTCTCGTCGAACGACGGCAACGCCTCCAGCGCGTTCTCTGCGATCGAAACGTGGCGCAATTTTCGTAACGATCGGAAAAACGTTTCCGGTAAACGTTTCGACAAACCGCACCGCGCCAAAGACAGCGTGCGAAGCGACGCGCCCGCGAGCGCCGCGTCCGCGGGCACGGAGTCGATACGGTTTCCCGACAAGTCCAAAAACGTCAACGCGCGCAGCGACGCGAAACTCGACCAAGGCACGCCGTCGGCGCGCAGCGCGTTATCTCGAAGCGTCAATCGCGTGAGATTGGTCAATCGCTCGATCGCCGGGGTCACGCCCGTCAACGCGTTCCCCGCGGCGTCGACGACTCGGACGCGTTCGCCGAGTTCAAACACCGCGTCGTCGATCTCCGTCGCCCCCATGCCTCGCATGCCCACGATCCCCGTCGACGCCCACGCCGATTTTCGAGCATCGTTCGACGACGCGTTCGATCGCGCCGACGTCGCCTCTCGTCTCGCCTCTTCTCTCGCGTTTTTTTCCGCGCGCGCCGCGCGCAGCGCCTCCACGCCTCTCGACGCGCCGCCCGCTATGGACCTCTTCTCCCCGACTCCAGCAGCCGCCACCACCATCATCATCTTCAACCTCCCGTGTCGACTCTTATTCCTCAACAGAGCGCCGAAATCAAACGCGACGTCGTCGCCGGCGACGCGCACGCCGCCCGAGCTCAAAAACGTCGCGCGAGACGCGCTCGTCGCACCCGTCCCGAACGCCTCTCTCACTCTCTCCACGAACGTCTCGAACCGTTCCGTCTCCGCGCACTCGAACGCGCGCGTCTCTCCGTCGTGTTTCACCTCCACCACCACCGTCGTCATCGATCACGTCGCCGCGCGCGCGGCGCGCTCCGAGTTTTCCTTCTTAAAGGCGACGCACGGATCGCACGTCTTTCCGTC
>Ga0181569_10003646_pt1 | contig 11942 bp, 13 predicted proteins | sample 101ome_19_FD_132452 | JGI IMG/M metagenome (GOLD analysis project Ga0181569, IMG submission 132452) | Coastal salt marsh microbial communities from the Groves Creek Marsh, Skidaway Island, Georgia - 101405AT metaG (megahit assembly) | ecosystem: Environmental > Aquatic > Marine > Intertidal... | reverse complement strand
TTTGCAACGAAGCGATGAGGGAATTGTCTCTGTAGTGGCTGACGGGGTTTCTTCCTTGCCTATCGCCACCCCGGTGACAGCGAGAAACTTTCACTAGGACTGGGAGACACGAAGAGCGTGGAGTGCAACGGCGCCCGCGGCCGCCACATTGAGTGAATCCACACCATGGGCCAGGGGAATCTCGACCAAGACATCACACAGCTCCATGGTCTTTCGGCTGAGCCCTGGCCCTTCGCTGCCGAGCACCATGGCCACTCGATCGGGTGCCTCGCCAACCCATTGGTCAAAATTCATTGACGAGGGGCCAAGAGCGAGCCCCGCCACTACGAAGTCATGATGGTGGAGAGCCTCGACAAGTTCTGGAGTTGAATCTGCTCTCGTCCAGGGCACCTGCAACACCGTTCCCATGCTGACTCGAACACTCCTTCGATAGAGCGGATCCGCGCATCGAGGCGACACGATGACGGCGTCTGCTCCCATCCCCGCGACAGAGCGAAAGAGGGCACCAACATTGGTGTGATCCACGATGTCCTCTAATGCGACAATGCGGGATGCTCCCTCAATGACCGAGTCAAGGCTGGGAAGTTGGGGGCGGTGCATGCTGGCGAGAGTGCCGCGGTGTAAATGAAACCCCGTCAGCGCTTCAAGCTCTTCATCGTTACCAACAATGACGGGCAGGTCATCGGGTGCGTCGTGCTGAATGAGGAGTGTCTCGAGCTGATCAACCCATTTGGCACTCGTCAGTACGCTCCTTGGGCGGTGACCCGCGTCTAATGCACGGCCCAAAATAGTCAGTGATTCGGCTATGTAGAGCCCCTCTTCAGGCTCGCTCACCCGCCGAAGTGCGGAGTCCGTGAGGTCGCGGTAGTCCGCGAGTAAGGACTGGCCGGCGCCCTCCCAGTCGAGAACCTTCACGAATTAAAGCTCCTAGCTTTCTGAAACATGTTTGAAAAAAACACCTAATACTCTCAGGCTTAGTCAGATTGGTCCAAGGAGGTGTGTCATGGGTCTTGCGCCTGTCACTCCCCTGCATCCGCCCGTTGTTCCTGGCGTTGACGAGGCGTTGAATGTGCTCTCTGGCCGTAAGGTTGCAATCTTGACTGGGGCTGGAATTTCAACAGACTCGGGTATCCCTGACTACCGGGGTGAGGGTGCACCCAAAAACCACCCGATGAGTTTGAACGAGTTTCTCAACTCCGGTGAGCGCCGACGTCGCTATTGGATGGGGTCGCACTTGGGGTGGCGAACCTTCCACAAAGCCGTGCCGAATGCCGGCCACAAGGCCATTGCCCAACTTGAACACGACGGTGTGGCGGTGGGCGTTGTCACTCAAAACGTCGATGGCTTGCACCACGAAGCAGGCTCGATGCGCATCGTTGACCTTCACGGGCGACTTGACCGCGTGCGTTGCCTTCAATGCTCACAGTCCTATTCGCGTGATGGGATTGCGGCTCAAATTGATGCAGCAAATCCTGGCTTCCTTGAAGCGATGCGTGATCAGCAGGTAATGCCTGACGGCGACGTCAGTGTGGAGACCGATTGGGACTTTGTGGTGCCCACGTGTGACCTGTGCGAGGGAATGCTGAAGCCAGAAGTGGTGTTCTTTGGCGAGTTTGTTCCTACCAGTGTGTTCCAGTCGGCAGCGTCCCTGGTGGAGGGCGCAGACGCTCTGCTGGTTGCGGGGTCGTCTCTTGTGGTGAACACCGGCATGCGCCTGGTCTCTCAGGCGAAGAAGCAAAAGAAGCCAGTGGTTGTGATCAATAGAGGCCCTACTAAGGCAGATTCGCTCGCGACGGTTAGGATAGAAGCCGGCACGTCCGAGGCCCTCGTGGCAATGTCGGAAGCCGTACGCGTTTCAGTTGCCTGATGCCCTAAGGGTTCAGGAACCAGTCTGGGAGATGTATGACCCGTTTTTTCCTTGTTCGCCATGGCGAGACCGAGTGGAATCGAATCCACCGCATCCAAGGCTCGAGCGATATTCCCCTCAATGACACAGGCCGTCGTCAGGCCCAGACGGTGGGAGGCGTGCTGTCTCGTCACCGCTTTGACCTCATTGTCGCGAGCCCGCTATCTCGCGCTCTGGAGACCGCGACAATTATTGCCAGGCGACTCCAGATGCCGCTCCCCCTTCCTGTGGCTGCCATTGTCGAGCGATCGTATGGAGAGGCTGAGGGCGCAACCAGAAGCGAACTCGATGAGCGCTTCCCCGGCGACACACCTGTTCCAGGGCGCGAGCCACGCGAGGACGTGCAAAAACGAGTTCTTCGAGCCCTCGGCGACCTCGCAATCCGCCATCCCCACGCTGACATCCTTGTGGTCACCCACGGCGGTGTTATCCGAAGTGTCGTCGAATACGCAGCTCCCGGTGTTCATAACGACGTGATTCGAAACTGTTCCGTACACAGCTTTGAGCACTCCACCAAGGGTCTTCGTTTGGTCCAATTTGACGACCCGATGGAAATTCGTGCGTCTCATATCGGCGGCGAGTCCTTCCAAGAACAAAACCCCGAAGAAGCGCGAGAAAAAGCGAGCTAATGGCCTTGTCGAAGGGCGTTCAGAGGTTTCTGGCTAACACTCCAGGCCTCGACTTCGACATTCGCGAGATGACCGAGACGACCCATACTGCGCAAGAAGCAGCGGATGCGGTGGGCTGTTCGGTTGCTGCCATTGTGAAGTCTCTCGTGTTCACAATCGACGATGAGCCTGTCCTTTTGCTCGTATCTGGACCCAACCGGGTCAATGTTGACGCAGTAGGCTCGCGCCTCGGTGTGAGCTTGGGCAAGGCTGATGCGGCCCAGGTCAAAGCAGTCACGGGCTATTCAATTGGCGGAGTGCCCCCGTTTGGGCACGTCAACGCGGTGCGCACATTCATGGATGAAGATTTGCTGGATCTCGACCGGCTCTGGGCAGCGGCAGGCAGTGCCAACGCGGTGTTCCCCATCGGCCCCGTTCGTTTGCGTGAGCTTTCGAAAGCGGAAATAATCAACGTCCACTAGTGCGTAGACTTTTTCCAGACCCCACACAGGGCCCGGTGAGGCCCCGATTTGTTAAAGGATCCTCGTGAGCTTCACCGTTCCATTTGGTCAGCCAGGCCTCCAGCACAACCCGACCTGGTACCGGCGCGCAATTTTCTACGAAGTAATGGTGCGAAGCTTCGCGGATTCCGACGGCGACGGCGTTGGCGACTTTCAGGGGCTCATTAGCAAGCTCGACTATCTCGAGTGGCTGGGCGTGGATGCTCTGTGGCTCCCACCCTTTTACGCCTCTCCCCTGCTTGATGGTGGCTATGACATCGCCGATTACCGACAGGTACTGCCGGAATACGGAACGCTTGATGATTTCCGTGAACTAGTGACCCAGGCTCACCAGCGAAACATGCGCGTGATGATCGACCTGGTGCTCAACCACACTTCTGATCAGCATGAGTGGTTCCAGAAGTCGCGTACCGACCCGCACGGTCCCTACGGTGACTATTACGTCTGGTCGGACACCGATGAGCTGTGGTCGGACATCCGCATCATCTTTAGCGACACTGAGACGTCGAACTGGGCGTTTGACTCCGAACGCCGTCAGTTCTATTTCCACCGGTTCTTTAGCCACCAACCCGACCTGAACTATGGCAACCCTGCGGTTCAGCAAGAGATGTTCGATGTCACGAGGTTCTGGCTCGACCTCGGGGTTGATGGATTCCGGTTGGACGCGGTTCCCTACCTTTTCGAGTCAGATGGTGGCACGGGTGAGAGCGAGCCTGAAACTCACGAATTCATCAGGTCGCTACGCGCCATGATTGACCGCGAATATCCCGGCAAGGCACTCGTGTCTGAGGCAAACCAGGCACCAGCTGAGACTGCCAAGTATTTCGGCACGGAGGAAGCGCCTGAATGCCACATGGCCTTTGACTTCCCTGTCATGCCACGAATCTTCTACGCGCTTCGATCACAGCTGGTCAACGGTCTTGCGGCCGTGCTGTCTGACGCCACCGAGATTCCTCGTGACGCGAGCTGGGCAGTGTTCTTGCGTAATCACGATGAGTTGAGCCTTGAAATGGTGACTGACGACGAGCGTCAGGCGCTGTATGGCTGGTATGCCTACGACCCCAGAATGCGGGTCAATGTGGGCATTAGGCGCCGCCTGGCCCCACTGCTGGATAACTCTCGCCATGAACTCGAGCTCGTTCACGCTCTGCTTCTTGCCCTTCCGGGAACACCGTTTCTCTACTACGGCGATGAAATCGCCATGGGTGACAACATCTGGCTTAACGACCGCGATGCCTCTCGCACTCCCATGCAGTGGACTCCCGATCGAAACGCTGGTTTCTCCACTGCCGATCCGGGAAAGCTTTACCTCCCGGTTGTTCAATCACTGGGGTACCACTACAACTCGGTAAATGTCGAGACACAGCTTGCGCAGTCTCGCTCGTTCTTGCACTTTGTGCGAAACCTGCTCCACCTTCGTCGCGCACACCCTGTCATGGGTGTTGGTTCGATTCGCATGCTCTCCACTGACAACGACTCTGTCTTGGCGTTTGTTCGAGAAACTACGAGCGACGACTGTATGCCAGGTGAATCGCCAGAAACAATCCTGTGTGTGTTTTCGTTTGCCCACAACCCCACGGCCGTGAACTTGGTGCTGCCCGAGGACCTTCGCAACAAGTCCGTGACCGACTTGTTCGGTGGCGCGCAGTTCCCCAGTGCCGGATCGCACGGTGAATTGTCACTCACCTTGGGAAGCCATGGTTTCTACTGGTTGGCCGTGGCCTAATAACCTAGGTAGCCATTCTGGTTAGGCTTGGCGCATGTCGCACTGGTCTGATCGTTTGGCTGTTTTTGATACCGAGACAACGGGTTTGTCAACTCGTGACGACCGCATTGTCACAGCCTTTCTGGGTGTGATGGACGAAAGTGGGCAGCTCGTTGAGCGCTACAGCTGGCTCGCGGATCCAGGCGTCGTGATTCCTCCCCGTGCCACCGAGGTGCATGGAATCACCACCAAGATGGCTCAGGAACAGGGCAGGCCAGCCTCTGAAGTCGTTTCAGAGCTCATGGGCCATTTGCACCGCCTCTTAGGCGAAGGCGTCCCTCTGGTGGCTTATAACGCCAGCTACGACTTGAGCCTTACCAACAGCGAGGCGAGACGATATGGCCAAGCGCCACTGGATAATCCAAAACCCGTAATCGATCCACTCGTGATTGACCGTGCTCTTGATACCTATCGCAAGGGAAAGCGCACCCTCGATGTGGTCTCGATGCATTACGGAATCATCAACGACGCAGCTCACAATGCTGAAGGTGATGCTGTGACAGCAGGACTTGTTGCCCGGGCACTCATCGCGAAATACCCCGACGAGATGTCAGATCCTTACGCACTCCACGACAAGCAGGTCGACTGGGCATACGCCTGGGCAGAGAACTTTAAGCGTTACCTAGAAAGCCAAGGTCGCCCCGCGAGGAGCATCGACGGCCGTTGGCCGCTTGGCGAGTAATTAAGCGCCGAAGTTCTTGAAGCGCTGGTTGAACTTCTCCACACGACCAGCCGAGTCAAGGATGCGCTGCTTACCGGTGTAAAACGGGTGGGAAGCAGACGAGATTTCAACGTCAATCACGGGGTAGGAATTACCGTCTTCCCACTCAACGCTCTTGTCGCTGGTTGCAGTGGAACGGGTCAAAAACGACTCTCCCGAAGTAAGGTCGCGGAAAACAACCGTGTGGTAGTCGGGGTGAATCTCAGCCTTCATAGCGGGTAATCCTCGTGGTGTTGAAAAGGTCTTCTAAGCCAAGGGGCAACGATACCAGGTTATTGAGCACTTTGCGCCGTGAATCGGCCATTTGACCTGTTCACCACGAGGTGGCGGTCAAACAAATTGGTCAAATTCTCCGACGTTATGACCTCGGCCACCGGGCCTGCTTTGAAAATCTCGCCATCGCGGAGCAAAAGAGTGTGAGTAAAGCTCGGTGGAATCTCTTCGACATGGTGGGTCACCATCACCATGGCGGGTGCTGCATCCCAGGCGGCAAACTGGTCGAGAAGCCCAATGACGTCCTCTCGGCCGCCCAAATCAAGGCTTCCCGCGGGCTCGTCGAGCAGGAGTAGTTCTGGGTCGGTCATGACAGACCGTGCGATTTGAACGCGCTTGAGCTCGCCGTCAGACAGCGTCCCGATCGGTCGGTCGGCGAGGTGACCTAGGTGCCACTCCCCGAGGACCCGCTGAGCCCGGCGAATATCGATGTCCTCATACTCTTCAACCCAGCGCCCCGTTACAGATTGAGCGGCAGTCAAGACAGCGTCGAGAACAGTCTCGGACTTGGGAATCCTTTTTGCCATCGCGCTGGAGGCGAAGCCCACTCGGGGGCGAAGCTCAAAGACATCGACCGAACCAACACGCTCTCCTAACACGTGGAGTTCGCCTTCACTCGGATGCATCAGCGAGGCGAGGAGGCTCAAGAGCGTGGTCTTTCCTGCTCCGTTAGGCCCCAAAATCACCCAACGGTCTGCTGAATCAATTGTCCAGTTGATGTCGTGAAGTAGCCAGTTGCCGTCTCGACGGACGCCCAGTTCGGACATGGTGGCAACAGTGGTCATAACTGTCTAAGCCTACTCGAGTGCGACTACTCCCCGCCCCGTCTTATCAATCGTCTACGCTTGAGATATGGCTAGCCCGAAAGTATTCGGAATCGTCCTTGCTGGCGGCGAGGGTAAGCGCCTCATGCCCCTGACAAAGGACCGCGCCAAGCCAGCGGTTCCCTTCGCGGGGCACTACCGATTGATTGACTTTGCGATCTCAAACCTGATCAATTCAGGTCTTCGCCAAATCGTTGTCTTGACCCAGTACAAGTCCCATTCGCTCGACCGTCACGTGTCGCAAACCTGGCGCCTCGCAGGAATGTTGAATGCTTACGTTGCGTCTGCTCCCGCTCAGCAGCGACTAGGTAAACGTTGGTTTGCTGGCTCCGCTGATGCGATTTATCAATCCCTCAACCTCATCCGTGATGAAAAACCCGACATCGTGGTGGTCGTGGGCGCTGACCACGTCTACCGAATGGACTTTCAGCAGATGGTTGACGCCCACATTGCATCGGGCGCAGGTGTCACTGTTGCGGGCATTCGCCAACCCAAAGAGCTTGCCGACCAGTTCGGCGTGATCCAGGTTGACCCCACACACCCGGGACGTATCTCGCAGTTTCTTGAAAAGCCAAGCTCGGTGGACGGCCTCGCGGACTCCCCCGACGAGATTCTCGCGTCGATGGGTAACTATGTATTCAACGCTGACGTGTTGATGAAGGCCGTTATCGACGACGCAGAGCTCGACGAGTCAAACCACGACATGGGTGGCGATGTCATTCCTGCCTTTGTGGCGCGAAACGAAGCATTTGTCTACGACATGACCGAGAACGACGTTCCGGGTTCAACCGCTCGCGATCGCCTGTATTGGCGCGATGTAGGAACCATCGATTCGTTCTTCGACGCTCACCAAGATCTCATCTCGGCAGAGCCGGAATTTAACCTCTTCAATAACGAGTGGCCGATTTACACCCAACAGTGGAATTCCCCTCCGGCAAAGTTTGCACAGGACGACAAAGGCCACGCGGGTGAAATGACCGAGTCACTGGTGGGGCTTGGCTGCCTGGTTAAGGGTGCGAAAGTCACCAGAAGCGTGGTTGGCCCGTGGGTGCGCATCCTCTCTGGAGCAGAGGTGAGCGATTCCGTTGTGTTCGAGAAAGTCGCAATCGGCGAAGGGGCGATTGTTCGCCGCGCCATCCTCGATAAGGGCGTAGTGGTCGCTCCTGGAGCGACTATCGGTGTGGACCCTGACCTTGATCGCTCCCGCGGTTTCACCGTCACGGAATCTGGACTGACAGTTGTGGCCAAGGGCATGGTCGTTGCGTGAGTGAGCCTGTTGCACCACTTCTCGTGGTGCTTGATGTTGATTCGACTCTGGCAAACGAAGAAGGAATCGACGAAATCGCGAAAGAGGCTGGGCCAGAGGTGCAACGTCTAGTGTCCGAGATCACCCTGAAGTCGATGGCTGGGGAGCTCGACTTTGCGGCGTCACTGATCGAACGCGTGCGGACACTCAAGGGCTTGAGCACCGCAGCCGTTGATGCTGTTGCTGAGCGCGTGAGCGCTACCTTCGGCGCCAAAGCACTTGTTGACGAAGTTCACCGTCGCGGGGGTCGGGTGTGCGCGGTGTCGGGAGGATTTCATGAACTCATCGACCCCCTTGCCACTGGACTGGGCCTAGACGACTGGCGCGCAAACCGCCTGGGTCGCTCCCAGGGGGTTCTCACGGGAGAGGTCGACGGCCCGATTATTGATGCAGAGGCGAAAAAGACATGGCTGCTCCATTGGGCCCAGCGATGGGGTGTTCCATCTACGCACACCGTCGCGGTGGGCGATGGTGCTAACGACCTGGTGATGATGTCGGAAGCTGCCGTCTCTGTCGCATTTGTGGCAAAGCCGATTGTGCGTGAGCGCGCACTGGTATCAATCGATGAGCGGGATCTGTCCCGCGTAATCGACTATTTACCTGATTAGTGGCCCATTCCTAGGCCACCGTCAACGGGAATCACCGCTCCTGAGATATAACCGGCGTGGTCGGATGCCAGCCAGGAGACGACTCCGGCAACTTCAGACGGTTCCGCGAAGCGGCCTGCAGGAATCGCCGCCATGTAGGTCGAACGCTGCTCGTCGCTGAGCACTGCCGTCATGTCGGTTTCGATAAAACCGGGTGCAACAACGTTTGCGGTGATTCCGCGACCGCCCAGCTCACGAGTGAGTGAGCGGGCAAATCCGACGAGGCCAGCCTTTGCCGATGAGTAGTTGACCTGCCCCGCAGAGCCGTAGAGGCCCACGACGCTGGAGATGAGAATGACTCGCCCAAAGCGAGCCTTCACCATTGACTTGATTGCGCGCTTGACGACCCGGAAGACACCGGTGAGGTTGGTGTTAATTACGTCTTCGAAGTCCTCATCGGACATGCGCAAAATCAGAGTGTCCCGGGTAATGCCCGCGTTCGCCACCAGTACTTCGATGGGCCCAAGCTGTTGCTCTACCTCGGCCAGGGCACAGTCCAGACTTGCGCCGTCTGTGACATCGGCAGTGACTGTCAAAGCACCATCTGGGCCGTTACCCGAGCGTGCGGTGACTGCGACGCGGTGACCCTGGGCTAAGAATGCTTCCGCCATGGCGTAGCCAATTCCGCGGTTACCACCGGTGATGAGAACAGTGCGAGGAGTTGTCATAGTTGTCAAGCATACGTGCAGGGAAGAGTTCTACGATGGGGCCACTATGGCTCAGCCACACAGCATCACTTCGCTTCCGGTGTCACCGGTCGATGAGCGGCGCCAACGTATGGTGAAATATTCCGTCGCGATGGGACTTCGTCTTGTCTGCATCGGGGCCTGTTTTATTGCGCCGGGCTGGTGGTTGCTCCTTCCTGCTGCGGGAGCCGTTGTCTTGCCGTACCTGGCGGTGGTGGTGGCTAACCAGGTAGATCGTCGGGGTCAGGCCGCGACCGCTTACACCCCAGGCGCGCTCGTGCCTCTCTCACCTAAGCAGTGAGCGTGCTCGGAGAAGTTGGCCCAGATTCGCTGAGGTGTTCGAGAAAGGGCTGCCTCGAACACGCCACCACGGAGATTGTCTGGCGCAATCCCAAGATTCACGACGAATCGAGGGAAAAAATTTGGCTCTCGTGTGCAGAGCATCAGCAATTCTTCGTCGACTATCTTGGGGCACGCCAGTTTCCCGTTGCTGTGCGCGAGTTAGGAGGGTCTGAATGAGTCTGATCAGGCATGCCTTCACCCTCAAATGGATGTCATACTTCGCGGTGGCTGTGGTGTTCGCCGTTATCACAAGCCTGTTCGGGCTGTGGCAGTGGGATCGTCGCGGTCAGAAGGTCGCTGAAATTGAGAGAGTCGAGGCTCATTTCGCACAGGAGCCGGTGGGCTTCTTTGATGCGTTGGCAATGGGTCAGTCGTGGGACGACGACTTGCGATGGACTCCGGTATCGATCCAGGGGCACTATGACGCGGCAAAGACCGTCTTAGTGCGTACCAGGCCACGCTTCTCCCAAGTCGGTTTCGAAATACTCGTACCCTTCCAGCTCGGTACCGGCGAGTGGGTTCTCGTCAATCGTGGGTGGGTGCCCACGGGGGAACAGCAGGATTACCCGGATGTGATTCCCACTCCCCCAGACGGATTAGTCACAGTCACAGGTCGACTCTTCGCCAGCGAGCCGATTATTGACGGACGCTCTGCGCCAGAGGGCCAAGTTGCGACGATTCATCTTGGCACACTCGCTCAATTGACCGGGGTGCCTTTGGATACACGTGCGTATGTGGCATTGTCCTCTGAAGACCCTTCCACGAGCCCTATGCCGGCGCTCCTCGAGCGTCCAGCCGCCGATGAAGGCCCTCACTTGAGCTACACCGTTCAATGGTTCCTCTTTGCCCTCCTCGGCTTCGTGGCGTGGGGCTATCTGCTGCGAGAGGACTATCGCCTGGTCAACGACGTTGACGCCCCAGCGCGCCCCAGGAATCGCACAGATCAAGATGTCGAGGATGAGCTTCTTGACCAGTGGGAAGCTACGCGAGGCTAACGAGCTCCTCGTAATCTCGGCCCCACAGGTCTTCCACTCCATCGGGCAGGATTAAGACTCGTTCGGGCGACAGTGCGTCCACAGCGCCCTCATCGTGGCTGACCAGGACGACCGCTCCTTCGTAGGCGTTGAGAGCGCGAAGGATCTCCTCGCGGCTTGCGGGGTCGAGGTTGTTGGTGGGCTCATCAAGTAGCAACAAGTTCGCACCTGAGACCACCAGCGACGCGAGGGCCAGACGTGTTTTCTCGCCCCCGCTGAGAACACCCGCCGGCTTGTGGACATCGTCTCCTGTAAAGAGGAATGATCCCAAAATACGTCGGGCCTCGACTTCACTCACGTCGCTCCCGCGAAGCATGTTGTCGAGCACGCTCTGGTTCACATCGAGTGTTTCGTGCTCCTGCGCGTAATAGCCAAGGCGTAAACCGTGCCCCGCCTCGATCTCTCCGGTGTCGGGGTGGTCTACTCCCGCCAGAATGCGCAGCAACGTTGTCTTGCCTGCTCCGTTGAGACCGAGGACGACGACTTTGCTGCCCTTGTCGATGGCGAGATCCACTGCCGTGAAGATTTCGAGTGAGCCGTATGACTTCGACAGGTTGTGACCAAATAGCGGAGTCTTCCCACACGGTGCGGGAGTGGGGAAACGGATTGCCGCCACCCGCTCTTGTGCCACTTGCTCGTCGAGGCCTGCCATGAGCTTTTCTGCGCGGGCGCGCATCTGATGCGCAGCGGAGGCTTTAGACGCCTTCGCCCCGAATCTGGCAGCCTGTTCGTGAAGGCTGGTGGCCTTGCGCTCTGCGGTGGCCCGTTCGCGACGCCGGCGCTCCTCATCAGCTTCACGGGCTTGTAGGTAGTGCTTCCAGCCCATGTTGTAGATATCGATGACCTGTCTCATCGCGTCGAGGTAGAACACGCGGTTCACCGAATGCTCAACAAGCTCCACGTCGTGGGAGATCACTATTGCAGCGCCTTGGTATGTGCGGAGGAACTCTCGGAGCCAGACCACCGAATCTTGATCCAGGTGGTTGGTGGGCTCATCCAGAATCATCACCGGTGCGTTATGAAACAGGATTCGGGCAAGTTCAATGCGTCGCCGCTGACCTCCAGAGAGGGTGCCAAGGGGTTGTTTCAAGACGCTTTGGGGCAGGCTAAGGTTACTCGCGATTGTCGCAGCCTCAGCTTCGGCGGCGTACCCTCCGGCGCTGACAAATTCATCGTGGGCTCTGGCGTATCGGGCCATTGCTTTTTCGGCGATTGCAGGGTCTTCGCTGCCCATTTCAGCTGTGGCCTTATCTATTCGTGCCTGCAGGGACGCAAGACCCCTCGCGTCAAGAATGCGGTGCCCGGCAAG
>Ga0181569_10003642_pt1 | contig 11956 bp, 9 predicted proteins | sample 101ome_19_FD_132452 | JGI IMG/M metagenome (GOLD analysis project Ga0181569, IMG submission 132452) | Coastal salt marsh microbial communities from the Groves Creek Marsh, Skidaway Island, Georgia - 101405AT metaG (megahit assembly) | ecosystem: Environmental > Aquatic > Marine > Intertidal zone... | reverse complement strand
TAGGGCAACTAAAGTTGCCCTAGGCCATTCAGGCAAATATCGTGCCAAATTTTTCGATTTATATATTTTTTTCTAAAAAAACTTTGTTGGTGTCGTTATCCCATTTGAATGACATTAATCAAAGGGTGGTATAATGACTTCTATCAATACAAATGTTGGGGCTTTGAACGCTCGCGCAAGCGCCGTTAGAGCAACGACTAAAATGGAACAGGCGATGGAACGACTCTCGTCCGGTTTACGAGTGAACAGCGCATCAGATGATGCTGCTGGTTTGGCCGTGGCTGGTAAAATGGAGTCACAGTTGCGGGGCATTAATATGTCCATCCGTAATGCGCAGGATGGGGTAGGCCTTATTCAAACTGCAGAGTCAGGTGTGAATGAGATCCGTAATATGGTGCTCAGAATGCGAGAACTTGCAGTTCAAATGGCAAACGGCATTTACGAGGACACTCCTGACAGAAACAACGCACAACTCGAGGTTACGGCGTTGATTAACCAGGTCACACTCATCGCGGAGAACACAAGATTCAACGATGTAGCGCTTCTTGACGGTAGCTTTACAACCGTTAACATCCAAGCTGGTAATACAACCGCTGAGACGATTGAATTAAGTTTTGTCGACATGGCATCTTCAGGCTTGTCGATTGATGGGGTGGATATCGCGACACAGTCCGGCGCAACGTCAGCGATGGGGACTCTCGACTCCGCTTTGGAAACCATCGCGAGTGAGCAGGCGACTATGGGTTCACTCATAAATCGATTAAACTTCTCAATCAGCAATCAGAGCAAGGCCTCAGTCATGACTGAGCAAGCTGTGGGCCGTATCATGGACTCTGATTTTGCAACAGAAACGACTAATTTGTCCAAACAACAAATCTTGAATCAGGCTGCGACATCTATGCTCGCACAGGCAAATCAGTCAAAGCAATCTATCCTCGCCCTACTCCAATAGGAGTTTGAGCTGGGTGGGTAGCCGCGAGGGGGAAAGGGGACTTTCCCCCTCATTGTTTAAAAATAAAATTATTTAGAAATTTCAATGAAAAAATCATTGGCATAAGGTTTGCACACAATCGACAAAAGTCAGGAGTGCAGCATCATGAACCTCGTGCCCAAGGTCAAAATTGAACGAATATCGACAAAATTAGAGACCATAGACCAACAAATTAAGCATGCTGCCCAAAAAATAAATCATAGCCATATCAGATTTTTAATTGATCAAAGACGTCAACTGTTAGCCGACCTTAAAGTTGAGATCGACGCAGAAAACAGTCAAGAAGCCACGGCCGATTCTAGTGCATACAAACAAAGCCCAGAAATCAATCTTTTGATTAACGCGTGGTGTAACCGCATTAAGAGTGTCGAGCAAAAGAAAAAGCCATTTGTGGACACCAATTTTTGCAATCTTTTTCTGGACTACACGCTACCAAAATCTTGGAATTTTAACACAGATGTGTTGGTTATTCATGCTCCGCTATCCAATATAATTCTTGATGTTGCAGTAGAACGAGGCCAAAAAAACATCGTTGTTTTTGACTCAAAAAAGAGACTGAAGCCCGCCGAAATCCATAGGGAATTGGATGCCAGCATAACGGTATGTTATACACCAAGAGACATTGAAATCACGTTTGCCATGCTGCAATCGCCCGCTGATCAGGTCATCACAATTTCCTGTGATCCAGACCCCACCTATGCTGACGAAACTAAGCCTCTAATTACCGAAGCCATCAACAGCGGCAAAAAAAACCGTATTCAAAACACACTAACAGCAACAAAATTTGGCAGATCATGGTCTAAGAACGTTATTGATAATCTGCACAATATGGCAGAATGCCCAAATTTCCATCAAATTAACGTTTCGGGTGTAGATACCGCAGTCATCGTGGCGTCTGGGCCGTCTCTGGGAAAAAATATAGAGTATCTAAGTCAAATTCAGGATTCTGTCTTCATAGTTTCAGCACTACGGTCACTGCCCGTTTTACGTAACGCCAACATCAGGCCTGATTTGGTTGTGCAACTTGACGCAGAAAACGATGAAGTCGCCGAAAAACTATTATCAAATCTGAATTGTCAGATCCCAAATCTTTTGCTGGAACTGACAATAAGCCATAACTTTTTTCGAGCTCAAGCTGAACAAAAAATCTGCTCATTGTCACGCCTATTTTTTGATGCACACGAAAAACTTGGAACCAAGCCAACACCCTTTGATTCACCGAGCGTTTCTGTTTACGCTCTCTATTTATGCAATTTCCTTAAATTTAAAAATATATGTTTTGTGGGCCAAGATTTGGCTGCTGATGGTCAAAAGCAATATGCAGATGGAGCGACCAACCTACTACCTGCGCACGCGAAACTATCAATGTTCGATATTGAAGTGCCTGGGTTTTATGGTGATACAGTATTTACGCGCACTGCATATTACCATCAAATCAAAAAATGTACTCACATAGCCAAAGACTTAACCGGACTAATCGGCGACATTAAGTTAGTAAACGCCACCGAAGGTGGCGCTTATATTGATGGTTTTGAGCATATGTCTCTCAAATCCTTTGCTAAACAACAAGGGCTTGAAGGTCAGCCAAAAACAAAGAGCATTAACTTTAGCGGTGCGGCCGGTGCATCGAAAAAAGACGTGCTTTCATACCTAAAAACTACCAGTGCAACTATGAGGCAAATTGTTAAAACAGCCGACAAAATTATCAAGCTGGACCAAGAACCCAACAAAAGTCGCAGCTTACAGAAAAAAATTGAAAAAGAGATTGGAAAATTTAAATTACTCAATAAAAACTGTAGCTTACTACAAATTTCTATGCAAGAAAACATAGCAAAAGTGATAGGCACCTCACACGAAGTGCAAAAAATTGGTTCTTATTCTGATTTTTTTCAGACGGTGAGAACCAACGCCCTTTATTTGATGCACGCTGCTGAGAAAACATTGAGCCCATAGTCTGATGGCAACTTTGTTCTGGGATCAACTCTTTAGTGATTGGCTTATAAAAAATGTCAAATGCTTCAACAAGCTACAATAAATGTCATAATGTTTTGGGTTTTGAGACCAACCAATCGCTTCATGCTTGCGCCGTTGGAGCAACTGAAAACGGAAGATGGGATGTTGCATGCGCTATTTACGAAAAAATTTTAAATCTCAATCCAACAGACAACAAAGCCTTGTTGCTTCTCGGCCAAAATGCCAACCGAATGGGAGCCCATCAAACAGCGCTAAAATCATTTCTATTGATTCCCCGGAACGACCCACACTATTTTGACGCACAGCTGGAGGTGGGCCGGATATTTTTGAAAACTGGCAATGCTAAAAACGCAATAAAGTGCCTCGATTCTGCTGTGAAAATCAAGCCAAATTCAGTTGTGGCATTAGCTAGCCGCGCGATGGCATTCACTAAAATTGAAGAGTTTAAAAATGCTCTTATGGATTTCAATGATTGCGCAAAAATAGAACCAAACCGAGCAGACATATTTTACAATCGTGCATTGGTTTATCGAAAATTACATGACAACCAAAAAGCCATAGCGGATTATACACGTGCTATCGAATTAGATAACAGTCACTATCGGGCCTACAATAACCGTGCAATTGTCTTGCGCGACGAGAAACGCTTTGACGTTGCCATCAATGATTTTGACAAAGCCGTCGAGATCAATAGAGACTTTGCTGATGGGTATTGGAATAAAGCCCTCACATTATTGCGCATTGAAAAATATGAAGATGCTTGGCCAATTCATGAATATAGATGGCACAGCCCTAATTTCACCTCACCGAACCGAAATTTTGATAAACCATGTTGGCTTGGCGAAGACTCTCTTGATGGCAGAAGCATTCTAATCCACAGCGAACAAGGGCTAGGTGATAGCTTGCAATTTTGTCGCTACATCACATTAATGCACAATTTAGGTTGCCAAATTTACCTAGAGGTTGAACGGCCTCTAATCAGCATCATGCGAACTCTTCTTCCCGCGTCATGCATATTTGAGAAAAATTCTGAACTTCCAGATTTTGATTTTCATTGCCCAATGTTGAGCTTACCTTTGGCGTTCAAAACAAACATAGACTCCATACCCTGCAAAACACCTTATTTGAGCGCTTGCGATACTCACAAGAAATTTTGGCGTAATCGATTGGGCGCAAAAACAAAGCCGCGTTTTGGCATAGTATGGCAGGGTAATCCAGCCCATATGAATGATACCAAAAGAAGCATCGCCCTAAAAAAACTCATAGATTATTTATCACCAGATTTTGAATGGTTCAGCCTGCAAAAGGGCGTCACCAAAAGTGATCTGAACATCATCAAATCAAGCGTTAAACTTCATCATTTTGGCGAAGAGATTGGCGACTTTTGTAGCACTGCCGGACTTTGTGATGCCCTTGACGCCGTGGTTTCAGTTGATACTAGCTTGGCGCACCTTGCCGGTGCTATTGGCAAACCAGTGCATATACTATTGTCTTATAATGCAGATGCGAGATGGCATGAAAACCGCTCTGACACACCTTGGTATCCTACTGCCACACTATTTCGGCAAAATGGAAATAATGATTGGGCAGGCCCGCTAGCGCGGTCGATGAAAATTCTGTCGACGCAAATAACCTCAACAAAAAAATAAATTTTGAGACGTCGAGGCAGTAACAAAATGCGTACTTGCTGTATTATTACCCCTCACCCATTTTGGAGAGAACGCATGGGTTGTGGCACGCTAATGCGCGGCCGCTACAAGCTATTACGTGAATTGTTTGACGAAGTTTTGGTACTGTTCATCACAAAATCAGATGAAACATGTCCTCTGTCTGGCGCCACCCTTCGTCTGTACAGCCCATTCAGTGCCCAGCATAGAGCAACAATCAAATCTTTCGTCAAAAACAAAAACATATCTCTCTGCTATTTTTCTTATGACTACTGGCCTGGCATCGCTGAGACAGTTGATTGCCAAACCGCCGTAGAACTGCATGACATCATGCATTTGCGGTCTGAAAGCTTTGCGAAATTTGGTGTATCTTGTCCGTTCAACAAAACAAAAGACCAAGAAATTGAAGAACTAAAAAAATTTGACATTGTCTTTTGTCTGAACCTTGAGGAAGTCAAGTACCTACAAAAAAATGCTGTGACATGCACATATTTGCCACCAACTTTTTCATTTCAGATGGTCACTCAACCTAAATATGAACCCATAGCTGGCATGATTGGGTCAGCAGCAAAACCAAATGTAGATGGCTTAGCCCAACTGATGAAATCCTCCAATGTCGATGTGGACCTTGTCATTGCCGGTGCGCTCAGTAAATTGGACTTGCCAGTTGGTACATACCAAAACAGGTTGACCAAACTCGGTTATGTCGCCACACCCCAAGAATTCTATTCAAAAATAAATGTGGCATTAAGCCCAATACGATTCGGCGCAGGACTCAAAATCAAAGTGCTTGAGGCACTGGCAAATGGTTGTGGTGTACTGGCAACCAACCACTCCATTGAGGGCTTTCCAACAGGCATTCACGAGGTAGTGACCATTGAGGATAACTTTGAAAATTGGACGAAAGACCGGCTGCAGCAGATTACCTCAGTTAACAGATCAAAGATTGAAAGCTTCATCAACGAACACTTTTCTGGCAATGCAATCAAGACTATTTTAAAAGAGATCATCTGAGTTGCGAATTTTTTCCACAAGTCGTCCAATGTTTCCTATTTAAGGTGGGCGATCATGACAATGATTTCTCAACTATAGCGCGGTCATTTCTAAATTCCATCAGCGCCGTCCATACCAGTCACTCTTGATATATGACACGTTATAAGGTTGCGCCAAATGCTGCATGTAACTGGCTTTAACTCAACCATGTGTAGCTATGGCTTAGGCTAGTAGCTCAAGCAAAACTCCTCACAACTTTGACGAGCGTGGTCGCTAACAGTAGGATATGCCATCATTTGATTGTATTTTGGACTACAAACAAGAGTAACCAAAACATTTGGGAACTCGAAAGAGATTGTATCCACAACCCCCTTCCACCATTCTGGGTTTCGAATTGTCACATGCGCGTTTTCACCGTTTGGCAAAGTGGCATTCGCTGGATAACATGCAACATTGAGAATGACGAGTTTCTTGGCACAAGAAAATATGTCTCTTAAGACATTTGCCACGTCAGACACAAAAATATGCTCAAGTACGTCAAAGCATACGACAGCATCAACCATTGTGCGCTCATCAATTGATCGCGCTGGCTCGTAGCGATAAACGCGATCAAGCTCAAAAAAATCGATCGCAGATTGATCTTCATTGAAACCGCAGGAAGACCAATCAGAGCCTCCACAACCATAATCTAGAACAGTTGTAATTCCGTGAGTTTTAAACCTTTCTTTGATAGAGCCTCTTATCTTTTTCAATTCAAAATCATTATATACATCGGTCTCATAGGTTCCATCGACTTTTGCGTAACCTAAATCAACCATGTCTGCATACATTTTAACAAGCTTTCGGCCTTTTGGGCTCAAGGTAAAATTCGTCATCTTTAAGATCTCTCTAAAATATTCCAATAATTATGTTGCCGTCGCTTTACCAAGGTTGTGCAAATCAGGTGCCAATCAGCATTACACTGGCGATGACGTTTCAGACACGGGCTTATGATTAATAAATCTCATTCAATGTCTTGAGCGCGACACCTCTGGCACCTTACTTGCAAACGAAAATAAAAACTGAACTACTGGACAAAATGACTATGGCTAAATATGAAAATTTCTGGGCGTTTTTTGACGAAGTTGAAACAGCGTTGCAGCATCGGTGCACTAGCTTTCGACAAATGTTTGAACACCTTGACAAATTTGAGGGCCCAATAACAATTGTTGAAACAGGATGCACAAGGGACGCGAATAACTGGTCAGGTGATGGCTGTAGCACCGTTCTTTTTGACAAATATGTTAATGCAAGAAACGATGGATCCGGCGTCAAAACTGTGGATATTTCGCCACGAGCCGTATCTATCTGTAAATCACTGGTGTCAGACAAAACCGAGGTCGTACACGGTGACAGCGTTTCTTTTTTGCATGAGTTCGTTTTGGTCGCAGAACGTAAAAATATAAACGTGCCACTTTTCTATTTGGACTCATTTGATCTTGATTGGACCTACTGGCAACCTTCAGCGATACATCATTTAAAGGAACTTACCTCAATACATCATTTCTTAAAACCAGAGACCATGGTTGTAGTAGACGACTGCATGCAAAACGCCGATTTCGTTCTTGTTGGTGCGGAAGCAACTTTCCGCAAGAGACCAGAACCTGGCGGAAAAGGACGATTGTTTGCCGAATATGCAAAGACTGTTGGCGCCAAGCTTGAGTTTTCGTCCTATCAAGCAGGTTGGACTGGTTTCAATCGAGCTGCTGCCTAGCACTTATGAGCCCTGCAACAACTCAATACGCCAGATTTACAAAAGACAGCAGGATGTAGGCGATGCAACACCAACCAATCAAAACCAAGATAGGACATTTCTTTGTTGATCCTAAGGATCAATTCGTGGCCAAAAGTTTGATTTCGACGGGCGATTATTCACCGGGTGAGAGAGCCCTCTACTCTAAATTCATTAACCAAAGTTCAAATGTGCTATGGCTTGGCGCGCATGTTGGTGCACTTGTCATACCATTTTCAAAATATGTTCAACGCGTTGATACGTTTGAGGCAAATCCAGAGACATTTAAGCTATTAAAAAAAAATTTAAAGTTGAATGATTGCAGAAACGTTACTGCCTTCAACATTGCCGCAAATGACGTTGACGGTGAATTGAATTTCATTTGCAACACCGTTAACAGCGGTGGTTCTAAAAGAGTTCCCCATAAAATGAACAAAGCCTATCTTGATGCCGAAACAGTATTCACGACAGTTCGATGTTCAGCGCTTGACTCATTTTTGAGCAACCATGACTACGATTTAGTTTTTATGGACATTGAGGGATCTGAAACACAAGCAATGCAGGGCATGACCTCTATTCTGAAAAATGCCCAAACAGTGGTCGCAGAGTTTATCCCCCATCACTTGACCAACGTAGCGAATGTGACAGTTGAACAGTTTTTGCAACCAATCAGAGATTTTAGAACCATGGTCGTTCCATCGCTGCGCCGTTGTTTTTACGATAATGAGATAGAACCAGTGCTAAATGTGATGTTCAAAAGAAATGCTAGCGATGCAGGCTTAATTTTCACAAAAGCAAAATTGGCTCGAAATTGGGCTGAGTAAATGCATCAAGTCTCAACACTTGGACAAATTGAATGCTCTGAGTTGCAGCCCCGTGATCACAGTGCTTGGCAGTGGTCATGATTGAGCCCAAACAACCAAATTAAAGACCGCTAAAACAGTCATCATCTATATCCAATCAAAGACCACCATAAAAGAACCACTCGAGAAACAAATGAAACATCGAAAAATCATAAATTTCGTGAACGAGCAGTGTCCATCACCAAAAACAGTATTCCACCACGAACTGTACAGACACGAATGCGTTAATTTCCTCTTGGCGAATGACTGCATCGGGATAGAACTTGGCGTAGCTGCGGGGCATTTTTCACAACGCATGGTCCAGAGTGGAAAGTTTAGGAAATTTTATGGCGTAGATTTGTATGAGGATCATCACGACACCCACGAATACAAATCAGCGATAAAGTTAGTTGGGTTGGACTCAAATTATACATTACTGCGCATGTCATTTGATGAGGCTATAGAGCTGTTTGACGATAATTATTTCGATTTTATTTACTTTGATGGTTATGCACACACAGGAGAGGAAGGTGGAAAAACATTCGCTGATTGGTATAAGAAACTGAAAGTTGGCGGTATGTTTGCTGGCGACGATTATCATGATGACTGGCCTTTAGTAAAATGGGCGGTCAATGACATGGCAAACAAGATCGGCTGTGAAATCAACGTAACCGGCAAAAATGAAAATACAATCTTCAATGAACATCCAACTTGGTTTTTTACAAAAAAAGCAGAACGAGATTTTGTGCCCAACGAAAAATTGAGTCAAATAGGTGCTGAAATTAGGGAAAAGACCAGGCAAACAAATGGAAAACAATTAAAAATAACGAAGCAAAATTTGATTCAGATTGTTAAAAAAATAAAAGCTGAGGATCCAATTTTTGCACAACAAATAAAAGCATTGATATGATGATTACTTAGTGCGTGATTCCAAAAAATCTCTTAAGCGAACACTCTTGGACAATCTTAGTTTCCAGAACGCCAGGACGCTAAATCGTAATCTTTGGGCCGCTTACTAAACAAAAATATTGAACGAAATAATTTTTCACAGGCATGTTTCTTGCTTGTAATCGACTATGCCAAAACAATCTTTTCCAATGTTTACATAAATAGACATAAATCAGATGCTGTCAGTAGTCGAAATCGCAAAAAAACATCAAAGCGGCAATTATTTTGAGGCCGCTCAAGCATACAAGACACTGCTTTTGCAAAACCCAAAAGATGCGGAAATATTAAATCTTTATGGCTTATGCCTGAATAGTATGGGCGATTTTGATTCAGCAATTTCTGTGTTTTCCACTGCTATTTCAGTATTGCCATACAACGGTGAATTTTTTCAAAATAGAGGAATAGCACTGGCCTGCATAGGTGATCTAGACAACGCGCTTTTGGATTTCAAAAAGGCTGCGGATATTTCACCTCTCAACATTTTCTCTCTAACCAAGGTTGCAGAGATCTCACTTTTGCTCAACAAGTTTCATTCAGCACGGGATTATTTTTCGAAGGCACTGAGAATTGACCCTCAAAATAATGAAATTAAGATTGGTTTAGCTAATACATTGAACCAACTCGGCGTCGAAGATATTAACAGTCAACGCCTGGCATCTGCTATCAGCCAATTGACTATTGCGCAAAAGCTGGCTCCGTATGAATGGCAAATTAGCTACAACTTAGGTAACGCATATTTACGCTCAGAAAATTTCGAGAAGGCAAAAATTGCCTATCGGAATTCGATTACGTTAAACGAAAACTCGGCTGAGGCGCAATGCAACCTTGGTATCACACTTGAGCGATTAGGAGAGTTTAGCTCTGCAATTAATTCATATGAAAAAGCCATTGCTCTGAAGCCTGAATTTAGTGACGCAAAATTTAATCTGAGTTTGCTATTTCTCAAGAAAGGCAACTATAAAAACGGCTTTAAACTCTACGAGGAGAGGTGGAATACTGCCAAATTTTCGAACCACAGAGTTGAGTATGATGTACCCTTGTGGCTGGGCAAAGAGAACATTGCCAACAAAACAATACTATGCCACAGCGAACAAGGTTATGGAGATACAATTCAATTTATCCGGTTTTGTAAAATGCTTCTTAAAAAAGAAGCTAAAGTTATAGTCAAAACTCCGAGCGCACTAGTGAGCGTTTTAAATACGGCGCTACCCGCCGCATCTTTCTACAGCGTAGATGATGAGTTACCGATCTTTGATTTTCATTGTCCATTGATGAGCTTGCCCCTAGCTCTAGGCATATCGTCACCGACTGAAGTATCCGCGTCACCCTATATTAGCGCGCCTACTTCATACGTAAAAAAATGGGAAACCTACTTTGACGAATTCACATTGCCTCGAGTGGGTCTAGTTTTAGAGGGAAAAAAATCCCATCAAAACGATCATTTGAGAAGTATCAAAGGCACGGATATTGTGAATTTTTTGCCATCCGGTGTTGACTACTTTATTTTGCAAAAAGAGCTCTCACCTGAATTGATAACTATGATGAATTCAAGGGCTGATATTCATAGCTGCTCTGAGATGCTTCAGGATTTTAGTGACACAGCCGCCGCTTGCAATCAAATGGATATTATATTTTCTGTTGACACATCCGTAGCGCATCTTGCTGGAGCGTTGGGTAATAAAATATACTTACTTCTTCATTACCAGTCAGATTGGAGGTGGCAACTCAATAGCTCCCAAACATATTGGTATCCAACAATGAAGATCCTCAGGCTCGCAAGGGACAAAAAATGGCCATCAATTTTTGGAATTGTTGAAACCGAAATAGCGCAGTTGACTCACTCGCAATCATTAAAATCAGCAATCAAATAATAATTTAGTATTATAAGTGCTATTTCTTGAAGTTATTGTGGTAATCAAAACCGCATACAACTTTTCATCAACGAATGTATTTTCTGAAAAAATTAGACGCCCATATAGCTTGCCAACAAATCAACTGCGAATGATGTTTTAGCAGTTACAAAAACTTATTTGATTGCAATGAACTAACAGCTTGTTCAGCGGCATGTCGCCAAGAAAATTTCTCTCGAATAACTTTGCTCGCCATTATGGCTTTACGTTGATAAAAATCATGCTTGTTTTTTATAAAGATTAATTTTTTAGCAATTTCTGTAGGTGTTGCTACCGCCCAATTACCGCCTGCTTTCCAATGTTTTAAAAACTCTGGGCAAGATATAGATTGGAGCTGGTGTTCTAAACGGACAAAATTGCCTTTAATAGAAGAGAGATATTCAGTATGACCGCTGTAAAATGTTGATACAACCGGCAAACCAGAAGCAAGCGCCTCTATGAGTGGCAAGCCCCAACCCTCTGCGCGAGATGGAAAAACCATGGCGTCGTAATACGAATACAAACCAGACATATCATTAGTTGATAAGTCTCCAGTAATCTGAGTGACATTATTCAGACCGAGGTCGTTTATTTGTTTATTTAATTGACACTTTTTATGTTCGGTATACCTAGGCCCACCCCAAAAATAATCCGCTTTGAGGTGAAGTTGCGTCTTTCCATCATTGCCAAAAGCCATTTTGAAGCCGAGGAGCAGTTCATCAAACCCTTTTCGGGCCTCATTTTTTCCACATGCGAAGAAACGGAAAGTATCGCTGTTGCGACCCCGTGTCTTACAAGAAGGTACGAATATGTTTGGATTCACACCCTCGTTAACCACATTGACATGATCTTTGCAGAAGCCATGTCGTATCAGAACATTT
>Ga0181569_10003639_pt1 | contig 11961 bp, 10 predicted proteins | sample 101ome_19_FD_132452 | JGI IMG/M metagenome (GOLD analysis project Ga0181569, IMG submission 132452) | Coastal salt marsh microbial communities from the Groves Creek Marsh, Skidaway Island, Georgia - 101405AT metaG (megahit assembly) | ecosystem: Environmental > Aquatic > Marine > Intertidal... | reverse complement strand
GATAATCTATCTAAATTTTTATATTTACTAAAACTAATTCCTATAATGAACACTACTGACAAGGGGTCAATCGTAATTATTTGCCTGTTTTATATAATTACCTTAACATGTGGATATTTTATTCATGAAAATCAGTTGCTTGATAAAAATGTTGTAAAAAGATTAATCCTTACCATTAACAGCAGTGATATCAATATAGAAAACAACAGTGCCATTGTCTATGAAGACGTTGGTGAATCTCGGGCTACTAAAAAAGTTTATGACGCTGGATCTATTGTGGCTATCTCTTCCATTTATGAGCAAAAAGGATACGAACTGGTTCACATTTCAGAGTTCTTAAAAAAAACAATGGATCAGGAGGTAGTCGTTACAAGAATTTGGTTTTCCAAAAAGAACTGAGTGGGCTACTTTCTTCGAAATATAATTGTCTATTCAATCGTCGTTTTGTTACTGTTTTTAATTTACAAGGCGATTAATGGCATGAAAAAATAGTCTCATTTGAGCCCAAAAAACCTTCAAGGTTTTTAAACTCACTATCTTTACAAAAAAAATGAGTTGAAAAAGAAAAAGCCAAATAGCATTGTTTGGGATGACGAGCAGGAAAAATACATTGCCCATTTGCTCCCCTATGCTTCCCAGACGAGCGGACCTGTCATCAAAGTTCCCAACGTAGATGCATTTAAACAAAAAGGAGTAGAAAAGGTGTCCAAGCAATTTCAATCGGAACTTGAAGAGTTAAAGGGTAAAATCAAAAATTTCGTTAAAACCGCCAGTGATACGCAAAAGGTTTATACCGCCAAGTTTAAATTTGAACCGCTGGTTGGAGAAATCTATTTTCTTTACGAAGGAGATCAGGAGGATTACTTATCTCTGATTCCTCCAAACCAATGGAAGAAAAAGTTTTTAGGAGCTTACCGACTCACTTCCGAATACAAATGGGAACGAGTGAAGAGGTGAGTTAACGAAAGTTTTGGGTGCCAAAACCCATGCCCATTTCATCAAAATACAAGCCAACTCCCAAATAGGTAAAATCCCCCAAAATATTTTTGTAATGAGGCGGACTATTCTTCCAACCGGTAACCATACATTGGGCTAAATTTTCTGTCGTTCGGGTGTCTCCACATCCCCTCACATTTTCAAACCAAGGCGTTTTAGCAATGTTTTCGGCAATACCCGTAAATTGGTTTCCATTTCTTACCCATGCCTTTACATTATATTTTTCAGCACGTTGAACAGGGTTCTGCCCCAAATGATCTATATGAGCGTAAAAGTTATGCTTGACCATATTCTGACTATGCAACTGGGCCAAATCCATCAAGGAATCTAAGAGTATTAATTCGGGCAAACCCCTTTCGACACGAAGTGTATTAGTTTTTTCAAAGATCAGCTGACGCATCAATTCTATATCTTTCTGAGCAAAACCAGTTGTCAAGCTAAAAGAAATCAGAATGATTAGTAATAAGTTTGTAAGACTTTTTCTCATGATCACAAAAATAATAATTATCAATAGGAATGCCTATTTTTGTTGATTATGGGTACTGAAGAAACTCCAAGGCAAAAAAAAGTAGCTACTGCAATACAACAGGAGCTTGCCACTATGCTTCAAGGCTCCATCAGAAATCAGGGAGCTTCCAACCTTGTTCTTTCCATCACCAAGGTAAACGTGACCATAGATATGTCTTTGGCCAGAGTTTACCTCAGTGTTTTCCCTAAAGACAAATCCGATAGCTGTCTTAAAGGTATTCAAGAAAACAGCCCTCAAATCAGGCATGACATGTCGCAAAGAATGAAAAACCAGCTGAGACGTATGCCGGAATTTTCATTCTTTATAGATGACTCTTTGGATTATCTAGATGCTATAGAAAAGGCCTTGAATCAACCCAACAATCCCATTGAAGATAAAAGTGGGCTTGTCAAAAGACAAAAAAAATAAAAATGTCTGTTGTTATCAAAATTGCTTGGCGTTATTTTTTCTCTAAAAGCGGACGAACGGTAATCAATAGAATCAACTCTATAGCTCTACTAGTCATTGTAATCGCAACTGCTGCTTTAATGATCGTATTAAGTGCCTTTTCGGGGCTTAAAGACTTCGGACTGTCTTTCTCAAATGTTTTTGACCCCGACTTTCGAGTAGTCCCCAAACAGGGAAAAACCATTGCGCTAGACAGCAGTAAAATCCATCAGCTGGAAAAAGTTGATGGTATAAAGGCCATCAGTCCAATTCTGGAGGAAAAAGTTTTTCTGTCGTTTAAGGAAAAAAATCTAGTGGCTCATCTTAAAGGAGTGGGGCCAGATTATCTTAACGTCATTCCTGCAGATTCCTTAATCTCTGTCGGGGAATGGTTGGTTCCCGAGTCCAATGCAATTGTTGCTGGCTACGGAATTGGTGCGGCTATGAACCTTGGGGTATACGACTATGGATCTTTTCTAAACATTAGCATTCCCCAAAAAAATCTAAAAAGCACCTTAAGACAAAACCCTTTTTACACCCAAAAAGGAGTTACAATAGGTTTGTATCAAATCAGTGAAGACATCGATCAAAAATACATTTTCAGCACTTTGGATTTTGCTAGAGACCTTTTGCAGTACCCAGAAAATATTTTCTCATTCATTGAGATAAAAGCCTCTCCAGAGGCTGATTTCAAAGATTTTAAAAAGAAGATTAATAAAATATTGGAAGGCTCGGTTGAGATCAAAGACAGAACCCAACTCAATACTGCACTCTACAAAATGCTTAATACTGAACATTTAGCCATCTATCTAATTTTTACATTGGTACTGATCATTGCACTTTTTAATGTAGTGGGTGCTTTGGTGATGATGATTTTGGATAAAAAACCTCAGATGAATATACTCAAAGCCATGGGAGTTACCCAACAACAGTTACGTCAAATTTTTTTCTGTTTAGGCATGATGATCATCTCATTTGGAGGGGGAATCGGTCTAGTTTTATCTTCAGCAATAATCTTACTCCAGCAATTGAACCCCTTCATTAATATTCCTGGAACTTCTTTGGCTTATCCGGTAAAATGGGAGTTTGAAAACATTTTTGTTGTCATGGGAACTCTCCTTTTATTAGGTAGTCTAGCATCCGGATGGGCAAGTCGTGGAGCAAGTCGATAGACTAGACCCAGACGGGTTCTGCGACTTCTTCTAAAACTCTATTGAGGGTATCAAATACCTCATCAGGATCATTGGCCGTGACCATAGAAGTTCTATATGGTTTAAAATTCGGAATACCCTTAAAATAATTGGTATAGTGACGTCGAGTCTCCAAAACACCTAATACTTCACCTTTCCAAGCAATAGACATCTCCAGGTGTCTTTTGGCCACCTCAACCCGATCTTTAAGGGTGGGGGGATCAGAGTGAGTTCCATGATCAAAGTAGTATTTTACTTGATTAAAAAACCATGGGTTACCAATACTGGCTCTGCCAATCATAGCGCCGTCCAGCCCATATCGGTCACGCATCTCCATGGCCCGGTCGGGACTATCCACATCTCCGTTTCCAAAAACAGGGATGCGCATTCTGGGATTGTTCTTAACCTCAGCAATAGGACTCCAATTAGCCTCCCCTTTATACATTTGAGCACGAGTCCTCCCATGAATGGAAATGGCTTTGGCCCCAACATCTTGCAATCGCTCTGCTACTTCCACAATCTTAATCGAGTCATGATCCCAGCCTAAACGCGTTTTGACCGTCAAAGGTAAAGTAGTACGTTTAGCCATTTCTGCCGTCAATTTTACCATCAGCGGAATGTCTCTCAAAATTCCCGCCCCAGCACCTTTACTGACTACCTTTTTTACAGGACAACCAAAGTTGATGTCGATGATATCAGGCTTGGACCCCTCGACAATTTCAACAGAACGTAACATGGAATCTAAGTTCGCTCCAAAAATTTGTATGCCCACAGGACGCTCTTTTTCATAAATGTCTAATTTCTGAACACTTTTTGCTGCATCACGGATCAATCCCTCACTGGAAATAAACTCAGTATAAACCACATCAGCACCATTTTCCTTGCACAAAGCACGAAAAGGTGGGTCGCTAACATCCTCCATGGGGGCCAACAGTAAAGGAAAATTACCTACCGGTATGTCGCCAATTTTGATCACTTTAAATTTTTTACAAAATTAGCAAAATCATTTACGATATTAGGCTAATATTCTAACTCAAAAGTGTTTATAATGTTTTGGGAAAAGTCTGTATCCCAAATTTCGGCTACACTTCCATTTTTGAGGTAATATATCCTCGGCGGAGAGTCCCCTATTAAATCAAAAAAGGTGTTGACGTCGATAAAGGCATAGGGAGAAGATGATCGTGTAATACTTTGAAAGCCCTCAACGGTGGTGGAACCTTCTTGATAAAAAAGCACATAAAGCTCAGGAAAGTCCTCATGTTTCCTTTCAAGTTCCCCCAACTCTGTAGCAGCCTCCTGACAATGTTCACAGTCCAAATTGAAAATTGCGATCAACTTTTCTCCGGAGGAGAGGTCAACTCTCCCTTTGGATTCAAATTGAGTGAAGTTATCAAATGTAAAATCCTTTTGATTGGGCATGGGTAAAAACACCCACATGCTAAGGATCGTTGCCCCTGTTAACCCTAAAGGGACGGCTTTTGAAATATGTCGGTTTTGGGTTGTTTTGTATACCATAAAAGCAACGGCTAACATGACTAAATTCTTAAGGATGGATTGCGCTGGAGTCATCGAGATCATCTCACCAAAACAACCGCAGTTTTCATTATCTCCAATAGCCCATAAATAGGTTAAATGAACCGTGAAGCCCCCCAACATTAAAAAGGTAAATTGCATCAATTGCTTAGTGTAAAAAGGCAAAAGCATTAAGAAACCTAAAGCAAATTCCAAGCCAATAAAAAACCGAGCCATATGACCAGCAAAAACCCTACTGGGAGCCAAGCCCTGATCCATTAAAGTGATTTCAAAAAACCCGGGGCCTATTGCTTTAGTGTAGGCAGAAAAAATAAAAGTAATCGCCAAAAGTATTTGCATTACTTTCGATAAGATTATAATCATACTATTAATTAAACTCTAAAATTAACTTTTCTAAGCCAAACAAAAAACCAAGGATTCAAAATAAGTATCTTTGCAACAGTAGAGGAAAATGCACGGATGAAACACATTAGAAATTTCTGCATCATAGCCCATATCGACCATGGCAAAAGCACCCTTGCAGATCGTTTACTCGATTTTACCGGTGCGGTGAGTTCTAGGGAAAAACAAGACCAATTGTTGGACAACATGGATTTGGAAAGGGAAAGGGGTATTACTATTAAATCCCACGCCATTCAAATGGAATATGAGCATGAAGGAATGCAATATGTCCTAAATTTGATTGATACTCCTGGCCATGTGGATTTTTCTTATGAAGTATCTCGTTCTATTGCCGCCTGTGAAGGAGCCCTTTTAGTGGTAGATGCCGCTCAAAGCATTCAGGCCCAAACCATTTCCAATCTTTACCTTGCTTTAGAAAATGACTTGGAGATTATACCGATTTTGAATAAAGTAGATCTTCCCTCTGCAAATCCTGATGAAGTCACTGATGATATTGTTGACTTGTTAGGTTGCGATGCCGAAGAGATCATTCCAGCCTCCGCCAAAACCGGACTGGGAATTGAGGACATTTTGCTCGCCATTATCGAACGCATACCTGCTCCAAGAGGAAAAATAGATGCCCCTCTGCAAGCACTGATCTTTGACTCGGTCTACAATCCTTTTCGCGGGGTAGAGACTTACTTTAGGGTCGTCAACGGTAAAATCAAAAAGGGACAGAAAATTCAATTTATTGCTACAGGAAAAACTTATTTTGCCGATGAGATTGGTACGCTAAAACTCAAACAGGTTTCCAAAGATGTAATCTCCGCAGGAGATGTAGGTTACCTCATTACAGGGATCAAAGAAGCCAAAGAAGTAAAAGTGGGGGATACACTCACGGGAGCAGACAGCCCTACCCAAGAGATGATAGAGGGTTTTGAAGAGGTAAAACCAATGGTTTTTGCCGGAATTTATCCAGTGGATACAGAAGATTATGAAGAGCTGCGCGCCAGTATGGAAAAGTTACAGTTGAATGATGCCTCATTAGTTTTTGTGCCGGAAAGCTCAGCAGCACTTGGGTTTGGATTTCGATGTGGTTTTTTGGGGATGCTGCATTTAGAGATCATTCAGGAAAGGCTTGAGCGGGAATTTAATATGACAGTGATAACTACAGTTCCCAATGTATCTTATCACGCTTATACTAAAAAAAATCCCAATGAGATTGTCATGGTAAAAAATCCTTCTGACCTGCCGGATCCTTCTTTTTTGGACCGCGTTGAGGAACCTTATATCAAAGCGTCCATTATTACCAAATCGAACTTTGTCGGAAATGTCATGTCTCTCTGTATTGAAAAGCGAGGTCAAATTAGCAATCAAACTTACCTTACTACAGAAAGAGTGGAGTTGAATTTTGATATGCCATTGGCAGAAATCGTTTTTGATTTTTACGACCGTCTTAAAACTGTTTCCAAAGGATATGCCTCTTTTGACTATTCCCCAATAGGGATGCGCCCTTCAAAACTAGTTAAGGTGGATATATTGCTCAATAGCAATCCAGTAGATGCTCTTTCTGCACTCATTCATGCAGACAATGCCTATTCTGTAGGTAAAAAAATGTGCGGGAAACTAAGAGAGTTGATCCCGAGGCAACAATTTGACATTCCCATTCAGGCAGCCATTGGAGCAAAGATCATCTCTAGAGAAACCATCAAGGCACTGCGAAAAGATGTTACTGCAAAATGTTATGGAGGAGACATTACTCGTAAACGTAAGTTACTCGAAAAACAGAAAAAAGGAAAAAAGAAAATGCGACAGGTGGGTAGTGTAGAGATCCCTCAACAGGCGTTTATGGCAGTTTTAAAGTTAAATGATTAAACGTTTGCAACCCTTTCTTGATCTTGCACCTGACTTGATTGATTCGGGCTGTCTTGCTAAGAAATTATGATTTGATGATTTAAAAAGATACATTAGTAGGAAAACCATTCTATGAATCGTTTTTTAATTTCATTAGCAATCGTTTCCCGTTTTTGTCTGAGCTGTAATGACCCTTCTGGTATTGAGGCAAAAAAACCAAACATTATTTTTCTTTTGGCTGATGATATGGGTTATGGAGATATAGAAAAGGTTGGAGGGTATACGGAAACTCCTAACCTGAATCGATTGGCAGATGAGGGAATCTTTTTCGATAATTTTTATGCTGCTGGGCCCAACTGCTCTCCTTCCAGAGCAGGACTTATGACGGGTAAAAGCCCTGCCAAAGTGGGGATGTACAGCTATAGGCCTCAAAACCATCCCTTACACCTCCCTGATCATGAGATTACAATTGCAGAACTTCTCAAAACCAAAGGTTATCAAACAGCTCATATTGGGAAATGGCATCTTGGAGAATTGACCAAAAACCCAAAATTCGATCATCCACAACCCTATGACCAGGGATTTGATTATTCGCTGGGAACAGAAAATAACGCAAACCCGTCTCATCTCAACCCTGTAAATTTTATTAGAAATGGAAGGTCCCTTGGTAAAGTAGAGGGATATTCCTGTCAGATTTTAGCTCAAGAATGCGTGGACTGGCTCATTCAAAAAAATGATGATCCTTTCTTTTTATATGTGGCCTTTCACGAACCTCACGTAAAAGTTGCATCTCCTACTGAATTGATTGAAAAATATAAAAATCTGCCCCAGAAAGATGCTGAATATCTTGCCAATATTGACCATTTGGATAGGGCAATTGGACGAATATTGAACTATCTAGAGAACCACAACTTGATGGAGAACACAATTATCATGTTTAGTTCGGACAACGGTTCCTATCGATTGGCCTCAAATGGAGGGCTAAAAGCTGTAAAAAGTTTTTTGTATGATGGTGGAATCCGGGTTCCTGGAATTATCAAATGGTCTGGGATTAAAGCCAATAGAAAAGTAGTTGAGACTCCAGTAGGTTTAGTTGATGTGCTTCCCACTCTTTGTGAGATCGTAGGTATTGACCCACCTGACAATTTGGATGGAACCAGCTTTTTGCCGCTCTTGGAAGGTAAAAATTTACACCGTAAACGCCCTCTTTACTGGTTTTTTTATCGTACGAGCCCAGAAATTTCTATGCGTATTGGAGATCATGTTATATTAGGTTTAGATCGTGATACCGTTCCCCGCCCTCACCAATTTTCTAAAGATGACTACGAATACCTTAAAACAATCTCGCTAAAAGACTACGAATTGTACGATCTGCGAAAAGACTTTTCACAAAAAAACAATATTTTTAATACCTACTCAAAAAAAGACTCTTTGAAAAAATTGATTGATAATCAATTGATTGAAATAAAAAACAACCTCTACCCTTGGGATGAACTACCTCATAAATTTGAGCATCGTAAGATAAAAACTAATTGGGTGCAATATTGACAATCTCCAGTCAATAAAAATTTGGTTGGTGAAAATTGAATTTTTATATTGCTGTAATGAGTACAATTACTTTCAAAAAAATAATGGTCGGCTTTGCGTTCTCTCCAAATCTCAAGGCCAATGTTTATGAGTCCATAAGAATGGCTCATTATTTTGGTGGGGAGTTGATCTTTGTCCACGTGGGGAGTAAAACCCCAGAGAAAGAATCCCGATTTAAAGAAATTGTTACCTCAAGTCCCATTCAGCCAGAAAAGACCACCATCGAGTGGAGAGAAGGTAATCCGGTCAATACACTATTACAAGCCGGCGAGGAGTTCAAGGTAGATTTGATTCTCTTAGGAGCATTAAAGAGAGAAAATGTCGTAAAGTTTTATTTAGGTTCAATTGCCAGAAAAATTACCCGAAGGGCAAAGTGTTCGGTTCTATTATTGATAAACCCTTCTGTTGAAAGAAATCCATGCCAGCACATTGTCGTCAATGGGTTTGACAGTCCACAAACAAAAGATACCATCCAAGCGGCATTTATGGTTGCTAAAGCCTTGGGAGTCAATAAAATATCTCTGGTTGAGGAAATAAGTAGTTCAGAAGTTGCTGTTGCTATAGATGATGACAGAAGTTTAAGGCGTGCTACTTTAAAAAAAGAAAGGTTGAGAAGACGGGAGCAAACACGAGTAAAAGACGTTGTGAAAAAACTCCCTTCAGAATTTACCACCGATGTAAATTGGACTACTCAGAGCATATTTGGAAGAAGAGGATACTCTATTGGACATTATGCCAAAGTGGTTCGTGCTGATTTATTGGTTATGAATTCGCAAGAGAATCTGAGTTTTATCGACCGACTGATTACAAGAGATTTGGAACATATTTTGGCAGAATTACCCACTGATGTTTTAATCATAAACTCTAGAGGAAATGTATAGGTCTAGCCCTTATAAAGATTTTTTGGTAGGCTTGCCTAAAAATATTTTTTCAGGCTTCGTCGTTTCACTGATTGCTTTACCATTAGGGCTGGGGCTGGCCATTGCTTCTGAGGCGCCGCCCATTGCAGGAATCATTGCTGCAATTGCTGGGGGGATGGTAGTTTCAATATTAGGTGGATCACATCTCACAATAACGGGTCCCGGAAATGGACTAGTTATCGTCATTCTGTCTGCAATAGTCGGTATGGGGGAGGGAGACTTGTACCAAGGGTATTTATATACCTTGGCAGCCATCATTTTGTCAGGCTTTATGCTTTTTATTTTTGGTGTCTTTCGCTTGGGTGCTTTGAGTGAGTTTTTTCCTACTACCGCATTACAGGGAATGTTGGCTGCCATTGGTGTTGGTATTTTGGCTAAGCAATTTCATGTGATGCTTGGCTTCACTGATGTCAAAGGTAATACAATCAATCAATTGACCCTGATGCCCAGTTCCATCAAAAATTTACTAATCAACCCTTCCGGCGAAGTCATATTAGCCAGCGCAATAGGGGTGATGAGTTTAGTCTTTTTATTCCTCTATGCCCGAATTAGAAATTCTGTTTTTCAGTTGATCCCTGCCCCCATGTGGGTGGTAATTGTCTCCATAAGTGTAATGTATTATAATGATCTAGTCTTAAAAACCCCTGACGTATTAGGATCTAATCTCATGATCACTCTCCCCGATAATCTGCTAGCATCTCTTCCAAGACCTGACTTTGGTAAAATTTTAAGCTCTAATTTTATGGGCCATACTCTATCCATCACACTGGTGGCGGTGATTGAATCTTTACTGAGTATCAAAGCAGTTGATAAACTAGATCCGTTAAAGAGACGGTCAAATATCAACAAAGACTTAAGAGCATTAGGGATCGCTACCGGTGTCAGTGGTTTTTTGGGTGGACTCAATGTGGTAACGGTAATTGCGAGAAGCTCAGTTAACGTAAACAATGGGGGAAATAATCGTTCAGCAAACTTTTTTCATGCTGCCTTTTTGGTTGTTTTCATTTTGTTGTTTGCCAAACAAATTCAAAAAATCCCTATGCCTGCTCTTGCAGCAATATTAGTATATACAGGATATCGACTGGCGGCCCCCGAAAACTTATTTCGAATATATAAGATTGGAAAAGAGCAGGCAATTATTTTTTTATCGACCTTGGTCGCCACACTAATGACCAGTCTAACAACTGGAATACTTTTAGGTATTTTAACCACAATTTTGGTTCATATCATCCTGAATAAAAGTGGAGTTCTGTTCTCCCGGAATTGGCTTAAACCAAACGTATTGATGTATTTAGAGGAGGAGACGGGTAATTATTATGTTAGTGTAAAGAATTTTTGTAGTTTTTTGAACTTTTTTAAACTCAAAGCAAAGCTTGATGAAATCCCTCCCAAAGCACATGCCATTGTTGATTTTTCACTTTGTGAGTTTGTAGATCATACTGTAATGGAGGGGCTAAATGATTACAGTCGAAGCTTTTCTCTTCAGGGCGGATTTTTCGAAATCATCGGGCTTGATGTTCACGAAGCCAAAACAGAACATCCTTTTGCGATCCGCAAAAGCTTGCCCGAAACATCTCTTTTTAATTTTCAAATTTCGTTGACCAAAAGACAAAAGCTTTTGCAAAAATTATCTACTATTTTAGATTGGAATTACCTGCCTGATCCGGTGTCAAATTATGGTGAACTAGAGCGTTTTCTCTATTTCAAAACCAAATGGATTAACTTCCGATACAACAATTTGGAAAGTAAAAGCAAGGATTTCTTATTGTTCGATCTGTCTTACAGTGAGGGAGCTTTTATTGCCAAAGAGGATTTGAGGTCGACGTTTTTGCAAATCAAGGTGCCAGAGAAAATACCTGTTTTTGCCCTGGACAAAGAGAATTTTATGACCAACATACTGCAATTGTCAGGGTTGAAAGATATAGACTTTAAAAATCACCCTGATTTCTCAAAAAGGTTTTACCTCAGAGGTGAGGATGAAAAAGCCATTCGCGCCTTTTTTACAGATAATCTTATTTACTTCTTTGAAAGCCATCCCGCTTACTACTTGGAGTCTGACGGGGATAGTCTATTGATTCGGTCTAAAGAGCGATTGGCAAGCATCCAAGAAATAAAGCAAATTTTAGCCTTTGCCGAAGAACTTCTTAAAATTCTGGATAATAGATAAAATTTATATTTTATCTTGGGCTACAGGTGTAGCTTTTTTTTATATAATTTCAAAACACAAAATCATGAAACTTAGTTTTATTCCATTGATTGCGATTTTCTTTTTCACCCTTTTGAGTGCGCAACAAAAAAGAACAATCGGCTCCGTTAAACGATTACTTCCTGAGATGGATCAGTTTGTTGCTTTGGGAGCCGAGATCGAAATTCTCGCTGAAGGTTTTGGTTGGTCAGAAGGTCCTGTTTGGGTCGATCGTCTAGATGCCGTTTTATTTTCAGATGTGCCTGGCAATAAGATTTATCGATGGGAAGAAAAAAAAGGCTTAAGCGTCTTTCTCGATCCAAGTGGTCATACGGGAATTGCTCCAAGAGCAAAAAAAGG
>Ga0181569_10003634_pt1 | contig 11976 bp, 8 predicted proteins | sample 101ome_19_FD_132452 | JGI IMG/M metagenome (GOLD analysis project Ga0181569, IMG submission 132452) | Coastal salt marsh microbial communities from the Groves Creek Marsh, Skidaway Island, Georgia - 101405AT metaG (megahit assembly) | ecosystem: Environmental > Aquatic > Marine > Intertidal zone... | reverse complement strand
TGAAACATCGATTCCCCAAAGAAAATTTTTCCTAATGCAATTCCATAGAGCCCACCCACCAGGTTATCTCCTTGAAATGCCTCAATGGAATGGGCGATTCCCCTTTGGTGAAGCTCGAAATATTCTTTTTCCATATCGGGTTCAATCCAGCTAGTTGGTTGATTGGATCGGCTGATGGAAGCACAGTTTCTCATGACTTGGGCAAAGTTCTGATCAATCCGAATGGAAAATAATTCGTTCTTAAGAGCCTGCTTTAGGCTTCTCGAAACTTTAAATTCTTCGGGATAAAGAACCATCCTTGGGTCAGGAGAGTACCAACACCAAAGGTTGGGAGGTTGGTCCATCTTCATCCAGGGAAAAATTCCTCGAAGGTAAGCTGCAATCAAACGTTCTGCCCCAAGATCAGCACTTAGGGCAAGCAGACCAGTCGGATCACTCGTGTTAGGGTCTGGAAAGAATTCCGGATTTAAATCGTCCAAAAAGGCCCATGCCATGGCGTTGGAATAGAAGAAGAAATTTTTAGGATATCCCACTCACTTTGAGCAGGCTTATTTCCGGTCTGCAGTTGAGTCGAATACCATACAAGTTGCCAATCCCACGGGTAATGTGAATAATTCTTCCTTTCCAGTTGAAGGTGCCACTTGCCTGTTTTCTATCTTTGACAGGTGCGAAGGGAGCATAGTTTTCGAATGGAATTATAAATTGTCCACCATGAGTATGACCACTGAGCATCATATCCCATTTATAATTTCCCAACACCTCCTTTGCATCCGGGTTGTGATTAAGAAGAAAGATTGGGAAGTTCTTTTTTTCTTGGGAAGAGGACAGTTTTTCCAGACAATTTTGAGGACGACAATTCTCTGACCAAAGATCTCCGACTCCAACCAGTTCTATTTTTTGGCCTTTGATGAATAAGGGCATTCTTTCATTTTCAAGCACTCTAACTTTAGCTGAATTCAAGAGGTTCTTAATTTTTTGATTGGAGGAGAAACCGCCATTTTCACGAGCCCATTTTCCTCCATCATGGTTTCCAAGGCATGCGAAAGTGGGAACTTGTTCAGCGAATGAACCTAATATTTTTGCGTATTTTCGAAGTTCTTCAGTTTGCGGTTGATCGGTAATAAAATCACCGGTGATGAAGCAGGCATCGGGAGATTGTGACAGCCCAACGAGAAGGGCGTTTTCCAAATACTCAAGCGATACGACTTTGGATAGATGAAGATCGGAGAGATGAAGCAAACGAAGGTGGGTCTGGGGACGTAAACGTTTTAGCAGGATTTCTTTCTCTTGGATTTCTAACCACTGTGATTCAAAAGAAAGATATCCTACCGATGCGAGCAGACCCGTTCCTCCAAGAAATGAGTATTTCAACCATTCCCTACGGTTCATTTTCTTGAGGCGTTGGTTACGCTTCTTTTCAAGTTCCCGATGATAATCCGGGGTATCCTTACTCATTCTTCTTCGACGATTCCTCCTTCGCTGTCCCAGTATTCTAATTTTTGGACTAGCGTTTGGATTTTACAGGTATTCTCAAAACCGCTTTTTAAATCCTTTACCTTAACCGAACTTTCTTTCACTTCTTCTTCTCCAAGAATAATGGCATAGCGGGCTCCTGACTTTCCTGCATCCTTGAATTGTTTACCAAAACCGGATGACTTTAAGGAATAAGTAGTCGAAAAGCCTGCTTTTCTAAGATGAGATGAAAGACGAAGCCCTACATCCCTCTCGCTTTCCCCAAAAATAAGGAAAAGATCAGGAGCGACGATATATCGGGGCAAAAGATTTTTGGATTCTAGGCAATCACTTAGAGTCATGTCGCCAATCGCAAAACCAGCAGCAGGAAGATCGCAGTTTCCTGAGAGTTTTTGGATCAAATCATCGTACCTTCCTCCGCCCGCAAGCGCACGACCCTGTCCGGAGGTTTCAAAGGCTTCATAGACAAAACCAGTGTAGTAAGCCAAGCCTCGAACGATCGATAAATCCACATTCACGGTTTCACCACAACCGTGGGCTTCCAAGCGGTCGATCAGACCTTGCCAGTCCGAAGCTCTCTTTTTTCCTTCTTCTCCACATGCGTCCAATTTTTTCACAATCTCGCCAAGATTTTTCAGGGACTTATAATTTTGGATTTCGCTGAAGATTTCTTTTCCCCGGTTGGGGTTTGCCTGATTTAATGATTCGATCGTTTGCTCAGGCTTGCGGCGCTCGCTTTTATCGATTGCATCTAGAGTGGCCGAACGGGCGTACTCAGAAATGCCTAGTTGATCCAGCAATAAAACCCAGGTTACTCGGTCACTCAAGCGAATGGTCACATCCTGATGATTTAAGCCAAAGGTCTCAAGAATTGAGCAAAGTAAGGCGATTAATTCAGCATCAGCATCAATCCCAGGTTCTCCAACTAAGTCTGCATTAAACTGATAAAAGGACCTTCCTCTTCCCTTTTGCGGACGCTCGTAGCGAAAGTGCTCACCGATGTTGAACCATTTGACCGGTTTGGGGAGAGAGTTAGCCCGGGCGGCAATCATTCGGGCAAGGGTAGGAGTTAGTTCCGGCCGGAGGGCAACTTTACGGCCGCCTTTATCTTCAAAATGAAATAATTGATTGGCAATTTCCTGGCCTGATTTTTGTAAGTACAGATCAAGAGGCTCGAGCAGGGGAACATCATATTCCTGAAAATCAAAGGCACGAGCCACGGTACGGAATACCCGAAAGAGATGGTTTCTTTGGGCACAGACATCGGGCGGGAATTCCCGAAATCCAGGTAGAGTATCTAACTTGCTCAAAGGATGATATCCGGTTAGACCCAGCTCCCTAGGGGAGTGTGGTGGGCTAGACGGAGTCGAGGTCGAGCTTGGATAACCCGGCCTTCATTTCCTTGCCCGCCTTGAATTTGACCACAGCCCGTCTTGGTATAACCACATCTTTCTCAGGCTGGTTAGGATTCCGGCCGACTCTAGATTTCCTCACCTGAACCTCGAAAACGCCAAAATTTCTCAGCTCCACATTCTGACCGCTTACTAATCCTTTACAAATGTGGTCGAGTGTCTGCTGAACAATTTCAGTGACATTCTTATGGTTATAATTTCCGCCCTCATAAATGGATTGGACGATTTGTCTTTTGGTCAGGTTGTTCGACATGTGGGGAAAACGGTTTGAAAGACCTGGGGAAGGTGGTTAGGGTAATGTATTCCATAAATTCCGACACAAGAACGACCTGTCAAACTATTATTTTTTTCAACATGTCTAAAAAAGAAGACGATAACCCGCTCGAAGAGATTCAAAAACAATTGAAGGATCTTCTCAAAAACAAGAATCTTCAAGTTGCATTTGCTCCATTTATGCAATCGATGAACCAAGCCGAAGATGATGGCCAATCTGAAAAAACGAAAGATGGAGGCAAGGAGCAAAAAGCAAAGTCGTCCAATTCCGAAGACCCATTGGAGGCAATTCGTTCTTTTGACCGTAAGCCCAAGGAGGTTAGGGACTACCTGGATCGTTTTGTGATTAAGCAGGAGCAGGCAAAACGAGTGCTTTCCGTGGCAGTTTGTGACCACTACAACCATGTCCGCCGCTGCATGCAAGACTCCCGTGCCCAGTCTGCCGAGTACATGAAGCCCAATGTTTTACTCCTCGGACCCACCGGTGTAGGGAAGACATACCTAATGCGCAATGTGGCCAAATTGATTGGGGTGCCCTTCGTCAAGGCCGATGCCACCAAGTTTTCTGAAACCGGCTATGTGGGCAATGATGTGGATGATCTGGTACGCGACTTGGTTAAGCAGGCCGACGGCAATGTAGAGCTTGCCCAATACGGAATTATTTATGTCGATGAAATCGATAAAATTGCTGCCGAAGGTTCGCGCGGTGGGCGCGATGTTTCCGGCAGGGGTGTGCAAATCAATTTGCTCAAATTGATGGAGGAAACCGAGGTTAACCTACACTCAGCCCAGGATATGATGGGCCAAATGAAAGCCTTCATGGAAATGCAGCGTGGAGGGAAGCCACGCAAAGCCACCATCTCCACCAAAAATATACTCTTTATTGTGAGTGGTGCTTTTGATCAACTGGCTGAGAGTGTGCGAAAGAGGCTCGATCTGAACCGCATCGGGTTTGGTTCTTCAGAAGAAAAGCAACTCTCCGAAAGCGGAATCAATTTTTTAAACAAAGCAGAGACTCAAGATTTTATTAAGTACGGATTTGAGCCAGAGTTTGTCGGCCGATTGCCCGTGCGGGTGGCCTGCGACGAATTAACCAAGGAAGACCTTGCCAATATCCTGCTCTCCTCTGAAGGGAATGCGCTTGATCAATACCGCAAAGATTTTGACGGGTATGGGATCAAGTTTGAAATGGCTCACCCTGCGATCCTTGAGGTGGCGAAACTGGCTGCCCAAGAAAAGACGGGAGCCCGCGGGCTCGTCACGATCCTCGAACGAATCTTCCGTGATTTTAAATTTGAGCTCCCTTCCACATCCATTCGTAAGTTTTCTGTAGATGCGGATACGGTCAAGCACCCGTCGGCTTGCCTCAAGGAACTGCTTGAGGATAATCAAGACTTGCTCGACGAAAATATGCTCGAGGATGTGGACCGCTTTGTGGATGCTTTTAAGCGCGAGCATGGGTTGGAACTGCGCTTTCGCAAACCGGCCAAGATCGCTGTAGTTAAAGAAGCAACTGCTGAGAACCGCTCCGTCCTTGCTCTCTGTGAAAAGAAATTTAAGGATTTCGAACATGGGTTGAAGATTATATCCCAACGGACTGGCAGTCATTCGTTTGTCATTGATAAAAAAGTGATTGAAGATCCCGATAAAGAACTTTCTCGCTGGGTTGTGGAGAGTTTTTCCAGTTCCTCCGATATCGAGTGAGCCGGCCAGACCCAGTCGCGGTTGAGGCGACTTTTTCTAGCGTGGCCCCACGCTATGACCTTGCCAACCACTGGCTCTCTGGAGGGATTGATTTTTACTGGAGGAAATGCCTGGTTGACCTCGCACGGCAAAAACAGTCCACCAATATTCTGGACCTGGCCACGGGCAGTGGGGATGTTCTTTTTGCTTTGCGAAAAGGTTTGGATGAAAAAGTCCGGTTGACTGGATTGGACTTTTGCGAACCGATGCTCGAACAGGCCCGTTTAAAAAGAGACAAGAATGAACTTGTTTCGGAAAACAACCAATTTCTTCATGGGGACTGCCTCCAACTCCCTTTTGAGGATCAGAGTTTTGATCTAATCACCATCTCCTTTGGTTTGCGCAACCTGGCAGACCGCGAAAAAGGCTTGTCGGAGATGTTGCGTGTGCTCCGCCCGGGTGGGCGGTTGATCGTGCTTGAATTTACTCAGCCGTACCTCTGGTTTCGTCCCTTTTACTATTTGTACTTGAAAGGTTTGCTACCCTGGGTAGCCCGCTGGCTTACGGGTGACCGCGATGCCTACCTCTACCTGGGCTCAAGCATATCGGAGTTTCCCAATCGGACCGGTCTTTCCCGGGAAATCCAAAAAGCGGGATTTTCGCAAGTGCAGGCTAAAGCCCTTACCTTTTCTATTGTCGCTCTGCACGAAGCGAAAAAAGAGTGAAGAGAGAAGGATGAAAAGAGGCAGGAGAGCTAGGCTGATCTTTGATTAAGGATTTAATATCGAAGGCTAGAAAGCCCTTGGCTATCCATGGGATCACGGAGTGCCCTTCCCCATACCAAGTGAAGAGATCTTTGCAATGCAGTTGGATTTGTCATGACCCTTGTCCTTAGTCTAATCCTCGTAATGACAAGAGTGAGGGAAGGGTAGATAACTTCAAACCCCTCGCTTTTGACTCTTCCAACTTCTCCCTTTCTTACTTCGATCTTAAGATAAGATCGAAGTAAGGGTCTTGCTTGGGCGCATCGCGGCGACTGCTTTCTCTTCGTCCAGTAAGTAATACCCTCCAAGGTCTACCGCATGACCCTGGCTATCGTTGAGCTCGGAAACAATTTTATCTTCGTTTTTCCGCAGGCTCTGAGCGATGGGAGAAAACTTAGACTGGAGTTCTGCATCAGCAGTCTGTTTTGCGAGGGCTTCTGCCCAGTAGAGGGCGAGGTAAAAGTGGCTCCCTCGGTTGTCCAGTTCTTTGACTTTACGGGAGGGCGATTTATTTTCGTCTAAAAATATACCGATGGCAGTATTAAGGCCATCAGCGAGGACCTGAGCCTGGGCATTACCCGTTTTATTGGCAAGGTCTTCGAGTGATACCGCGATGGCGAGAAATTCCCCGAGCGAATCCCAACGCAAGTGGGCTTCTTCCACAAATTGTTGAACGTGTTTGGGGGCAGATCCACCGGCCCCGGTCTCAAACAGGCCACCCCCGGCCAGCAGGGGTACGATGGAGAGCATCTTGGCACTGGTTCCAAGCTCAAGTATGGGGAAGAGGTCAGTCAAATAATCGCGCAGCACATTGCCAGTAGCAGAAATGGTATTGAGACCCTCCTTGCAGCGCTGGCAGGTATGGAGGGTGGCCTCGATAGGAGCAAGGATTTGGATGTCCAAACCTTCGGTGTCGAGGGTGGTGAGCTTGGCTTCGACATAGCGGATTAAATTGGCATCGTGTGGCCGGTTCTTATCCAACCAGAAGACTACTGGAGTCTCACTAAGTCGTGCCCGGTTGACCGCCAGTTTTACCCAGTCGATAATCGATACCTTCTTGGTTTGGCACATCCGCCAGATATCCCCAGTTTCCACTTTGTGCTCGATCAGTACACTGCCGGTAGGCCCAACTACCCGGACGCTACCAGCGGTAGAGATTTCAAAGGTTTTGTCATGGGAACCATATTCCTCTGCCTTTTTTGCCATCAATCCGACATTGGCGACGCTACCCATAGTGGGCACATCAAAGGCTCCATGTTGTTTACAGAAATCGATGGTTGCCTGGTAGACTCCGGCATAGTTGCGGTCGGGGATGACGGCCTTGGTGTCCTGGGGTTGTCCATCCGGTCCCCACATTTGACCGGAGGTGCGGATCATCGCGGGCATGGAAGCATCGATGATTACATCGCTGGGCACATGAAGGTTGGTGATGCCTTTGTCCGAATTAACCATGGCGAGCGGTGGGCGATTGGCCACAATTTCCCCGAGGTCGGCTTCGATGGCAGATTTTTGATCGGCAGAAAGGCGATCGAGAGCCGAGTAAAAAGAACTTAATCCATTATTGGAATTGAAGCCGGCAGATTTGAGGGTTTCACCATGTTTGGACAAAAGGTCACCCAGGTAAGCATTTACACAATGGCCAAAAATGATGGGGTCGGAGACCTTCATCATCGTCGCTTTCATGTGCAGAGAAAAAAGCACACCTTCAGAGACCGCAGCATCGAGCTGTTCGGAGAGAAAATGGCGGAGGGCATTTTGGCTCATTACCGATGCATCGATCACTACCCCTTCCTCCAGCGCGAGTCCTTCTTTAAGCACGGTGGTCTGCCCATCATTACTTAGCAGTTCAATCGATACGGTGGTGGGTTGGGAAAGGAGGAGGGATTTTTCACTGCCGTAAAAATCACCATCTGCCATGTGAGCGACATGGGATTTGGAACGGGCTGACCAGGCACCCATAGAGTGGGGGTTTTTCTGGGCGTATTCCTTGACCGGCTTGGCTACCCGGCGATCGGAATTTCCTTCGCGGAGCACAGGGTTGACCGCGGAGCCAAGTACCTTGGCATAGGTGGCCCGGATTTGTTTCTCTTCCCCGGTTTGGGGATCGGAGGGAAAGTCGGGAATGTTAAATCCTTTACTTTGCAGCTCCTTGATCGCATCGACCAACTGGGGGACGGAAGCACTGATGTTTGGCAGCTTGACAATGTTGGCTTCCGGTTGGGTGGCAAGTTCGCCCAGCTCGGAAAGGGCATCGGGCACTTGTTGCTCGGGGCTTAAATGGTCGGGGAAGTGGGCGAGGATGCGGCCAGCGAGCGAAATATCTTTCAGCTCATAGCGAATGCCTGCGGAAGAGGTGAATGCCTCCAGGATGGGGAGCAGGGAGCGGGTTGCGAGAGCGGGGGCTTCGTCGGTCAGAGTGTAGGCAATGGTAGTCATCGTTTTCGTAAATAAATGTGCAAACGAAATACCATACCCAAGCACCTTGCCGGTGCAACGATCAAGTCACCTTAGAAAAGAGTGAAGAAGGAAGAGTGAAAGGGGATTCTACAGGACTTAGTTTATACTGGAGGCAAAGAGGCGTTTGAAGGAGTAGAGTTCATCCTCATAGCTCACCTCGGGTACGATCCAGAGGTTGCGGAAGGACACCCCGGTTCCCTTGTGGTCCTGGATCATCAGGGGGCGTTTGCCATGTGTTTTGTAGGGCCCGCCCACTTCGCCGTAGATCCAGGCATCGTTGTGTATGAGGTGGCCGTTGTGATGCACGGTCAGGCGCATGGGCTCGGCTAGGGATCCATCGTTTTCAAATACCGGTGCTTTGTACAAAATATCATAGGACTGCCAGTTGCCCGGTGCCCGGCTGGCATTGACCCGGGGCGGGTGCTGCCCGTAGACCGCTCCGCAGGAACCATCGGCAAAAGTATCGTTCTGAAAACTGTTGAGGACCTGCAGTTCATAAGCAGACATCAGAAAGATTCCGGAGTTTCCATAGAGCTGGCTCTTGCCTTCATACTCCGCTTCGGTAGCGGGGTCGAAACGGAATTCCAGATGGATGCGGGCATCTCCAAATTCCTGCTTGGTAGGATTGTGTCCCTTTCCGCGGGGCATGTTTCCCTGCCCATCAAATTTCCAGTTTGGGTTGGTCCATTCCGCTTGGTTAAGAACAAGGGCATTGTCCGGCTTGGCCACCGCACACTCGGATTCAGGAAGAGGAGCAACTACGGGGGGAAGGGGACGTGCCTTGTCGTTGCGGGACCAACTGGATCCGGCAAGAGACCAGCCCACATTGCGTCCGGGTTTGGGTTCCTTGGCGGGACGGAGGTGGTTGACGGTGTAGTAGATGGTATCGAAATCGAGCGGTTTAGCCTCGGTGTTTAACTGGCCGGGGAATTGAATGGCATAGACCCGGTTGGTTTCCAGGGGGACATCAAAGGTCACGGTCTTGCGGTCCGGGGAGAGTTGATAATTGGATATCTCCAATACCTTTTCCTCCACCGGTGGGGATCCATAGGTGCTGTAATAATGATAGCTCCAAGACTTAACCACTGGTGTCATTTTCTTGCCAATTCGCTGGGTGAAATTTACGGAGAATCCAGACTTGGTCAGGCTGGTGGAATGCAGGGCAAAAGGAATAGTTTTTCCATCCCACTCCGCGTATTGAATGGCCGTGCGCTTGCCCCCCTTGCTAAACCAACCGCGTCCGACCTGGGCGGACCACAACCTACCCTGCGGATCGAAAGACATTTTGACCGGACCGCTTTCCAAACCACGCAGGAAATCCACGCACCAGCCCTGGTATTCCCCATTTACTTTTTCTACTCCGCAACGGAAGTAGTTGGACTGGCGCTGATCGCCCAGAAACATCTGCCCGGCAAAGGGGCCGAATTTTCCTTCAGTGGTATCCCACACCGGACTGCCCGGGGAATTGGCAATCACCTCCCTCACTAACCAGACCGCAGGCGGGGTACGAAGTTTTTCAAAATCCGATGCGGTTTGGTACAGAACTTTTTCTTTGGTGTAATCTGCCCGGGCGGGCAGGGAAGCGGGATGGCCATAGAAATTTCCTTCCCGTACATGGTAGAGGGTACAGTCCGCCACCCAGTCTCCCTGGTTGTCGGTGATAAAAATCTCATCTTCCGGGCTGATTCCAATGCCGCAGGGCGAACGAAATCCGGAAGCGAGTGGCTGGAAGTGGCCCCTTCGGTCTGAGCGGTAGACCCAGCCGCGCCAGGGGGCATTGTAGGACATGTTGCCCCCTCCTTTACCAAAGGGCTTCCCATCTGGTACAATAAATTCTCCGCGAGCTCCGAGGTTAAGGGAAGCATATTTGCGCCCGAGGGAGTCCATCACTGGACCAAAATGATATTCATGATACTCCCCGGATATGCCGAACTGATCGGTCACGGTTTCATAGCGATCGCAGATGCCATCTTGGTTGGAATCGACCAGACGGGTGAGTTCCGGTTTTTGCCCCACATAATAAGCACCTTCTTTTGAATCGTAGAGGATACCATTGGGTTCCATTAAATCCTCCGCAAATTTGGTCCATACTCCATCCTTGCGTTCCCACACCTCCCCCTCCCAGGTGGCGATGGCGAGGGTACCGTCCGGTTTGTGGCAGATCCCGAGCACACTGACTGCTCCGCGGGGTAGGGGAACCGTTTCCACCTTGTATCCCGCCGGAATTTGAGCAATGGCAAGGGAAGTGAAAAGAAGTAGGGAAAGAGAGCTAAAAATCGTTTTCATGAAAAAATACAAAGGATGTTTCTATGGCAAAGTTACGGTGAAAGAATCCGAGCCTTGGGGAGAGACAGTAAAATTCTGGCTTACTCCATCGACCAGCGATGAGATCAGCACGGAATCACCCTGGGATTCGTAGTGAAGCAGATTAAATTCATTCCCCTGTAAAACGGTTCGTGAGGCATTGGAGATTTCCTGCCCCTTGGCCACGGATTCCTTCTGACTGCGGCTGTCGAGGGAAGGGGTTTGGTTGACCAGGGCGGATTTCCACGCCTTAAGGATTTGCCCGCTGGCACTGTCATAAGCCACCATTACTTGATTTGGCAAAAGGACGAGGAGGGTGCGCGGTGGGAGTCCTTCGATCCATTTACGGATCACTTTTGCCTGCGGTCCTGGGCGGATGATTTTGGGAACATTTCCTTCGAGGCTTCTTCCAGTCAGCACCCAATTATTACCGCCAATTTTTTGGAGCCTCGCATTGAATCTCATCGTAAAACTGGTGGGTTCCTCCTGCAGAATTTCCAGATCGTGGACACCTGCGTCCAAATGAAAATCCTTGTTGAAGTAATTGCTCTGATCTTCGAGGTCATTGGTGTAGTGCACCTCCTCCCCATTTACCCAGATGGAGACTCGCCCACCCTGTCCACCAATATTGAAGCGGTACTTCCCCGATTGTTTGATGAACAGTTTGGACTGTCCACGAAGAACCCCATCAAACATCCGTTTGGTGTAGAGAAAATTTTCCGGTAGGATCTCCTGGGAATCCGATTCCACCGAGTCAAACAGTTCGGGGGTTAATCGTTTACCCTTGAAATAATCCCGGGCATAGAAAGAGCGCAGGGTCTGGCGATTTCCTTCCTGTTTATCCAAAATAAAATCCGTCACTGCCTGCCGGTCCTCCTCGGAGTAGACATATTCATAAGCAATCATCTCGGTTCCGGCTATTCCCTTGGTGATGGAACGCATAATTGCCTCGGATGTGTCCCCATGCTTCCAGTACGCATCTGCAAGGCTGGGCCCGATCCCTCCGTCGAGGTTGGGCCCGTGGCAGGTCACACAGATCTGCGAGTAAATTTCCTGCCCACGCTCCAGACTGGCAAAAGTGCGAACGCTAGAACCGAAAACCAGTGAATAAATAAAAAGAAAGGAGAGAAAGTGGTTTTTCATCGATGATCTTGTAATGGAAGATTTAATAAAGAGTCACTACTCTTTACACTCCCTCTTGGTAAAGAATTTGCCGAGGTTTAATTCAGAAATATCAATTAATTGATTAAGCAATGTACAAAGCCCTCAGGTGAGAGGGCAATTGGCTAAAAGTGTAAGAATTGAAAGTGCTAGCTTGAACAAACGAATGCGTGCTCTCATCTTGGATATATGCCAGTTTTAATTTCATTATTTCCAATCTTCGTCCTGTTTCTTTTGAACATTCTCGGGGCGAAAACGAAACCCAATGTGATCCTTATTATGACGGATGATCAGGGATACGGGGATCTTGCCTGCCATGGAAATCCGGTCATCCAAACACCCAACCTGCATCAATTGTATGCCGAATCCATCCGGTTGACTGATTATCATGTCAGCCCGTTTTGCACGCCCACACGGGCTGCTTTGATGACCGGGAGGTATCCCGCCCG
>Ga0181569_10003631_pt1 | contig 11983 bp, 7 predicted proteins | sample 101ome_19_FD_132452 | JGI IMG/M metagenome (GOLD analysis project Ga0181569, IMG submission 132452) | Coastal salt marsh microbial communities from the Groves Creek Marsh, Skidaway Island, Georgia - 101405AT metaG (megahit assembly) | ecosystem: Environmental > Aquatic > Marine > Intertidal zone... | reverse complement strand
TATCGCTGCTACCAACGCGTTCTATTTCGCGTTCCTGCAGCACGCGCAGCAGCTTGAGCTGCACGCCCAGACTGATATCGCCGATTTCATCTAGAAAGATCGTGCCGCTATGCGCGCGCTCAAAGCGACCCACCTTGTCGCGCACCGCACCGGTGAAGGCGCCACGCACGTGTCCGAACAGTTCGCTCTCAAGCAGCGTTTCCGAGAGAGCCGAGCAGTTAACCTTTACAAACGGGCCTTCATTGCGGTGACTGCTCTCGTGCACGGCTGACGCCACGAGCTCCTTGCCCGTCCCACTTTCACCCAGAATCAGCACGGTCGCATCGCTGCCAGAAAGGTCGTCTATCAGCTGATACACTTCGCGCATGCGGTGATCCTTGCCGACCATCTCGTAAAAGCGACCGCGCGCTGCCAGCTGCTGACGCAGCGTCTCTATCTCGGTGTTGTCGCGCACGATGGCCACAACCCCTCGTCCCTCAGCATCTTCGTCGCGCAGTATCCGCGTCGACACGGTCAGGTGTCGACGGCGGCCCTGCCGATCGACGATGGCAACTTCCACGCCGTTGGCATCGCGGCGCTGTGCAAAGAGCGCGCACAGTCCCCCCTCTGCGTCCGAGCCCAATACCTCTGCACACGACGCTCCAAGAGCCTCCTCGCGCGTATAGCCAATAATGTGCTGCGCCGCTTCATTCAGATTGCTCACGCGCAGATCGAAATCGACGGCGATAATACCATCGGCTACCGAATTAAAAATGGCTTCTAAATTTTGACGCTGCATCATACACGACTGCAGCTGATCTACGCTGACCATCTCTATCCTCCACGCTCAATGGGCCCTGCGTTCTTGCCGTTTCTCAACCATAAAGTAAAGTACCGGCACGGCCATGCGCGACAGCAGTAACGAGGCCACCTCTCCAGCCATCAGCGAAATAGCGAGTCCCTGAAAAATGGGATCAAATAGAATGACCGACGCACCGACAACGACCGCAGCGGCCGTCAGCAGCATTGGGCGAAAGCGCACAGCGCCTGCATCGACAACGGCCTCCTCTAACGACATGCCCTCGGCCAAACGCAGCTCTATAAAGTCGACGAGGATAATCGAGTTGCGCACCACAATCCCCGCTCCAGCGATAAACCCGATCATCGAGGTTGCCGTGAAGAACGCATCGAGACTGCCGTGAGCGGGCATAATGCCCACGAGAGAAAAGGGAATCGCAGACATAATAACCAGCGGCACGAGGAAGGACTGGAACCAGGCCACTACGAGAATGTATATGAGGATCAGCACGGCTCCGAAGGCCACGCCTAAATCGCGGAATACCTCGTACGTGATATGCCATTCACCGTCCCACTTTACCGATAGCTTATCGGTGTGAAGGGGCTGCTGTCCGGTGAACTGCTCCAGGGTATATCCCTCGGGCAGCTCCAGTTTCTCAATCCGATCGTTCAGCTCCATAATAGCATAGACCGGACTTTCAAATTCGCCGCCCACGTCAGCCGTCACGTATACTACGGGCATCAAGTTTTTGTGAAAAATACTGCGCTCGCTCTGCTCTACCTCTACGCGCACCAGCTGGCCCAGCGGCACCAAATGACCGCTCGAAGTCGGCATCTTTATGCCCATTAATCTATCTACGTGTGACCGCTCAACGAGCGGCAGACGCACTTGAATTTCGAGATCCTCCACCTCTGTCGGCTGATGCATTAATCCCACGCTGTGGCCATCTACGGCCATGGCTAGCGTCTGAGCAATTGCTCGGGACGAAATGCCGCTGAGCGCCGCTTTCTCGCGATCGACTACGAAGCGGTACTGGTCCTGCGTATCCTCTGCGTACCAGTCTACGTCGACAACGCCTTCCGTCTCCTCAAAGATCGTTCTTACCTGCTGAGCCACTTCAATCTGCCGCTCGTAGTCTGGCCCATAAATCTCAGCAACCAGCGTTTGCAGCACGGGCGGGCCAGGCGGCACTTCAGCAACCTCTATGCGCGCTCCGTATCGCGTGGCAATTTCCATTAGGCGTGGACGGACGCGCTTCGCCACACCGTGGCTTTGCTCACTGCGCTCGTGCTTGGGTTTCAGATTTACCTGAATATCGGCTACGTTTGCTCCGCGGCGCAGAAAGTAATGACGCACCAACCCGTTAAAGTTAAACGGCCCCGAAGTGCCCGCATAGATCTGGTAGTCCACAACTTCTGGTACGCTACCTAAGTAAGAGCCCATCTCCTGCGCGATTGCAGCCGTCTCTTCAAGCGTCGTGCCTTCAGGTGCGTTAATCATCACCTGAAATTCGCTCTTATTGTCAAAGGGCAGCATCTTAACGGTGACAAATTTTACGCCGACTAATGCCATGGAACCCAGCAGCAGTGCGACCATGATAGCGAGGAACGCCGCGCGTACCTTAGCACCGCGTAGCAGCGGTTGCATAGCGCGTCGATAGAACGCTGTCAGTGCCCCCTCACTCTCGTCGCCGTGCGCATCTTCGCGCTTGAGGAAGCGCAGTGCCGCCCAAGGCGTAACCACAAACGCGACGAGTAGCGAAAAGAGCATGGCTGCCGACGCTCCTACGGGAATAGGTCGCATGTAGGGCCCCATCAACCCGCCAACAAACGCCATTGGCAAAATCGCGGCGATTACCGTCATCGTAGCAAGAATAGTCGGATTGCCTACTTCGTCTACTGCCTCAACTGCAACCTCGGTCAGCGACCGATCAGCGTTGGCCGGCAGGCGGAAGTGACGCACAATATTCTCGACTACGACAATTGCATCATCAACCAAGATGCCAATAGAAAATATGAGCGCAAAGAGCGTGATGCGGTTGAGGGTATACCCATACAAATAAAATGTGAACAGCGTCAGGCCCAGCGTTACGGGAATCGCAATGCCAACCACGCCCGACTCGCGGAAGCCCAGCGCCAACCAGATTAACAGGATGACCGAAACCGTAGCCAAGCCCATGTGAAAGAGTAACTCATCGGATTTCTCGCGGGCGGTCTCGCCGTAGTTCCGCGTCGTTACTACCGATACGTCGCCGGGCACAATTACGCCGCTAAGCCGCTCGACTTTTTGCAAAATTTGCTCGGCGAGCACGGTGGCGTTTGTGCCTTTGCGCTTGGCTATCGACAGCGTCACGGCCGGCTGCGTCTCGCCGCTGCCGCGACCGAATCGCACGTAGCTGCTGGGCTCTTCGGGCCCGTCGATTATATCCGCGACGTCTCCCAAATACACGGGTCGGCCCTCGTGGACGCTGACAACAACCGCAGCGACCTCGTCGGCATCTCTTAAAAAGAGACCCGTTTCTACAAGCACCTCTCCGTTTAATCTATTAATGCGCCCGGCTGGCAGCTGGTAGTTAGCTCCTTCGAGAGCGGCTACGACCGCATCGGGCGAAATACCGTAGGCGGCCAAGCGGTCAACCGATAGTTCAATGCGCAGCTGCCGACGCAGACCGCCTATGAGCTGGGTCTGCGATACGTCAGCTATCTGCTTTACTTCTCTCTCCACTTCGGCCGCAATGCGCCGCAGGGCAAAGCCGTCATACACTTCACTCGTAAACGTGAGAGCGACAATGGGCACGTCGTCTATAGAGCGCGGTTTTACCAGAGGCTTTGATACGCCGACCGGTATCAGATCAAAATTGGCGTAGAGTTGGTTGTAGGTTTTGAGAATGCTATCCTCTTCGTCCTCCCCAACGAGAAAGCGGACAATAGCCATGCTCCGACCGCTGCTCGACGTCGAGTACACGTATTCGACGCCGGGGATCTCCCACAGCAGCTTTTCCATCGGATAGGTAACGCGCTGCTCTACTTCTTTCGCACTGAGACCCGGCGCATCCACAAAGACGTCGACCATAGGCACGATGATCTGCGGTTCCTCCTCGCGCGGTGTTTGCAGCAGGGCAAAACCGCCCAACAGCAGCGAAGCGACAACCAACAGCGGCGTCAGCTTAGAGTTGATAAAGAAACCGGCTAGGCGACCGGCTAATCCCATGCTAGCCATTGGCGTCAACCTCCACGCGCCGACCAGCCCGCAGCGCAGCGGGAGGCTCAACGACGACTTCATCCCCCTCGTTGAGGCCAGAAAGCACCTCGTACGCCTCACCTTGCTGGTGCCCCAGGCGTAACCAGCGCAGCTGAGCGCGACCGTCAGACACAACGTATACGCCCTCTAACTGACCCTTGCGGACGAGAGCCGTTGAAGGAACGAGCAGTGCGTCACGCGGCGCTTCGGGCAGCAGCGCACGTGCATACATGCCCGAACCTATGCGGTCGTTCACGTTGCCAATAGCAATTTTGGCGCGAAACGTCCGGCTGCGCGGGTCGGCGGCCTGCACCTGAGCCAGAACGCGCCCTTCAACCCGCTGACCGAGCGCTTCTATCTCTACCTGCACCCGCTGATCAGCGGCTACTCGTCGATCTTCCGGCAGCGATACTTCCACTTTGAGAGAATCGATCTGTTCAACGATAAAGAGAGGTGCACCGGGCGTCGCCATGTCTCCAACATCGACCAACTTGCGCACCACATGCCCATTGAGCGGTGAAGCGATCGAACTATAGGTGCGCTGCACCTCGGCCTGACGCAGTTTTTGACGAGCAGATTTCTCAGCCGCCGCAGAGCGTTCAAGCGCCGTTTCAGCATCGTCTAGCGCCTGCTGAGAAACCGCCTCTTGGTCATATAGGTTGCGCAGGCGTAGCGCATTTTTCTCCGCCAACAGGCGAGCGCTGTGCGCCGCAGCCAGTTCGGCCTGCGCGTAATCCCGCACGGCCTGCAGGGCAGCATCGTCCAAACGCACCAAAACCTGGCCGACTCGCACGGGTTCCCCCTCCTCAAAATCGGCTGCAGTAATGCGAGCCATAAGCTGAGCCGCCACCGCAGCGCGCGCATAGGGCTCGGTCGTGCCCACAGCGTATGAAGTCACGTCTATTTGCCTGCGCTCTACCAACTGGGTGCGCACGCGGAGGGCAGCTTCCTCCCCCTCGACTTGAACGCGGGAATCAGCACCGCAGGCCGCGAGAGCGAAGCCCGTGAAAGCGGCTATCACTGCTGCATAGATTTTTACATTCAATTTCACTTCAGCTCTCCCGTTTGACGTTCAAGTACACCGCCCGTGGCCCACTCCAATTTTGCCCATGCAACGCACGCGTCGCGCTCGGCCTGCAGCTGGCTCAGACGCGCCTCGGCGAGAGCCGTGCCCGCATCGAGCAGTTCCGTAGCCGTAACTATTTGCTCTCCATACTGTAGCTGGGCGATGCGACGGCGCTCACGCGCCAGTTCGACAACCTCTTTACGCACTTCCGCACGCGCCGTGGCAGCCTCTATATTCCGATGCGCAGCATAGACTTGGCGCTCTATGCTTGCACGTAGGAACGCCCTCTGAGACTGCAAACGCGCGCGATCGGCCGCTGCGCGCCTCATCCTTCCAATGGTTGCAGCGGCCGGCAGGTCCCACGACACAACGGCTCCCATAGTCCAGCTCGTCCCCTGGCGCTCAAGCGGTGCGTCGGTCTGCAACGCACCGCTAGCAAAGGCGTTGAGCTGGGGCCAAAACGCCGCACGGGCTTTACCCATGCCATGGCGCGCCATCTCCAGACCGTGCTCGGCCACCTGCACGTCCGCGCGCAGGCGCAGAGCGCGCTCAACTAAATCCCCAACGGGCGGCACGGAAGCGCGACCGCACAGCTCCGACGTCGGCTCAATCGCATCTGCTACCGCCCTACCCATAACCAAACTGAGAGCTTCGCTCGCCTCGGCGATCCCATCGGCCGACGTCCGCGTCTGCACATCGGCGTCCAGCGCCCGTATTTGAGCGGCTAGCCGCTCCGCATCCAAGGCCATCCCCTGCGCGTAGCGCGCCTTGACGCCTTCGGCATCCGCACGCGCGAACGCAGCGCTTTCGCGAGCCGTCTCCAAGGCGGCGTGTGCCAGGACCAAGTCCCAATAGGCAACCGCCGTATGTAAACGTATTTCAGCGCGCTCTTGGTCTAGCTCTGCTTCCGCCAAACGCACTCCAGCCCGTGCCTGGCGATAGTCGTGCAGGGCGCGTCCCCCACTAAACAGAGGCTGTAGAACCTCTACACGCGTTTGATAGTTGCTGCGCGCCCCGGGACGATTGAGCCTGTCGACGGCGAAATCGGCCGCGCGGAACTCCCCCTGATTTAGGCGAAAGCCGAATGCGCTTACCGCTTCGTCACTGCGCACGACCTGCTCACTCAGGCGCACGCTAGGTAAAAAGCCAGACTTGCTTTCCAATATTTGCCCACGCGCTGCATCTACGCTCTTTGCAGCCGCCCGCAGCAACTCATTATCGCGCTGCGCCCGTTCAATCGCCTCATCGAGGGAAAGCGCCGAAGTACGTTCAGCCAACAGCGCAATGATCGCCGTCAGTCCAGCGATGATAAACAACCTGTATCTCACTAAATCCACTCCCTTATAAAATCACCTACCCGCTCGGCAACACCTCTTACCCATCTACATGCAAGAGCTGTGCCGAGCTCTAAGAGCAAAACCTAAAAATATTTAAATATAATATTAACAGTTGTTTATGAGTTTTAGGGGATTGTTTACGACAACTATTCAGTGTTGCACATTACAACATATTGATGCAGTTGCGTTGCATCGCGCAACAGGACCAACCGTAAGGCGGTCACCGACTTTCAAAGGGACTGAAGCGGCAATAGATCTGGTTTGCTCTGTGTGGGTTCGCTATCTTAGCGGAAGCCCGCATACTTCGCTGCGACATAACATGGTTCACGGGATAGAACAATGTCTGCATCTGGCACGTGGCGCGCCGACGCCCTGCTTTTACTAACCGCTTTGATCTGGGGATTTGCCTTTGTCGCTCAGCGTCTAGGCATGGAGCACATCGGCCCGTTCTACTTTAACGGCGTGCGCTTTTTACTCGGCACGCTGACGCTGCTGCCTTTTGTCGTGGGCAATAATCGCCGCACGCTGCGCTCGGCGCTTACCCGCACGATGCCCGTCGCAGCACTGGCTGGCCTGGTCCTCTTTGCCGGCGCTTCGCTACAGCAGTTTGGCATCGTTTACACCACCGCTGGCAAAGCGGGCTTTATCACCGGCCTCTACGTGGTCTTAGTGCCTATCATGGGGCTCGCACTGGGCGCGCGCACGCGTTTAAGCACGTGGATTGGCGCCCTAATAGCTGCCGGTGGCATGTATCTGCTCAGCGTCCAGCCGCCGTTTTCCATCGGTTTGGGCGACGGACTCGTTCTGGTCAGCGCGCTGTTTTGGGGCCTGCACGTGCTACTGATCGGACGCATCGCAGCACGGCACGACTGGGCCCTGCTGGCGGCCGGGCAGTTTCTCACCTGCGCCCTGCTCAGCATGGGAGTCGCCCTCTTCACTGAAGACGTAGCCCCTCAGCGCATGCTTAACGCGGCCGCGCCCATTCTCTATGGGGGCGTGCTCTCGGTCGGCATCGCCTATACGCTGCAGGTCGTAGCCCAGCGCAAGGCACCGCCGGCCCACGCCGCCGTTATCCTCAGCCTCGAAACGGTCTTTGCCGCACTGGGCGGCTGGCTCCTGCTCGACGAGCATCTACCGCCGCGCGGGTTGGCTGGCTGCGGCATAATGCTAGTAGGCATGCTCATTTCGCAGTGGCAAACAGGAGATCGAGACTCCTAGTACGAGCGATTGTCGGCCGCGTATTCGACGTTGCCGCCAGAGGGTCCACCAATCGCCCAAACCCCGCGAAAGAGGCTGCGGCGACGCGGTGGCATAGCCTCAATCGCCTCGTCACTCAAATTGAGCCGGTGCCACTGCGCCCAAATTGAATTGTAGCAGTTAAACACCGCACAGCGCGGATTGTCTGGATTGGTCCAGCTGTTGGCTGCGTGCACCAAACTCTCGCTAAAAATGACCACCGAGCCGGGCGGGCAGCTGTAGTCATCCATCATATCGCGCATGGATTCCTCCCACGGCGAGCCGCCGATATTGGGCTGGTAGCGATCGGGACCGCCGTAGTTAAAGTGCGCCTTGTGCGAACCGCTGAGAAAAGACGTCGCCCCTTGGCCCGACTTGACCTCCTCCAATTCCCATACCACGCGCGTCAACCCAGAAAAAATCTTGCCGCCGGCGACCTGATATCGCATGGCGTTGGCCTGCTGCGGTGGACGCACCACGTGCGGCAAACCGTTGTCGCCGCGCTCGCTGGTGTCCCACCCCGGCGGGCGCACCGTCGTAAAAGAGCCCTCGCAGCGAAAGCCGTAGCATTCGTCGCGCACAAAGGGGTCCTCAGCTAGAACTTCCGACAGAATGCCTACGATAGCCGGATGGTCGAGCAGGCGCTGCAGCGAGGGACCGTAGCTCTGCCGCGCACCACCGTTCACTTCGGCCTTCATCTCTTCGATTTCTCGCTCGTCCGTCAGGACAGCCGGCAGGAGAATCCAACCGCGCAGATCAAAGAAAAATTTCTGCTCGTCGGTCATGGGAACGGGTGGCGTAGCGTAGTCGCCCTGATCATCTATTTGCATGGAATTCCTCCGTTGTATCGAATGCGCCCAACGCGCGTTTTAGACAGACCGTTAACACCACAGTATAGCCCCTTGTCGCCCCTGCATCAAAAGCTGTTCTTTGGAAGCGAGTGCATCACGCGACCCCCCATTGAGGATATCCCATGAGCCAAAGAATCGGTTTCGTCGACTTCGACTTAAACAACTTTCACGCCGACGTCTATCTCAAGCTCCTGCGCGGCGATTTACAGGCGCGCGGTTTTACCGTAGCCGGGGCTACGGCTCTACAGGCCGAGTCGAGCCAAGCCTGGTGTGCCCAGAACAGCGTGCCCTACTACAGCGACGTCGACGCATTGGACGCACACGTCGACTGCTACGCCGTGCTCGCCCCCTCCAATCCAGAAGTGCACGAGACCCTGTGCCAGCGCGTCTTTCCGTGCGGCAAACCGACCTACGTAGACAAGACCTTCGCTCCCGACCTGGCGACGGCCGAGCGCATCTTCGCCTTGGCCGACCAGCACGGCGTGGCCATGCAGACCTCTTCCGCCCTGCGCTATAGCAACGTGCAGGAACGCCTCGCCGAGTTGGAAGGCCACCTGCTGCACATCGTCACCTGGGGCGGCGGTTCGTCCTTTGGCGAGTACGCCATTCACCCACTCGAGCTTGCCATCAGCTGCATGGGCCCCGACGTCGAGCGCCTCCATCGGCGCGGCGCGGGCGAGTGCGCCCAGCTCTTGCTCGACTTTAGCGATAGCCGCACGGCCGTAGTAAACGTATACACAAACACCAGCACCCCCTTTGCCGCAGCGCTGACCACAACAGGGGGCACGGAGTATATCGCCGTAGACAGCAGCGCAATTTTTCGCAACACCGCCGCAGCCATGCTCGACCTCTTCGAACGCGGCACTGCCTCCGTGGATCGGCGCGAGACGCTGGCCATTCACAGCGCGCTAGACGCCGCCAAGACAGAAGCCGCGCGCGCGGGCTTTGTCGATCTCTAGCACATCGCACCCAATCGCCTCTATCGCTTTCTGTAGTCCGCAGGAATCGCGCGACTATCATCATATTCGACTAGTCTACCCCTAGCCCGTAATAACGATCGCACTGGGACTTACGCCGGGTTCACCCTGTATTGTATATTTGCCGCGATCGACCAGAGAAGGCGACCTGACGTTGAACACATAGAAAGGGTCCTCGCTACGAAACCGCTACGATTTCTATACGGCTACGCCCGCCAATACGCTGGCGTTTTAATTATCACCGTCATTAGCATGCTGCTCCTGGTGGGCGTGCAGCTGCTCATTCCGTGGATCATTAAGACCATGGTCGGCGCCATCACGGGAACCGATGGAAACGTGCTGACCATGGAAAAGGTGACCGATCTAGCGCTGCTAGCCCTCTTAGTCTACGTGGCACGCGCTTTTCTGCAGTTTCTGCGCAGCTATATGGCCCACGTAGCCGGCTGGGGCGTAGTGGCCGAAGCGCGCAAGCTGATCTATGCGCACCTGCAGCGCTTGTCGCTTCGCTTTTACGAGGACAAGCAGACCGGTCAGCTGATGTCGCGCATGGTCAACGACTCGGACAAATTTGAGCTGCTGATCGCCCATGCCATACCCGACATCGCCGTCAACGTGCTAACGCTGATCAGCGTTACGGTCGTGCTCGTCAACATGAACTGGCAGCTGACGCTGCTCAGCATGGTGCCCATTCCATTTATCCTTATTTCACTGCGACTCTTTGCCCGCTATGTGCGGCCTGCTTTTCGCGAGCGCCAGCAGGAACTGGGCGAGCTCAACGCTATTCTCAACGACAATATTTCCGGCATTCGGGAGATCAAGACGTTCACGCGCGAACACATCGAAACCCGCCGCATTGACGGTCGCATCGACCGCTATCGCGACTCGCTGCTGCACGCGCTCAAGATGATGGCCACCTTTCAGCCCTTTATCCAGTTCACATCGGCGCTCGGCACCATCATCCTCATTTATTTTGGCGGCAAACTGGCCTTCGACCAGGTTCTAACCGTTGCCGACCTAGTCGGCTTCTTTCTCTACTTGGAGCTTTTTTACCAACCGCTGCACCACCTTAGCGGTGCTTGGGAACAGATCCAAGAAGCCCTGGCCAGCGCCGATCGCGTTACCGAGTTACTCGACGAAGTGCCCGAGGTGGACGACGCGGAAAACGCCGTTGCTCTGCCGGTGCCGATTAAGGGAGGAATCACCCTACAAGACGTGCGCTTTGGCTACATTCCAGAAGAGACCGTGCTGGACAACGTCGGCCTAGATATTGCACCCCGGTCGACGGTTGCGCTCGTCGGGCCGACGGGCGTAGGCAAAACGACGTTGGCCGGACTTATTCCACGCTTTTACGACGTAGATGAGGGCCGTATTTGCATTGATGGCATCGACATCCGCAGGCTGGCACTAGACGATCTCCGCGCGCAAATCAGCATCGTGTTACAGGACGTCTTCCTCTTTCACGGCACGGTGCTAGACAACATTCTGTTTGGCCGTGCCGACGCCACGCAAGAAGAGGTCATCGCCGCTGCCCAGGTTGCCAACGCACACGATTTTATACAGCAACTACCCCAAGGCTACGACACGGTTATTGGCGAACGCGGCGTTAAGCTATCGGGCGGCCAGAAACAGCGCCTGTCAATTGCTCGGGCCGTGCTCAAGGACGCGCCGATTCTGATTTTGGACGAGGCGACCTCTTCGGTTGACACCGAGACCGAACGGCTCATCCAACAGGCACTAGATCGACTCATGCAGGGCAAGACCACGCTGGTAATCGCCCATCGCCTGTCGACCATTCGCAGCGCCGATCAGATCGTCGTGCTGGGCAACGGCGGCATCGCCGAACGCGGAAACCACGATGAGCTCATGGCTCAGCGCGGCATCTACTGGCACTTGAATAGAGTCCAATCACAGGATCCAACGCTGGTAGTTGAGCGACCAGGAGATCCCGACGGACCCATGACCGCGCATATCCGCTCATAGAAATTGCACGGAGCGCGAATCCACTTGGAGACATCGCACTGCTGCAACGTCGTTGACTTCGCCCCTTTTTATGGCAATCATACTCACTTGTATCCAAGTTTCTCATTACGCAAACGGGAGCGGCAAGAGTGCACGATATAGAGGCAATTATTGCAGAAATTGACGAGCGCGGCTACTGCTGCGTGCCCAACGTCATCTCTCCCGAACGGGCCGATGCGGCGCGCAGTGCGCTGCACCGTCTGCTCGACGAAGAAATGACCGACGCCGATCGCCAGGGGTGCACCCAGCGGGTAGGCCGCATCGTAGTCAAAGATCCGCTCTTTCTCGAACTGATGTCTAACGCATTTGTCGTCGACGTGTGGAAGGCTTATTTGGGGGACGATATCATGTGCGCTACGTTTTCGGCCAATACGGTTTACCCCGGCCATGCGAATATCGGCTGGCATTCGGACTATCCCTACTGGTCGATTCAGCCGCCGTGGCCACCCGGGCGCTTTGCCGGTCAAACGGTGTGGATG
>Ga0181569_10003629_pt1 | contig 11985 bp, 8 predicted proteins | sample 101ome_19_FD_132452 | JGI IMG/M metagenome (GOLD analysis project Ga0181569, IMG submission 132452) | Coastal salt marsh microbial communities from the Groves Creek Marsh, Skidaway Island, Georgia - 101405AT metaG (megahit assembly) | ecosystem: Environmental > Aquatic > Marine > Intertidal zone... | reverse complement strand
GGTCTTGCTATATAAACCTGCCAACGACCAAATCTACGTTTTTTACGTGGAGGACGATGAGTATTCACTGCGATTACTTGAACATCGAATAACTCTTTTATTGCTTTTTTAATAGAAGTTTTTGTTGCATTAGGTGCAACATCAAACGTATATTGATTTTGAGCTAGAAGTCCTAATGACTTCTCTGTTATTACTGGAGCATAAAGAATATCTGTATCCAGCATTGCTTGCTGTGCTGCCATGGCTCGTTACTTAAATTAGTTTTTAAAATATGTTTATCTGTAGAATAATTGAAGTTTATAAAACAGATCAAACAATTAATAGTGATCACTTTATAATCACTGTCCTTATGATAAACAAAATTATATGTATGAAAAACCTTTTTTTGATAAATTTTATTATTCTATAATACTGTCTGAATATTTTAATGATTCTAATAATTGGTCTAGAAAACGGAGAGAGAGGGATTTGAACCCTCGGTACAAATAAATCGTACAATAGATTAGCAATCTACCGCTTTCGACCACTCAGCCATCTCTCCATTTAAGCAATAGGGAACCAAGAATACATATCTTCTGTATAATCAATATTATATCCAAATTTATGATTAACCTATGGTTCCCTCAATACTTTATGATCTTTTATGTTAACAATTAATTCTAATTACTATATAATGCATTACCTAAACGTAGTGCTAAAATAGCAACAACTAAAGCAACAAATAATGCTGCAAACACCTGAATATCAGAAATTGGCATACTATGTCCTCAAATTTTTAAACTTTTCGGATTTTATAAAATTATAAATTGCCACCACGTGCTGCAAGAAGACCAACAATGATTGGCCCAGATAAAATAACTGCGCCTAAAGCAGCTAAAGTTGCTAGAACATTGAAATTTAATGCATCCATAAATTATCCTTTATCATTTTTTTATTTTTCTAGTCCAAGAAGAGTAAATGTATCAAATTTAACTAGATTAGGTTCCACGTATTTCTAATTAAAAAATAGAAATTAGAAACCACTACGTCCCCATACTACAAGAGATAAAGAGAAAGTAAAAATTACCATTAATCCTGCCCAACCTAGACTAATAATATCCATAGAAGATTCCTATATCGTGAGGTTTAATATTATATTACCAAAAGTCTTGACTTTTACCAACATCTCCGACATTATACAAGTATATATCTAACAATTAATATTTAATTGTATGCGTTCTAATGTATATGATATAACATTAACTACTAGATAATTCATTATTATCAGATGACGGAAGCGGAAGATCGAAACCTAGCAAATAGTAACCTATATTGTCCACTCTTGTCTTGTATCTAGGTTGCATAAGTACAAATCGCTTATTCTTATCAAGGCCAAGAAGGAGATTAATAGAAACTATGTACATAGGATTAGGATAAGTTAAAAATCCATAAACGAATGTATAAAGAGATATAATAGTTGCAAAATTTTGGATAACTTTAATAGTTAACATAAGTATTAGCAGATTCATTTGAAATGAATCTAGATGAAATACTTTGTATAAATATTCACGTATTATTATACATGGTATTACATATTTAAATCTGATTTTAAGAAGTTTCATAGAATTATATGATTTAAATTTTCTATTTCTAATTATAAATTTAAATGGCGATATGGCCAAGTGGTAAGGCAGGGGATTGCAAATCCCCCATCCCCAGTTCAAATCTGGGTGTCGCCTCAATCTTTAGATATACTTATTATTTAATATAAAACTAAAAAAAGATACTCTATTGTAAAACATAGAGTATCTTTTTTTAGTTTTATATTAAATAATAATATTTACTTTTTCTGGGATCTGCATTTCTGCAGTTAAATTATGCTTTTCTAACTCTTCCATTATTAAAAGCATATCTGAATAATATAAAACATCCTTTCTAACAAGATCTTCGGCAAAAATATCAAGAACAAGACGGTATTTATTTAATAAACGAATTGCTTCTGCTATGCATAAAGATGAAACTTCAAAAATTTTATCTTCTACTAATGAATTTAATGAATCGTTAATATAGGCTCCTTCATTGGTTAATTTATTACTATTCTCAACCCATGACGGATCTTTAGTGTAAAACAATTTCGGAGATTGTTGATATTCTTCTGGTTCGATAGGCATTACACCTATTTCAGACATTCCACTAGCCTTTATCATAGTACGAATAATACCAGTAGCCAATTCCAAATCCTCACTAGATGTTGAAGAAGTTTCTCCATAAACGTATATTTGTGATGCAATACCTCCTAAATAACCAATAATATGATCTCGTAAATCTACACGGTTAAGTAAATAACGTTTTGTAGAATAAAACTGAATCCAAGCTCCTCTAGTTTTACTCTTTAAATCAATTCTTGTTAAAGGTTCATGATTTGGAAGCAGTATAGATAATAGAGCACGACCAGCCCAATAATAAGCATCCATTCTTAAACGAGCACTACCTAAAGCATCCTTGACATGTAAACTAATTGTATACGGACTAATAACATCTAAATTATCTAAATCAATAACTGTAGAAACAATACCATCTTTTACTACTGTCTTCTCTGCATATCCTCCTAAAATAACAGTTTTTAATTCTGGAGTATAATAATGATTCATTGCTTCATGAACCCTTTCTAGAGATAGTTCTTCTTCTCCAGCTACTGCCATATTTAAAATAGCCTCACCAAATATAGTAGCAATACCACCTCCACTTATTCCAGGTGTTTCAACTGCAAGTAAATAAGAATCTACATCAGGGGCTAAAAGACCTTTAGCATATAAGTCAATAATTTCTGTTCTATCATATAAGGATGGTAATCCTAACACAATATTACGTTCAATACGACCAGGTCGAAGTAAAGCCTCATCTATTAAATGTCCACGATTTGTTGCAGCCAACGTTAAAATAGTATATTTTTTACTATCAATACCATCTATTTCAGTTAACAACTGATTTAGACAAGCAATAGCTTCTTCTTTATTATCTTTATCAGTTGTTGAAACTTCTTTACCTTCTTCGTCGTTGTTTTGTACAGCAATATTTTGATCAGCTAAAGACTCTAGTTCATTAATACTTTCTTCTATACCTATTTCTTCATTTTCATCAGTTGGTAAATTGGAACTAATGCTATCCTGTTCTTCATTAAATCTCTTCATCCCTTGGCGTGTATTGAGATCTAATGACTTAATCCAACTTTTACTATTTTTTTCTTCTTTAGTTGTTTCATAGCTTCGCTGCATTGCAAATGCATCAATTTCATCTATGAAAACTATACAACGTCCTTTATCTCTAGCTGTTTTATAAATAGCTTTTATACGCTGAGCACCAATACCTTTCTTTTTATGAAGCAGATGTGCTCCACTTTCCCATATGAAAGACACTGCTGATTCTCCAGCAATAGCAAGAGCTAATAGAGTTTTGCCAGTCCCTGGCTCACCTAAGAATAAAATACCTCTAGGTATTTTAGCTCCCATACGACGATATCTACGAGAATATGCTAAGAAGGAAATAAGCTCTCTACCTTGTTGTTTTTCTTCTTTTAAACCAGCAATATCTTTAAGGCGGGTAGTAGGTTGACTAGTATTAATAATTAAATCTGGTAAATTCTCAGGCATATTATCAGATAATAAGATAGGGAGGAAGAATAATTTACCATAATAAGATATATACATGCCTACAGACCAAACATAAGGAAAAGTAAAAATTAAAGCAGTAAGAAGCCAAATAGTTTGTAAGATGCGTGTTACGATAGGTTCATGAATAGTTATATTAGTCATCATAACAGACTTTCTAGTATCATCTTCTTTTGCTGTTATCAGATTCACTATAGATCCAAATTCAGAAGGTGAAATGTAAGGAATAGGCATCATCGCCTCGCGATATTTATAAAGAGTAGAAACTTTAGGTAAAGCTTTTGCCATCAAAGTACGCCCATGTCCTCGTTGTATAGATATTGGACCAACTGAATTAGTAATTAAAGCATAATCAGTAGATGGATATCCATCTACAGGAGGTTCCTTTTGATGGAATGCATCTACACCTACTCTATGATGTCTACCACTTACTCTTTCTTCTGGTAATCTAACAATATATTCATAGTGATTACGAATACGACGCTGATCTAGATTACCATACTTTTCTTCATCTCCTTCAAATCGAGGACGTGCTGCTTCTGTAATTATGTGTTTCTTCGGTCTATCAGCTTCAGGAATATTATCAATAGGAATATACCCTACTTTTCCTCCACCAAATTTATTATTTTTGATACGAGTTCTGATAATTCTTCTACTATAAGCCCTATTTCTCAATTGCCAACGTCCTTTATCGGCTAAGCTATCTAATTCAGGGTCACCAGAAGTGACCTCACCACGAACATTGAGAGCTCCAATATCTCTGTGATTGCCAAAAAGATCTATATTTAAATATAGATCTGAATCATTACTCGTATCATATGTAGGAATTTGAGAGAAGTAAACACTATCCATAAAACGCTCATTTGCTGAGCGTATACGATTTACTTTTTTAAATTGTTTTTTGCGTTTTCTATGTCGACGACCTCTAATGAAATCCCCATTACTTTGAACATACACACCTCTCTTATTGATGTAAGGCACATTGACAAAATGCTCTGCATCTTCAGCTTCTTCTTGTACTTCATTTCTATAATCTTCAAGGTCTTTTATATCAGATTCTTTATATAAATCATCTAATATATCTTCCTCTTCAAGACTATTGTGATCATTTAAAGAGTCGTCTTTTACTCTTGTATCAAAGTTAAATAATAAGTTTTTATGAATACTACTTAAATCTTTAAAAAGATCATTCTTTTTTTCTTCAGATGGATCTACTAAACTTAAGAAGTCATCTTTCCATTTATCTAACATAGAAGCCTGTTGTAAGTCTTCCTCATCGATAAATCCATTTTTCAATTGGTATTCATCTAAATCAAATGTTACAGTATCTAAAAGATCTCCCCCATATGTTGGAAAAAAGTTAAAGATTTTATCTTCATTTGTAGAAATAAAATAATTACCTTTACTTATTCTATGCTTAGCACGTTCTGATACATAAAGTTCTTGAACAGAAGGCTTGCTTACTTCTAATGGAGATACATATTCGGACAGTGCTTTAATGTCTGGAACAGAAAGAAGCAATTGCTTATCAGGAAGCTGATGTGTTCGTCTTACATTCTCACTAAAGTCACTTGGGATATCAAGATCAAAGTCACCTTTTTCCGTATCCTCTTCTCCATTAGTTGAATAACCGTTAGTTAGATCACCACCATTATCCACACGTACAGAGGATAACTTATTATTAGATAAATTATCTTCACTAGAGTGAACGACATTCGTGATGATAGACCCGTTATGATCAGGTAAAGAGCTAACGTCAGCACTATTGTTTGCAGTACTCTCACGTAAAGAAATATCCACGTCCCGAGGTACTTCAGGTCCGATATTCTCACTTGGTCGCCCAATATTATTTTCATTACTTATCTCCTCATTTCCATTTTTATTTTCTCTCTTTGATTGAAAATCACTCAAATATGCATCTAATTCTGCAGGAGATTTAGCTAAAAAATAAGCTAAATATTCATCTACTTCTTTAGGAAAATTGGCTCTATAATTATTTGATAAATAAAGATGTGGCTTTGTCATACGATAAACTTTAGGTTTAGCTGTTTTACGCTTTCTGTACCCAAAGTATTTACGATAAACTGGATTAACCATATCTTTAGGAAATTGTCCTAAAAATGTAAAATGCAAGTAATTTTCCATTGATGTTAATATATCAGCTTCCACCGCTTCATGTATTAAACAATCATCTTCCAACCATTTTCCAAAGAAACTCTCAATTGCATCAGCTGACATGTGAGAATCAACTTCTTTTTTATGAAGATCCCATGCTAAAAGATTCCATGGTAAATAGACATCCTCTGGAATAGGTTTATCTAAATAACGGTGTTGACGACCCATTTCATCATGGTATTGATTTGGACGGCGTGCAAGTTTATTTCGATAATTATCCCACCATGCTGGCACTGCTCTTGGATTTGTATTACCAGGCATTAAACGACGTTTTAATGCTGAATAAGGGGAACGAGGTACATCTACCCTATCTGGTCTGCGTTTAGAAGATAAAGGATATGGCACACTTTTTGGAACTTCTAATGACAATCTTAGCTGAGAACGTAAATCATTTGGTCCTGCATTAACATTATCAACAAAGAAATAAACTTCTGGTTGTTGTGTAAACTCATAGTGAAGTTTTGTAGCCTTTCCATTAGAGAAAGATCTTCCACGTTTTCGCAGTCTCTTGCCTATTTCGTCCCATTTTACGTTTCCATTATGACCAACAATAGAGACACCTTTCTTATTCTTAAGAGTATTTTTGTATGGTTTATATAATAGTCTATTATTAATTAATTTATCTGTTTTTCCAAGGGTCCATAATGTTTTTAATCTTGATTCTCCTATATAAGTAGCTATATATTCGTAAGGATTATTCCCGTACATAAAATCATGGAAATCCTTATTTTTTATGAAATTAGCTTTAAATTTACTTTCAAAATTGTGATATCTGTACCACCATGCATAAGTATCGTTAAAACGAATTAAATATTCATGAATATAATTACGTAAAAGAGGATAAACTCTAGGTACATATTGAATATTTAGTTTTTGAATTTTACTAAATTTTCTAACTGACATTAAATCTTCAATACGATTTCTTCGATTCTTTATAACTTTTTTCTTATGTTTGCGAGCACCTCGTTCTTTAGATAAAGCAATACGCTGTTGATTACGTGTTGCATAAACATCGTATACTTCTTTTTGCTTTTTATTGACTTCTTGTTGAAAAGCTAAAGCTTCTGCACTAAATATATACTCTTGGTCTTTAGATTTTGCATATGCTGATTTGATAGATGGAGATCGTAAATTGCTAGTAATAGTATGATTACTTACATTTTTAACAAAACTATTTTCTTTTTTATGTTGAAGTATAAAAGGCTTTAAATTACTCATTTCATGTCTTTGGCGCCAATGACTCGGAAGTTGTAATAATCCAGCATAAGAATACGGATAAAAGAAAATATAACTTGAAGGAAATACTTTATCCATTTCTAATCCATAATTCAGCATATAATTAGTCAGTTTAGAAAATTTAGACCATAAAGGTTTATGGTTAGGCCATAAAGCATGATCTAAATAATGACTAGCTTTGTATAAATTATGTTGATTCGCAGAAAAGTAATGAATATCATAAGAGGGTAAATAAGCAAATATTTCTCTTAAAATATGGTGTACTGTACCTGCTAATGCCTTTTGACTGTAAGATAAATAATATTCTATATTACGTGCACATATTTCGCTAAAATATGCAATAAATTCTATCGGTGAATTTTTGTAATCAGCATAACGCGTATTCCACTTCCCATCGAATATATAGTTAATAAATGTATTGATATTTAGATTATCATGGCTTGATTTACGTAATTTAGGAATTGATGGATAATCAGCATATCTTAACACTTTATACTGTAATAAAAGGTCAGTCCAACTATTGAAACGAGTTACTAAATCAAAACCCAAACTATCTTCAAGATCTTTTAAGATCTGACTTTGGGGAGAGATTTTATTGTCTAAAGTAATTAAATGTAAATCAGAAGATTGACGTGGCCAAATATCTCGAATACCATCTCCGCTAGTTTTATAGTTTTGTATTGTAAGATTAGTTTTTCCTGTTGTCTTTTCTAAAAAAGACAATATATCTTTAGTTCTTTGGCTATATACATCTTTGAACTTAAGTGAAGATAATAAAACTCCTTGAAAAGTATTTAATTCTGTATAATCTAAACTATTAAGTTTTACATCATTAAGATTAGATTTCCATTGAGAGTCATTTTCAACCAAATACTTAAAGTTTATTTTTTCATTCCAAGAACGTAGCTGTGGTCTTCTAATTTTAAAATCAAGACCTTGAGCACGGAAATGACTTGTATAAAATTTTCGATAATAATCTTGACGTTGAGAATCTCTCCAAATTGGATCATATGGAACTCTAGGTTCACATAATTCATATTGATGTTCAAGTCTTAAACGTTGATTACACCATTCGCTAAGACTTGGATGAATAAGTTTATATCCTTTCCAAGCATAAGGAGTAGGTTGAGGACCAAGATTCTTTAAACCTAACCAAGAATTAAGTATTGGTGTTAAAGTTGCAACAGTTTCATCACTAAGACCTGCGTAACCTATAATTGCAGTACGTTCTACATGAGGATATTCATTATCTACAAGATTTTTGTATAAACTTGTATGTTCGTAGATATCAAGAGTTTTCACACGATGTTGTACCAGATATTTTTGGAAACTTCTAAAATCGATTGAACGTCTGGAACTTATACCTCTATTACCTTTATGTACAGAAGTTATTGGTGGTCCTTTAATGGCGTTACCTAAAACAGGGGTACGTAATGGTAATGGAGATACTTTTGTTGTTAAATATAAATAAGCTCCAGCTATAAAGGGCACACATAATATAAAAAGAAAATATTCAAAAGTACTTGTATATTGAATAATACGACGAATAACCAGTCTTATAGAGACCTCTGTATTATCAATTGATAAACTTATTCTTCTAGTCTCTCTTAAAAGCTTCTCTAAAGGGCTCTGAAGGCCTAAAATGGGCCCGTTCTCTTTTTGAAGGTGATCTTCCATCTTAGTTGATAATTGTTTAATATAGGGCGAATATGACGGAGAAGGAGGGATTCGAACCCTCGGTAGATTGCTCTACACAACATTTCCAATGTTGCACCATCGACCACTCGGACACCTCTCCATCTTTTGGGAATAGTATATCACTTATTATAATATATTCTCTATCACTTAGTATACATGATACATAAAACATAATAAAAAGTAAAATTTAAATTAATTAATTTAAATTTTACTTTTTATTATGTTTTTAGCTTTTTTTATGATAGAATTTAAGTATGGTTTGGTAAATGTAATAGAGAGGGGTCGATGCCCGAGTGGTTAATGGGGGCGGATTGTAAATCCGCTGGTTCGCCTACACTGGTTCAAATCCAGTTCGGCCCATGTTATGTTAGTATAACAAGTATAAAAAAAATATCAGCTTGCTATCGGATTTGAACCGATGACCTACGGTTTACAAGACCGTGGCTCTGACCAACTGAGCTAAGCAAGCTTATATCCTATCAAGCATTTAATTGAAAATAGAATATATCTACAATAGGGGTAGAGGGACTTGAACCCTCACGATCGCAATAATCAACGGATTTTAAATCCGTAGCGTCTACCAATTCCGCCATACCCCCGGTATGTCTTCTAGTATAACAAAATGTTTTATTATTTTAGAATAATATAGAAATTAAAATTAATACTTATTATCTTTAAGGATAATCTAAGCCTCTCACGGGCTTAGATTATCCTTAACGGAAACTTACAGAAGCTTGCCATACAAAAGCTAGTAAGAAGAAAAGAAATGGAATAGCAGGCATTACATCAATCAATGGACTGAATGCAGCATATGCTTCCGGTAAAACAGCTAGAAAGTTCATAATTTCACCATGTTTAGCTTTGCAAAGTTGCGGTACAATCATAAACCCTGAAGGGCTATAACCGATACATCTTATGATAACATAAGAGAATTAAAATACCTAATAGTAAAAACATTATATACATTCACTCTATTTTTACTGTACAATGTAAGGTATATAATACTTTTTTATAATATACTTCTACAATTCTATTTATTCTTTAATAAGTTGAAGCCTTTATGGTGAAATTGGTAGACACGCCGATCTCAAAAGTCGGTCCTTAGGGGTCCCGGTTCGAATCCGGGTAAGGGCAATCCTATCATAATACTTATTATAAATTTATTAAAATATACTAATACTTTCAAATGGGTATTAGTATATTTTAATTTTAGCCTTTTCTGGAATAGTACTCTATGACCAATAACTCATTAATAGGTAAACCTACAGAGTTGCGATCTGCTCTACCTTGAACACTACCTTCTAATTTTTGTTTATCAAAAGCTAGATGAGTAGGTAATTCTAATATTTTAGGTAATTCTAGAAATGATTGGATTAATTTTTTAGAATCACTTTTATCTCGAATTGCAATAATATCATTTACAACACATTCGTAACTAGTAACATTTAATCTTTTATTATTGACTAAAATGTGACCATGACTTATTAATTGCCTAGCAGCAGGAATGGTTGGCGCTATTCCCATACGGAAAATAATATTATCTAAGCGCATCTCCAATAAACTTAGTAAAGTTTGTCCTGTAGATCCTTTAATACGACGTGCACGACGAACGTATCTCAGCAATTGTCTTTCAGATAATCCATAATTGTAACGAAGTTTTTGTTTTTCCTTTAATTGTATTCCATATTCAGAAGATTTATTACCTGCCTGGCCATGTTGCCCTGGAGGATAGTTTCTACGAGCTACTTTACGAGTTAACCCAGGTAGTTGACCTAATCGACGTACAATTTTTAACTTCGGACCTCTATAACGTGCCATATTTCATATTCATACTTCAAAATGTAATTAATTGAGTCTTCCTAACAATCTCACTAAATTATGAGAAATATTTAAATTGATTTTATCATATAAAAGAGAAATATGCATCAATTAATGATATTAGTTAAATAAGTGTAATAAATTGAGTAGCTATATTAGTCCAATTTAAGATTGGGATAGAATAAATGCCCACAATCCATGAGCCAACTACTCCAATAATTATAGTAACCTCTAATGGTTGAATATTGAATAATGACCATTGACGATTCTCATATTCTCTAACTTGACCGCCTCTATTTTCAATATTTTGAGTAAACATCATTTTGATAATACGCAAATAATAGTAAATAGAAATCACACTAGTAATTAATCCAACAATAACTAGTAATTGATAACCTTCGCACCAAGCAGACCAGAAAAGATATAATTTACCGAAAAAACCTGCAAGAGGTGGAATACCACCTAAAGAAAGTAAGCATGTAGATAATGCAAAAGCAAGTCCAGGATCTTTCTCATATAGGCCACTATAATCAGCAATTTGGTCTGTATTTGTTTCATTGCTAAACAGAATAATACATCCAAAAGCACCTAAGTTCATCAATAAATACATAATAAGATATGTTATCATTGCCTGATAGCCTTCTTGAGTATTCAAGATAATTCCTATCATCATGAATCCTGCTTGACTAATTGTTGAGTATCCTAACATGCGTTTTATACTAGTTTGGCTAATTGCAGCAGTATTACCCAATATCATACTGCTTATTGAAAACAATATTAGTAAATTTTGCCACACTTCATAAGCAGGCTGAAATATAAAAACTAATAATCTAATCGTAAAAACAAAACCTGCAGCTTTTGATCCAACAGATAAAAAGGCTGTTACTGGACTTGGAGACCCTTCATAAACATCGGGAGTCCATTGATGAAAAGGAACTAATGATAGTTTAAATGCTAAACCTGCTAAAATCATGCAAAGACTTAATTTGTAAATTAAGCTCTGTGTTAGGTGAGACGTGATTAACATAATATTAATACTATCAAAACGTATTTCTCCACCTGTTAGGCCATATAACAAGGAAAATCCATATAATAAAAATGCTGAACTTGTACTACCAAGAATTAAATATTTTAAAGCAGCTTCATTAGAACGATTATCTTTCTTCATATAACCTGATAGAAGATAAGAGGATAAACTAAGTGTTTCTAGACTAACAAAAGCTGTAATCACATCGTTTGAACCAGCTAACAGCATACTTCCTAATGTAGCAGTGAGTAAGATAGCAATAAATTCAATAAGAGAAACATCACTGTTTTTCATGTACTCAGTACTTAGGAATAAACTTAACCAGGTTGTAATCAATATTATCATCCTAAAACTAAGGGCAAGGATATCTTGTTTAAAACTTCC
>Ga0181569_10003628_pt1 | contig 11986 bp, 11 predicted proteins | sample 101ome_19_FD_132452 | JGI IMG/M metagenome (GOLD analysis project Ga0181569, IMG submission 132452) | Coastal salt marsh microbial communities from the Groves Creek Marsh, Skidaway Island, Georgia - 101405AT metaG (megahit assembly) | ecosystem: Environmental > Aquatic > Marine > Intertidal... | reverse complement strand
TACAAAAAATAAAAAAAAATACCCCTAAGGGGGGAGGTTATTAAAAAAAATACGCTAACCTCCCTAACTTCCCTAACCTTAAATTAATTAATGAGTGTTACTATACTTTTTATGTAAAGAATAATATAATTTATTAAGTTCTGTTTCATTAACTAAATTTTCCTTAGTAATATTAACAATACCAATACCCCCGTGATTACCTGTGTTTATAGTCCCGTGTGCAATTTTAGGGGGTTGTAATATCAACGCATTATCCTTAGATAAATCAAACACTATTTTAATATCCGGTGATACGAAAAACTGGTGTTCTCCTTCACGGCATTTATTCCAAATAATACTTTCTGTAACTCCTTCTAAACCACTATCATTATGTATAGCAGAAGCAAAATCTACTGATGAACCGCATGTTGTAGCGGGGTGTTTTTCTAATGGAAAATTAGGAAAAGCAGAAGGAAAATTAGCGTTTTTTGCTAATTCGTATCTATAATTTGCTATTGCTGGTGAGTATCTTTTTTCTAATTCGTGTAATGCTCCATAAGAATATACTAAATCGTATAAAAATTCTTTATCCTTTATCGCATCTACTTCTCTCGGTTGATAAGTAACTATTGTTCCTGTATGACCTCCTGATGTTCCTTTAAAATATTTTATCATTCCATCTAACCAGTTCTTTCCTTGATATTTGTCTTTTTCTTTTCTTGATTGTGTTTGGTAGGTTGCTTCCTTTTTTTCTCGTTCAGTCGCACTTCCTCTTGTAAGTTTAAATCCTGAGTAAAATGTTTTTTCTTTAACCGGATAATAAACCTCTACTTTATCAATCATTCTTCTTAAACTTTTAACAGCAACATTAACAGCATCATCGGTTTCTCCTTTAATATATACTGCTAAAATTTCTCCATTATGAGTAATAACACAACTTTTATTTATAAATTTAAAACCTTCTTTAACACATCGTTCAGGTGTATAAAATACTACCTTTCCTTTCCAATCTTTATTTTTAACTTCTTTAATTTCTACTCTTGGTATATCTATTGTTAATGCTCCATTATTTTCATAAGGATTTTTGCTCCAAAATAAATCTTTCCAATCCTTTTTTTTGTAAGGTATTTTTTTAATTTTATTAATATCTTTTATTACTTTATCAATAACACTTTTAGGCAGTTTTTCTCTTTTTCTTTCAGGTCTTAACTCGTTAAATAATGTCTCAATTAACTTAGGTGTCATTTTATCTAATCCTTCCATATTATAATATATATTAACAATATTATAATAATAAAAAAAAACTACTTATTTTTTTATCTTATATATTATCTTTATTTTATTTTTTTAAACTTCAAAATAATCATCAAAACTTTCGCCTTCGTCATCTACTACTTCGTCTAATATATCGCTTTCATTTATATCAATCCATTTTCGTTCTTTCATTATTTTTAATACTTCATTAGCGTCAAATTTATACTTAGTAACATTTTGTGGTTTATATAAGAGTATTGGTAAATCTAACTCGCTTAACTTACTATAAAATGATTTAATATGTTTTTGGTAAGAACTTCCTTCTTTAACAAATCCAAACTTCTTACAAAATTCTACATAATCCTCGTATAACTTTTCACCGGTAATCCCCTCGTCCCTCCATTTAACAATTTTAACATCAGGTAAATCCATAGCGGGTTGTCCCTTCGCATTCCAAATATTCCATTCCGTAACATCTTCGTCTTTCGCCTTCTCTATCATATTCGCTATAAATAATACTTCGGTCGGCACATATAACTTACACATATCAATATACGCCTTAGTAATAGGTCGTTTATGAGACGAAAATCCGCTTAAATCAAAATTATTATAGTAATCGTATAAACATGCTATAAATTCTTCGGTTTGTATATGTTTTTTAAGTTTAGTCCAAAACTCTTTTCCGTATTTTTTTTGTAAATAATGCTCGGTTGTATTATATACTACATATCGCCTATCCTTACTTTTAATATCAATCGGTATAGGGTTCGTTTTATTAGTAAATATAATTAACCTCGCCAAATTCTTAATACTAATAGGGCAGTGGAACTTTTTGTTAAGAGTAATCGTATCTTCCGTAATAAACGATTTAATCCTCCCCTCAAAATCAAATGTGTCTTTTCCTTCACATTCATTCATATTAACTAATAGTTTATGGTAAAACCCTTCGGCATATTCTCCAAAGAAGTCCTTAGGATTACTACTCGTAATATAATGATGAGCACCTAACGCTTTACCAACCCCCTCTAACCACATATTTTTCCCCGTCCCTTGTTTTCCTTTAATTATAAAGGCAATAGGATTTTTTTTATAGGGATTTTGGAAAATATCCGCAATATACCAATTTAAGTAATTGTAATGCTCTTTATCGCCTCCGCACAATTCTCTACCTAAATCGTGGAAGGGTTTTAATATTTTTTCTGCTTTACTCTTATCATAAATGCTTTTCGTTTTAGGATTAAATCCTCTAAACAGATTAAATATGCTATTATCTATCGGTTCTCTATCGTTATAAGGTATAAAATCCATTCGGTTATAACATCTTATCGTTTCATCGTTTAACCATCTCGTTATAAACTTTTCAGGATTTCCAAAAATATCTAATTCGCCGGTTTTTAGATGATTAAAAGTCTCATCTATTTTCCCCTTAGTATAAAAGCATAAATGCTCTTCTTTATCTTCGCCGTCATTTTCAATATATACAAATAAAGGTTCAGGTCGTAAAACCTTACAAACAAACTTTTCAAAATATAATTTTTTAAACTTATAGTTAGATAATGAACTAAAATACTCGCCGTCAAATTTAGACAATTTTTCTTTATTCAATAAATCGTCTGTAATCTGTAATTTTAGTAAATCCTCCTTACTTAATGCTTTATCTAAACCCTTTAAAACAAACTCTAATTTAAAACCGAGTTCTTTTAAAACAACCTTACTAAACTCGGTTAGTAACTCTTCCTTTTTGTCATTATCCATAATCATAATCCCGTCATAACATAATACGGCAATCCCGTCTTTAATATAACCATTATTAACGCAATAAGTATATATAGTTTCTAATACTTGATTTTCGTATTCCTGTAAGTAAGTTGATAAAACCGCGCTCGTTTTATTCCAACTCGCGTCGTGAGTTCCTTTTTCAACTTCTTTAACTAATTTCGGGTTTTTCTGTATAATATGATTAGCGAATTTAGTTAATTGGTCTATAATAATATCACTCCATTCAATCAACCATAAGGGTATATCATGTAAATCAACACCCTCATCACACGCCCACGATTGGAGAGTTCCTAAATACATCAACCTTAATGGAAGAGTTTTTGCTTGTTCTCTATTAATAGTTTTAATTTCCTCTACCATTCGTTTTAAGAACATTTCTCGGGTTTTAACATATTGCTCTAACGCCGATACATTATAACCTAATTCCTTACATATTTGGACTACGAGTTCAGGGTGACAATTTTTTACATCAGCGTCTATTAACCCTACTGCTTTCGCTAAGGTATGTCTTACAACGCTTCTCATAAATACCAACCCAACGCCTTTATCGGCATAAACCCTTCCAAAATTAATTTTTCTCGCGTATTTAATAGTCGCGTAAGAATTGCTTTCCCCTTTACCACCATTACTAACTTTTTTTTTATACTTTTCTAATAAAATCCGTTCGTCTTCCTTAAACTCTCCGTTAATTTTTTTTTCTTTCTGTAATATAGTGCTATTAATTAATAGATTTAACATAGTTTCATCAACGGGTTCATAAAGAGTAATATTGTCTAAAACGCTCGTTTTTTTAGTAAGTTTATCCATTTTCTATTATAATATATTATAAGATAATATTATCTTTAAATTAATTTAATTATTAATTTATAAATCAATTTTTTAATTAATTTATAAAATTATTTTATTAAAATACTTTTTTTCCTAAATTATATTAATTATTAATTTATCTTAAATTATATTAATAATTAATTTAAAATAATCCTAAATTAGTTATTACTTAGAACCTAACCGAAAAAGCGTTTCAATTTTTTAAAAAATTAATTTAAAATTCTTCGTTTTCACCGAATAAATCGTATTCTTGTCTAATTCTTAATATAACTTCATTAGAGTTTAACCCGAGTTCTAATAATTCGTATATTCTGTTTATTAATGCTTGTCTATTAATATGAACTCCATACATATCAGCATATTCGTCAATATATTCCATAATAGTTTGTTCTATCGGTATGTTACCATAACCCCTTAATCGTTTAGGTCTAAAATTATCATACCTTCTTCCGTCTCCTTCTAATCCGCTAAAATCTAAACGACGGGGTTGTAAAGGTTGCCGTTCTTCTTCTTCTTCTTCTTCTTCTTCTTCTTCTTCTTCTTCTTCTTGTCTTTGTAATTGTAAATCATCAACGCTAACGCCAGCAGGTAGAAGTAGGGATTGTGTTTGGAGTGTTTGGTTAGGATTAAGAGGGACTATTTGTTCTAATTCAACCGGTTCAGGAGTTCGTCTTAAAATATCTAATTCTTCCTCAACATCGGGGACTACATCACCATTTCCGTCCAAACGAGGTCGTCGTAAAGGCGGTTGTTCTTCTTCGTCATCATCATCGTCAAAATCTAAACGACGGGGTCGTATAGGTGGTGGGTCTAATAACTGAAATTCGGGTGGTGGTGGAGGCGATGGTGGAGGTTGTAATTGGAAGGGAGGTGGTGTAACTGGCGGAGATGGTATTTCTTGGTTTAATCCTTCTTCTCTATTCATTATTATATCAAAAAGTTGCTCTAATAAACCATTATTTATAAAACTATCTGCTATTAAATTATCGTTATTATTGTCTAATGCTTGTATATTATCACGCAAATCATTTAACAAGGCAACTCTATTATTAAAAGTTAATTCATTTAAATTTCCTAAGTCTCGTATATCCCTCGTAAGGAATTCTCTTATCATATCAGGAGGGACATGTCCTTCACCTGATATATGTTGTCCTGCTTCTCTTATCATATTATTTATAAAACTATCAAAATCAAAGTTTCTATTTTGGTGTAGTCGTTCTGCTATATCCGGTGTTAATCTAAATCTAAACGCTCTGTGCTGTCTATTCGCCATAATAGTTATATATATATATATATAATACTATATTTATTTAACTAACAAAAAACTCCTAAACCCCCCTATAAACTTCCTAATAATAAGTTAGGGAAGTTAGGGAAGTTAGGGTATTTTTTTTAATAACTACCCCCCTTACCCTATTTTTTTTTAAAATTTTATTAAGGGGGGTTTAAAGGGATTGGAAAAAAACGCTAACCTGCCTAACCTGCCTAACTACTCAAAGAGGTCTCTTTCACTTTTTAGATAATTTTTTATATTTTTCAGCAATACTTTTTTTATAAGTTGATGTATTATTTATTTTTAATTCTTCTTTAATTGGTTGAGTTTCTAACTGATTAAGAAAAGACATTCGGTCTTCTAATGATAAACCTTTTTCTCCTCGTTCGTCTTGTGTTTTAAAATGAACTGGTTGTTTATCCATAGGGCGTAACTTCATCGCCTTCTTCTGCCCCGCTGGTGCTCCAAACATCATATCTTCGCTTTCGCCACTACCAAACCACTTAGACATCTCAGGATGTTCTCTCACGGTTTTTCTTGCTTCTTCCCTGGCAACCTCTTCAATCTTAGGTTTTATAGATTGTTCTCCCGTAAATCTCAGATTTTTTCTCATATGGTCTCTAAATCCCCCCTCCATATCTTCTATCTTTTTTTTTGATTTTTTTAAAAATCGTAATAAAAAACCACCATTCATATCTTCGCTTTTTCCACTTCCTTTTTCTTTCATATGACTTTTAATTCTATCTGTTTGAGACTTCCCCTCCTTCTTTTTAGATTTTGTAAAGAATGCTGGTAAGTTTAAAACACCACTTCCTTCAACTTCCTCTTCCTCTTCCCCTTCTTCTTCTAAAAGTTCTTCTCCCTCCTCTTCTAAAACATTCGCAGGTTCAGGGGTCGCTTCTACTGGTCGCATGGTTTTAATCCCTTGCTCTTTCAAAATATACATTTGTAGCATCTGCTCTAATGTAGGTCGTGATTTCAAACTGGAAGTCGTTTTCTTAGCAATAAGTTCATCTAAAAATCCTAATTCTTTCGCTAATTCTTTAAACTCTTTAATCGGTATTTTTTTAATGTATTCTTGTGCTTCCTTTCGGTTTTTAGGTCTTTCCGGTATTTCTCCCCTTGTTTTTTCAAATTTCTTTCGTGGTGTTCGTTTTTCCATACTATCAATTCTCTCTTCTATCTCATCTAAATCACTAACTTCATTATCTTCTTCCTCATCATCAACAAATTCGGCATTAGTATCCATATAAAACCCTTCTTGTTCTCGTCGGTCTAATCCTTGAACGGGGTTATTAAATCCGCTTTCCATCATTTCTTTACTTACTTGTTTAGTTGATTGTGGAATTAAAGATAATGGACGATAAGTTCTGTATGTTAAATTTTCATTCAACTCATCAATTAACTTAGAACTTTTCCAACCTAACGCCATAGCGTAACCTGATACTTCTTCAATAGAAGGGGAAATAGCATCAAACTTATTCTCAATAACAGCGATATCTCGTTGATTTAATGGAGCGTGAGATATGTAAGTGTCTAAATATGTAATAAGTTCTTGATATGTATATAACATATCTTTAACACCTCGTTCAGTATAATCACCGGACACCAAAGCATTAACTACATCATCTACATAACGCTGTAATTTAATAAAATATTGGTCTAACTGAAAAGCAACTCGGCGTTCAAATCGGGAAGGAGGAGCATAAACCTCGTTCATTAATTTCGCTTGTTTTAATTCACGAGCATAAACTTCTCTATAAAATTTAAGGTCTTCATCTAAAACTTCTCGTATTTGTCTTTGTCTTAAACTCATTATTATATACTATCTAAATATAAAATAATAATCTAAATAATCATTTATTTATTTATTTTACTTTTTATAACTCGCTTTTGCTAATTTAATTGCTTCGCTATACTTTACATTATGTTCCTTCGCGTATGCTTTAACATGCTCTATCCACGGGTTCGCCTTCTTCGTCTTAGCACCTCCGCTAAATGTGCTACCCTTCATCTCACTTTTAAGCATACCACCAGTTTTCTTACCTTTCTTCGCCTTACCCATACCCATCGGTTCCTCTTTAAAATCGTGGATACCTTCAATTTGTTCTTCTGTTGGAGGATTTCCGCTTTTAACATCTAACGGCACAACAGGAGCAGTTTTAAATAAAGCACTACCAGTTTTCTTACCCTTTCCTTTCTTGGAAGCAACCATTACTTCCTTAATATCCCCTTCAACTTCCTTACCAGCGCCGAGTGTAGCGCCTTCCCAGTGGAGACCGGTGGATTTCATATATTTTTGCCCCCCTTTCTTACCTTTACCTTTAAACTCACTAATTTTACCTTTATTAACAGGGTCGTTACTTGGACTACCCAACACAGAACCACCTATCGTCTTTTTAGGACGACCCCGCTTTTTAGTTACACTCTTTTCGCTACTATCGCCTTTACCTTTTGGTTTTTTAGTTCTATCTACCTTTGGAGCAGGTTTCTTAGACCTATCTACTCTTGGAGGAGGGCGTCTTCCTTGACTTACGGGGTTTTCTTCCCTACTTCCTTCACTACCGCTTGAACTACCACTATCAATTCTAATTCGTTCAACCGCATTATATATACCTTCCTGAGCGTCTTGTTCTCTCGCTAACCTCGCTAAATGTTGTTGTCGCGCTTGTTGTTCTCTCATTTTTTTTTGAGCGTCTTGTAATTTTGCCTTTTTTGACCCTTCTACGAACTGCTGGTAGTCTTCGTAATCTCCTTCATCGTCACTACTATCTCTATCACCCAACCCTATTTTATCAGCAACAGCATCAACCGCCTTTCCTATAAATGGTGCTGCGATGGCGCCTAAAATAGCAGGAAAAAACCCGCCGGTCTTTTTACCTCCAATATTCATACACGAGCATTTATGAAGACCACACGAAGCGCAACCACAATGCCCTTTTCCAACACTCCGTTTAATATCTTCGCCTATAACAGACGAACGACCTAAAACGCCAATACTTCCCTCCATATTACGATTAGTAATACCTCCGTCGTAATTAGAGATGACATTACGAAAAGGAACAAAACGGCGGTGAGGCAATCGTAACTCTTTATGAACTTCGCTAAATGGAAGAGATGAGTTATATACTTCATTAGAATAAGCATGGTAATCCGCATATCTTTTATTAGAAGCATTTTGATTATTAGCAATCATTCGGTTATAAGGAGTATCATACGGCATTTTATTATAATATATAGTTATATAAAAAAAATTGTATAATTATATATTAATAATAATTAAAATCGTCAATTAATTCATAACATATAACACAACATATAATCCCCTGATAAGTATAAGTAATATCATTATTTATATAAACCCCGCATAATCCACAATACATTATATATTAATTGTATAATATATTGCTAAACCCCTAAATAATCAGTCGGGTTAGGGAAGTTAGGGAAGTTAGGGTATTTTTTTTAATAAACCCCCCCTTAGGGTATTTTTTTTTTATTTTTATCAGGAAGGGGTTATAAGGGATTATAAAAATACGCTAACCTTCCTAACCTCCCTAACTTATCATTTAATATTTTTTACCACCTGCTATATATTTATTACTTATTAAATCACCGCCTTCTCTAATGTAATGACCTTCTCGTGCTTTTAATTCGTGTAAATCTTTACACGGGAAATTTTCTAATAATTCTATATAAGCATCCCCCTGCTCTATAATATAACTGCTATATAAATAACCTTTATTATTTGTTTGATTAATGTAACTCTTATAATCGCTTTTATGTCTTACTAATCGTTGAGATAAATATTTTTCTGTCGTGCTACCTACATAATAGAACTCAGTATGAGGTGAGCGTATAGCATAAATCTTCCCTAACGAGTAATCTGCCTTTTTCTTTTGTTTTATCTTAACTTCTCCCTTTTTATCTTCCATTTATAATTACTATATATATTATTTCTTTAAATTAGTTTATTAATTAATTTAATTAAAAAACTTTTTATAATATATAATATATATAATGTATTCGTCATTAATGATACAACCGCCTATAACGACGAGGAGATGTTCTATATGTTATGATTATTATGAGTGTTTATTAGACAGAATTTATATGAGATTAGGAAAAAGATATCACTTTAATAATATATGCCTATTATGTAATGATATATTAGAAAAGGCGTTTATGGTTAATCGGCGGTTTTAATTAAATCGGCACAACTATCACAATAAAAAACATTATTATAAAAATTATCGTCAGTCAATTCATCTATATCAATTATAAACCCACAATATCCACATTCATCATAATAATCATCGTTATCCATTATTATAATGTAATATATTTTTTTTTCTTTAATCGGTTTTAGCATAAACCCCAACCTGTTCGCTAATATCGTGACCCATCTTATTACTTAATTCTTTCATTTTGTCTAATGGAACAACTCTGCTTACTGCTAAATGCCGGTTTAATGTCGTCCCTAATTTTTTTCCAATATGGTCGCCTAAATTCTTATAAACAACACCTAACCTATTTCGTGATAATTTTTCAGTCGCGTTATTGTTTAAGAACGCCCAAGATTGTCCGCCGTTATATTTATCTACGGCGTTTTTATATGCTACCATAGTATTATACAACTCATCATTTAAAGGAATAACTTTCTGCCCGTATGATTTCGCCGTTTTATAATTGTTTAAAATATATTTTATTTTCTTATTTCGTTTCTCTAACACGATATAATTATATTCGTCGTTTAATTCTTTAAACTTAGAAGGCGTAGAATAAACTATCTTACTATCTGCTAAATCGTTACGAGTAGGCAAATCTTCATACAATAAATACAACACATAATTTCTAAAATTCGTAAGGTCTTTCGTGCTTTTAGTTTCAGTAGGAACTAATGAGCGTAATTTCTGTTTTAACTCATCTCCTTCTTCCTTAGTAATCCAATTCGTTTTCATCTTCTCAGTCTTCTCACCATCACTTAAATCCTTCTTAATATCACCTGTAAGAGTTTCAATTATTTTAGAATACTTTTGTAAAGCGTCATCATAAATCTTCTTCATCTTTTTAGGAACATTAATACATTTTAACAACACGATAATAGATGCTATCTTAGTTTTAATTGTATTAGGTTTTTCATACTTTTCTTTTAATGTTTTAATAACGCCCTCTGCTTTTGTAATAAGGTCGCTAATACTATCACTACCTATTAACTCCATAACTTTATTAACAGCATTAGCATAAGTCTTAATGCTTAGTTTAGATAAATCCGCTTTCTTATCGTTTATGATTTTAGTTATATGTTCTTCCATATTTATATAATATATGTTTATAAAAAAAAATATGCCTAAATATTTATTTTCTAAAAAAAAAATCTGTTATATTTATATAAGTGATGTCTTATAGATTATTAGAATTAACAAAATTAGAAAATGATAAAAAAAAATATAAGGTTGTATTACTTAATGAAGACACCGGCAGAAAAAAAACTATAAAGTTCGGTCAGGCAGGAGCAAGTGATTATACTATACATAAAGATAAAGAACGAAAAAAAAAATATTTAACAAGACATAGAGCAAGAGAGGACTGGACTAAAAATGGTATAGCAACGGCGGGGTGGTGGTCACGATACCTCCTTTGGAACTTACCAACAATAAAATCGTCGTTAGATTATATTATAGGACGATTTTTTAAAGTTGATGATGGAATAGAAGGAAAAGGCAGTTTAACCTATAAACAACAATTTAATAAAAAATTCGGTTTCCCCCTAAACGAACCTCATTCATTAAAAGAGATAAGCGATATTACTGGTTATGCTTTGGAAGGTTTAAAAAAAATTCAAAAAAAAGGTGAGGGCGCTTTTTATAGTAACCCTCAAAGCGTAAGGTCTCATATTAAGAGCGCTACTGAGTGGGGAATTTCTCGCGTGTATTCAGCAGTTATGAAAGGCGACGCTTATGAAATGGACGAACAACATTTATATAATAGTGATTTCTTTTAATAATCACACATAAAACTAATATATTTTCATAAACATATATATAGATATATGAAAATATATGTATAAAACCATAAAAACACGATAAAAAAATATATTTCCTATAAAAAAACATATAAAAATTAATTTTTATGTAAATTTCTTACGAAAATATAACTAAATAATAAAAATATATACATTCATACATATATTTTTATATATCTATATATATGTTTATGAAAATATATTAGTTTTATGTGCGTTTATTCAAACATATCTTTCACTAACTCATAATTAGACATATTTTCTTTCTTCAATTCTTCTAAAATTTCTACATGCTCTTCCTTAGTTGTATTCTTAATAATTATAGACATAAATTTTCTTATCATTTCATTAGACCTTAATGTAAGAGTTTCGTCGCCTTCAACACACTCCTTACAATAATACTTAATTTCTTCTTGGTTTTTTTTTTCTTCATCAACAGGATTTAACAATCCTTCTTTATAAAATACATCTTCTTCCGCCATTTCCTTACCACATACCTCACAGGGTTTTATTTCTTCTATTTCATTATTTACACCTTGTTTTATTTCCGTCTCATCAGTCATCTTTGTTTATATATACTAAATAATATATTTTATTTTTTTATATATATTATTTTAAATTAAATTTTTGTTTTTATTAATTTGTATCATAAGGTTCTACATTTCCTAAATTAAATCGTTTTCGCCTAAACAATAACTTAACTGATGCTCCACAACCCACGCCTAATCGTAACGGTATTACATCTCCTAACTTTGTTTTAAATGCTACGGCGAACCCTACTTGATTTACCGGAGAGTTTCCTAACAAATCAATCATTCTATATTCTCCACTTGGAGCATAAGTTATAG
>Ga0181569_10003622_pt1 | contig 12000 bp, 10 predicted proteins | sample 101ome_19_FD_132452 | JGI IMG/M metagenome (GOLD analysis project Ga0181569, IMG submission 132452) | Coastal salt marsh microbial communities from the Groves Creek Marsh, Skidaway Island, Georgia - 101405AT metaG (megahit assembly) | ecosystem: Environmental > Aquatic > Marine > Intertidal... | reverse complement strand
CATTAATCAATATATCAGGGTGTGGAGAGGCTTTATTAGAATCTCAACGAGCTCTAAAAGAAGCCTTGCTTGCAAAAAAGATTAATTTTGATGAGGTTACAATTTAATAAATTAATTTAAGCATTCTTGAATTCTATTAATTATATTTTGCAAGACATTATTTTTAGTTCTAATCTTTATAGTTTCTAACCTATAAAGGATATTTCTATATTTTCGATTTCCTTTTCCTGCCCATACAATTGAAGAGTTAATAAACTTCCAATCAATTAAACGTTCGTCTATTTGGCAAACAACGACATCATTTGAAAGCTCTTCAATAGTCTCATAGCAAGTTATCTGATCGCTAAACCACTTGAATTGTTTTGGGTAGATATTTTTTTCCCAGTGCTTAAAAAATAGTTTTGATTGGTTATTATTTTTTATTATCATTGCTCCAGTTGCAACTTTAAATCTAGAGTCATTAGAATCTCTCATTAAGATCTCGATATCAGACGCAGGATTGATGTCTGCCAATGTTAGGTCTTTTCTAATAATCGAATCAGCATCAAAATAGATTAATAAGTTTAATGGCTTGTTTAAGATTTCCTTTATAAACATGACTCTGTAATTACTACAAAATGCTCGTCTTTCTGACTCAGATACAAAGTCTTTCGATAGATATGAAAATGAAATATTTTCATATATCAACCTAAGATCATTTTCTAACTTTTCACTTTGATTGATATTTATTAAGCATACATATGCAGTTATTTTATGATTTGATTTACTTAGAGACGTTAATAAGGTTTTTAGAAAGTGGAGATAGTGTTTATCTGCTAATGCGATTAGGCCAGTATTTTTATCATTAGAGAACATTTCTTATTAGCAAGTAATTAATCAATACATGAAAATTAAAACAATATCATTTTACATTAAGTATAATTGTTCGAAACCAATAAACCTTTTCTCTCATGTCGATTAGACTTTATTTAGACTTTATTAAAAAATTACTTAAAATTTTTGGAAAGTCTAATCGTTATTTAATTTTATTATTTATCTCTTTTGTGCTTTTAGCGCTTCTAGATATGTTAGGTATTTCTTTGATTGGACCTTTTGTTGTGGTCTTTTTTGATTTTGAGAAGGTTCAGAATGAATGGGGCCTCTTTATTGGCATGGATCAAAGGACTCTTACCATTTATGCCAGCATCACCATAGTATCAATTTTTTTAATAAGAACCCTTGTAGTTTGGGCTCTAAATAGTTTTATATTAGGGGCCATCTTCCAGAGGCAAACTGAACTCAGGTCAATGTTAGTAGAGGAGTTATTACTTTCAGATTATTCTCTAAGATTGCAAAAGAGCACTGGAAATTATTCAACAGCAATAACTTCTTTTTGTTCAAGGTTTGCTCAATCAGCAATTAATTTTTTTAGAATATTGGCAGAGAGTTTATCTATCATAGTTATTATTGGTTTGTTGATCTTTACTGACATCAAGCTATTTCTAATTGCGCTATTTTTTGCTGGAAGTGTTTTTATTTTGATGTTTTTCTTTTTTTCAAGAAGATTTGTTGAGTATGGTGAAGCAAAGAATGAGGGCCTTTTTAAATTTACTAATGCAGTTCAAGAAGCAGTATATGGAATTAAAGAAATTAAAATACTTGGATTGACTCAATTCTTTAGAAATAGAGTACATGACGGTGCCGCAAGGGTAGCATTTGCTGAAAAGCGTTTGTATCTCTATTCCATAGTTCCCAAATATATCATTGAAACAATGCTTGTGATGATTATATGCATGATGCTTGTTGTTTCATCAGTTTCAAATAATGATCCTCTAGATACTATTGCTGTCTTATCAGTTTTTCTTGTGGCTGCCTTGAGGCTTCTTCCCTCTGTAAGCTTAACTATCTCTGCAATCAATTCTATTAATTTAGACATTGATTCCGTTAATAAACTTTATGATGAAATTTTTAATTCTAGACCAATAGAAAGATCACTTCTAAATCCTAAAAAACTAAAATCTCAAATAGGCGAGTTTGAATTTTTGGAAATCCGAAATCTAGAATTTTCTCATAAACCCAGTGTGAATATATTCAAAGATCTTACACTGAGGATAAATAAAGGAGATTTTATAGGCCTCATTGGAGAATCGGGCCAAGGAAAAACTACTCTAGTAGATCTTTTATTGGGTATTAATGAGCCGGCCAAAGGAAACATTCTTGTAGATGGAAAGGACATTAGTGATGATATAGATTCATGGAGATCAAAAGTTGCATATTTACCACAAGAAACATTCTTAATTGCTGGAACTATCTATGAAAATATTGCTTTGGGCCAAGATTTAAAAGATATAAATTTAGATAAAGTAGAAGAGAGTATTGAAAAAGCAGGTTTGGGTAATTTTATTCATGAATTACCAGATGGGTTAAATACAAAGATTAGTGAGAGAGGTTTAAATTTCTCAGGAGGTCAAAGGCAAAGAATTGCCCTTGCAAGAGCATTCTACAGCGATAGGCAGTTTTTTATATTAGATGAATCAACAAGTGCCCTAGATAAAAAAGCTTCTGAAAAAGTTATTCAGCAGGTATCAAGTTTTTCTAAGATGGGTGGAACCGTAATTATTATTTCTCACAATGAAAAAAGTTTAGGATTATGCTCAAGAAAACTTAGGTTAGTGGATGGTAATATTGAGGAGCTTTCTGCTTAAAGCTGGATTTGGTAATTTAATCTCTCTAATGGAATTTCTCTAGGTGCATAACCGTTTGTTAATGCCTCAGCTTTCAGGTTGTTATATAAATCAATAATATCTAATCTGGGATGATCTAGCGTCTCTCCGCGATACCAAGACGGCTTCCAGGGCTGTGTTTGCATATTTGTAAAGTGCAATTGTTTTATTTCACTAATTTTCTTTTCTTCACCATCCAGGCAGTTCCAGCTCGGATCAATTTCTTTAACAAGATCACTAGTATTAAAAATATCTTTGTGAATGTTATGCGAGTTCTTATTCTTCTTTAATTTTTTGAGTCCCCAAACGTAATCTTTAGCTTTTTTACAATCGATTACCATCACACAAAATTCATAATTCCATCTTATTCCCTTTCTTGCAGCGATTACCTTTCCCTCCATATCTAAAGAAAAAAGCTCGCCTATATCGCAAAGGTTTATCATATCAACATCTGTATAAATGGCCCTTCCTTCATAATTACAATACTCAGGAATAGCCCATCTAAATCCACTAAATGGGGTAAACCACTTTTTTGTATTCCAGCCACCCCAAAAATTAGAAGAATCATGATGAAGTCTCATCCATGTAATGTTTAAGTCATGCTTTGTATTTTTCTTGAGACTGTATTCATAAACCATCTCAATATCCCTATCTTCGGAATTTGGAGAGGTACCAATGAATAGATTTATTTTCATAATGATCCTCAATATTAACAAAAATAATAAATTATTCTAATGATATAATCTGGCCTTAATTTATTTCTTATAAGACATGAAAAGTAATTTTAAAATTGCTGTGGTGGGGCTTGGTTATGTAGGCCTTCCGTTAGCAGTGGAGTTTGGTAAAAAATATTCCGTAATTGGATTTGACAAAAACCCAAATAGAATCAAAGAATTACTAAATGGCTTCGATCAAACAAATGAATTAACAAAAAAAGAACTTGAGAGAGTTAAAGACAATCTTCACTACACGTCTGATGAAAGCAATCTATCAAAATGTAATATATTTATTGTAACTGTTCCAACCCCTGTTGATGCCAACAATAAACCAGACTGCTCTTTTATAGAAAATGCCTCAAGCCTTGTCGGTAATTATCTCAAGCAAGGAGACATAGTAATTTTTGAATCTACTGTTTATCCTGGAGCTACCAGAGAGATCTGCATTCCAATCTTAGAAAGGGTTTCGAATCTTTCATTTAATAAAGACTTCTTCGTTGGATATAGCCCAGAAAGAATTAACCCCGGAGATAAGGCAAGATCTTTAACTGAGATAACCAAAGTAGTATCGGGCTCTAATGAGGAATCTACAACTGTTATAAATAATTTATATGCCTCTATCATAAATGCTGGCACCCATATAGTTTCAAGTATAGAAGTAGCTGAGGCTGCTAAAGTTATCGAAAATACTCAAAGAGATTTAAATATTGCTCTAGTTAATGAGTTATCTTTGATTTTTAATAAGATTGGAATTGATACTAAAGAAGTGATTGATGCAGCTGGGACAAAATGGAATTTCGCAAAATTTTATCCTGGATTTGTTGGCGGCCATTGTATTGGTGTTGATCCTTACTACTTAACATACAAAGCTCAAAGCATTGGATACGATCCCCAAGTTATCCTATCTGGTAGAAATCTTAATGATTCAATGCCCAAGATTATTTCAAAAAAATTACAGGAAGAATTACAGGATAGTAACTCAGCTGAGGTCTTAATTTTAGGTTATACCTTTAAAGAGGATTGTCCTGATATCAGAAATACTAAAATTAAAGATTTAGCCTATGAAATTGTTAAATTCTCAAGAGTAACAATATATGATCCATATGTTGATCATGCAATGGTTTCTATCGATAAAGCTAATATTGAGTTTGTTAACAATCTTAAATCTGAAAAAAAATATGATGTAGCCATTATTGCAGTAGGCCATAAACAATTTATAGATATGGGACCAAATTTAATAAAACAATCTATTAAAAATGATGGAAAGCTATGGGATTTAAAATCAATTTTTAAAATTTCAGATTCTGATTTCAGACTTTAAACTCTCATGAAAGTAGGGATAGTTTTATCTAGCCTTCAGGGTGGAGGCTCCGAAAGGCTTCATATTGAGCTAGCCAAAGAATTTTTAAAGTCAGATCTAGAAGTAGATTTTATTTTGCTCAATTCTGAAAGTGGAAATACAGGCTTACATTCTTTAATGCCCAATAAATGCAAGATTATATCCCTTAATACTAAGAGAATTAGATCTGCAATTTTGCCAATGAAGCACCAATTTAATAAGGGTTGCTATGACATATTAATGGTTTCTCAATGGCCCCTCACAATAATAGCCTCTATAGCATTATTTTTATCCTCATCTCATGCAAAGATTATCTTTACTGAGCACACTAATCTTTCTGCCTCTCGTAAAGAAGAGTTAAAAATACCTTTATTTTTACTGAAGATATCAATATCAATCTTTTATAAGTTAGCTGATCACATCATTACTGTTTCAGAAGGTATCAAGAATGATCTGAATGAATTGGGTGTAAAGAAAAAAGATAATATTTCGGTAATTTATAACCCAGTTTCTATAAAAGACTACACTCCACTAAAGATTGCTAGTGAAGATATTTCAAAGTATTGGGAGGAAGGATTTGCCAACAAGATTTTGGCTGTTGGGTCTTTAAAAAGACAAAAGAATTTTCTTAATCTAGTAGAAGCTTTTTCAAAGCTACCAGATGATAAGAAAAGTAACTCCCAGCTAACAATTCTAGGGGAGGGAAATGAAAGACAGAAAATTCAAGAAATGATCTCTAATCTTAACTTGCAAGACCAAATTATTTTAAGAGGTTTTAAGCTTGATCCCAGACCCTGGTTTGATTCTGCTAATTTATTTGTACTATCCTCAAGCTGGGAAGGTTTTGGAAATGTTTTGGTTGAGGCAATGCAATCTCGACTTCCTATCGTAAGTACTGATTGTCCTAGTGGTCCTCGAGAAATTCTGGCTGATGGGGAATATGGAGCTCTTGTCGAACCTGATAATCCAGAGTTGCTATCTCTGTGCATTTCTGAAGCTTTAGATAAATCATATGACTTAGAAACTATATATAAAAGATCCCAAGAATTTACTATAGAAAAGGCTGGCAATAAATATCTAACTATTTTTCAGGAATTAATATAAAAATGAAAACCCTTTATATCAGTTACGACGGAATTGCAGATCCTCTTGGTCAAAGCCAGATAGTGCCATATTTAAAGGGGATCTCAAAGAAAGCCAACATTCATGTAATTTCTTTTGAAAAGAAACATTCGTCTTCTGAGTATATTGATAATTTGGTAAGAGATTTTGATCAACATAAAATTACATGGGATAGATTAGTTTTTTCTAATAAAAAAGGGTTCTTTTTCAAAGCCTATGACTTTTTCGTGCTTCATAAAGAAGTACTAAAGTATTTAATATCCAGCAATATAGATGTTATTCATTCAAGAGGCTTGCCTCCTGCAATAACTGCCACTTTTATGGGGTTATTTTTTAGAGTAAAACTTCTTTTTGATATGAGGGGGCTCTGGGCTGACGAGAGAATTACTAAAGGCGGCTGGAGTGATAATAACTGGATAGACAAATTCCAATATAAAATTTTCAAACAATTAGAAAGATTTGTCATTAAAAGATCTAGCAGGGTAGTTACTTTGACAGAGAGTGTAATTGATGAATTGGAAAAAATTCAACCTGGCGTATCTGAAAAAATTACCACCATTCCGTGTGCAGCAGACTTTAGACATTTTTCTCCTGAGCATGATCTTAAGCGAGCCGAACTCAAACTTAATGGTTCTGATTTTATTTTAGGGTATCTTGGCTCAGTAGGTCCCCTATACCAATTCGATAAATTTTTAGACCTATTTAAGGTTCTAAAAATAAATAATGAAAACATCAAAGCATTGATCGTTACAAATAACTTAAATGAAGCATCCGATCAAATAAAAAAAAGTAATCTATCTTTAACAGATTCAAATTTAATCTTGACAGGTGCTACCAGAGCAGAAGTCCCTGGTTACATTAATTGCATGGATGTTATGGTGTCATTTTGTACTAATGCTTACTCTGCTAAGGGTGCATCACCAACTAAGATTGGAGAAGCTCTGGCTTGTGGTGTCCCAGTGCTTTCCAATAAAGGTATTGGCGATACAGATACTATTCTAAGTTATATCAATGGAGGAATGATATTGCCACAATTAGAATCGAATGATTTTTCTAAATATACAAAGCAAATCATGGAGCTAAAACTACTAAAATCAAAAGATTTATCTCAGAGAGCTAAAAGAATTTTTGATCTAGAGATAGCGATAAATAAGTACTTGAAGGTATATGAAACTTTCTAATATTCATTCCAGCAAGATCCTAGCAAAAGAGTTATTAATATTTGATTTTGATGGAACAATCATTGACTCGAGTCCTATTCATTCTAGGGCATACAATCTTGCACTTTCAGATTATGGATTTCAGATTAACTACCATGAATTAAAAGGACTAAGTACTCGAGATAGTTTGTTGAAAATTTTTCAAGAAAATAATAAAGAAATGTCAGAGAACTTACTTCTGAAGTTAACTACTTTAAAGCAAGCGTATGCTCAGAATTTTTTTCAGGAAAGCATCACTACAATAAATGGATTTACCGAATGCTTTAAACTCTTATCCAACAAAAAGCTTTGCATAGCTTCTTCAGCATCTAAGAATTCTATAAAAACTGGTCTTAAAATGATTTCATTAGACCGTGCTTTTGATTTAGTTCTATCAAATGAAAGCATTGAAAATGCTAAACCCAATCCAGAAATATTTCTCAAAGCTCTTGATTTTTTTAATGTTTCTTCTGAAGGTGCATTAATTTTTGAAGACTCTATGGCAGGATTTAATGCAGCACATAAAGCAAATATTGACTATATTGATATTAACGAATTTACTTGGACCCAATTAGCTGAAATCTTCAAGAAAACCATTTAATGCAAGTTTCAAACAATAAAAATGTAAGCGCAGTAATTGCTGCGGCAGGCAAGGGCACACGTTCCAAGCTTAATTTTCCAAAATGCCTCTTTAAAATTGAGGATAAAGAAATTCTAGGAAGGATTCTAGATGCTCTTCCAAGCAATCTTCATTCTAAAAATATTATCGTTAGCAATGATGGTTATAAGCCTATTGCTTCTTATATAAGTACTTTACAAAACAAAGACATTAATCTGATTATTCAAGAAAACCAACTCGGAATGGGCAATGCCATTTTGCAACTGAATGATATTAAATCAACGTTAGCTCATCACATATTGCTAATGTGGGGTGACTTACCCTTTATAAGTGACGAATCCATAGAAAACCTCTTAAGTTATCACTTTAATAATAATAATGACTTTTCATTTTTAACTCTGATGTCAAAAAATGTCTACACAGTTGTTGAGAGGGATAATCTCAATAATATTCAACGAGTAACTGAAAGTAAGGAACTTAATGATACTAAAAAAATACCAAGCTCAGGAGAGCGCGACATAGGTGTCTTTATATTCAAACGAGACATTGTTTTAGAGTATTTGCAAAAAGATCTAGATAACAAGTTTGGACCAAAAAGCGGAGAACATGGCTTTTTATATGTAATTGAGCATCTAGTAAAAGATGGATTTAAAGTTAGAGGTTTAGAAACTCATAATGACATTGAAGGGGTATCATTTAATTCCTTAGAGGACATTAAGCAGTTTTTATAATTTTATTATGTGTGGATTTGTTGGATTTATTGATAAAGATTTCATTTCAAACAGAGAAAAAACTCTTAATAAAATATCTGAGCTGATTACACATAGAGGCCCAGATGATTATGGAATTTACAGAAATGATGAATTAGATTTTTGTATGGGTTTTAGGAGATTATCAATCCTTGAACTTTCTGAAGCAGGTCATCAACCCATGCATTCTAAGGATTCCAGATATGTGCTTTGCTTTAATGGCGAAATATATAATCATAAAGCTTTAAAGATAAAGCTAGAAAATCAATTTGGCAGCCTTCCATGGAAAGGTAATTCTGATTCTGAGGTTCTGCTGGCTTGTATTCAGCAGTTTGGGATATACAAAACCCTCGAAGAGCTTGTAGGAATGTTCGCTATATCCTTGTTAGATAAAAAAGAAAATAAACTTTATCTTGCGAGGGATAGATTTGGCGAAAAGCCTCTTTATTATGGGCGTGTAAATAAAAGTTTCTTGTTTGCATCTGAGCTTATTTCAATCAGAAATTATGATAATTTTAATAATCAATTCTCTGAAGAAGCAATCAATTATTTTTTAAATTACAGTTATGTCCCATCTCCATTAAGTATTTATAAAGATATTTATAAAGTCGATGCCGGTGAAGTTATTGCTATAAATGTAAACAATGGCTCAATCATTTCAAAAGACAAATTTTGGGATGCAAATAAAATAATTCAGAAAGCAAAAAATAACCCAGTTACAGATTATAAAGATGCAATAGATATGATTGAAAAATCATTAAGAGAGTCTCTTAAATTACAAATGAAAGCGGATGTTCCATTGGGAGCATTTCTTAGCGGAGGTATCGATTCATCTTTGATTACTGCTCTTATGCAAGATATGAGCGCTAATCCTATTAGAACATTTACTGTGGGGTTTGATGATAGTGATTATGATGAATCTCCCTTCGCTGCAGAAGTAGCTAAACATCTTGGAACAGATCATACAAAAATAAATGTTTCTGAAAAAGAAGCGCTTGAGGTAATTCCAAGGCTAGCAAATTATTACTCTGAACCGTTTGCAGATTCCTCGCAAATACCTACATTCTTAGTATCCAAAGTAGCAAAATCAAAAGTTACAGTTGCTCTCTCTGGAGATGGAGGGGACGAGCTTTTTGGTGGATATAACAGGTATCTTTGGGGAGATAGGATTTGGAATAAAATTGCTTTTATGCCATTTTCACTCAGAAAGTCATTAGGAAAACTCATTTTAGCAACCCCGAATCAAATATTTGCTAGAACAGAAAACTTAATAAATTTTAGAAATCCAAGTAAAGGAGTATCTTTTTTGAGTGACAAAGCTAGAAAGCTTGCAAAAAAATTAATTTTTATTGAGTCTGATCTCAGTTTATATCAAAGCTTATCTGCTGAATGGAATTCATTGGAAAAATTAACAACCAATAATGCAGAAAATAGTCAATTTCCTTTCCAGAATCACGAAAGATTAGATTTCTTATCATATAAAGAAAATATGATGTTATGGGATATAACTTCATACTTAAAGGATGATATTTTAGTAAAAGTAGACAGGGCTGCGATGGCAAATAGCCTCGAAACTAGGGCTCCATTTTTAGATCATAGATTGGCAGAATGTGCTTTTAGGTTGCCAGAAGAATTTCTAATTAGGGACGGTCTTGGCAAAATTCCTTTAAGAGAGATTTTATATAAATATGTGCCCAAACCTATAATTGACCGTCCTAAATCAGGGTTTGGAATTCCAGTTGGTAGATGGATTAAGACAGAATTGCGGGATTGGGCTGAGTCACTGCTTTCTGTTGAAAATATTGAAGGCCAAGGTCTTCTTAATTCAATTGAAGTATCTATGCTTTGGAATGACCATAAGCAAGGCATTGAAGATAATACGGTTAAACTTTGGAACATCTTAATGCTCAGTCAATGGGTTAATGAAAATCATTAATCAAATAAATAATTACCTGTATAATATTTAGCCATAAGGATAATCATGAATTCCATAAATTTTTTTGATGAAGAAGGGGATGTGAACCCCATTGCTGTAGTCCGTCATATTTGGACAAAAAAAATACTCTTACTAATTCTTGCTTTCTTGTATCTTTTTTTTGGTTATTTTGTTTCTAACTTCATGTTAGAAAAAAAATATACCGCTGAATCAATCTTAACTCCTGTAGAAGCGAAACAAGGATCATCAGGTGGTCTTGCAGGATCTCAAATTGGAAATATGATTGGGCTCAGTCTTGGCGGCGTTGTTGGGGTAAATAATGCCCAAATTGCAATGGAAACATTAAGAGCAAAAGACTTCTTTAAACGTATTCTGGACAAGCATGCTGAGATTCTTCCAGAATTAGTTGCTATTTCTTCTTATGATGGCTCAAAGGAGATTTTCAATGAAGATCTCTATGATAATGAGAGCAAAACCTGGATCTATAAGCCTTCTTTCCAAAGAGCTTGGTCAATCTATAACAAGGCCATCGAAATGGAATATAGTTGGGATAGAGGGGGTTTTTTAACGGTTCGTTTCAATCACTTTTCACCTAAATTTGCTGCCAAAATCCTTGGTATCATGATTGAAGAAGTGAATCTTGTTAAAAGAGATAGAGATGTCGAGCTAGCAAATAGGTCTCTTGACTACTTGCTAAGAAGTTCTGGGACAATTACTAACTCAGAATTAAAAAGAGCCACAAGTGAGTTAATGCAAAATCAACTTAAAATCAAAATGTTTGCAGATATTAGCCCCTACTATTTAGTTGAACCGCTTGATTCAATTTATGTACCTGAGTCATCATCCTCTCCTAATGTTCCTGTGCTTTCTTTTGCAATCGCGCTAGTGCTTTGGATTTTTTCTATATGCATAATTGTTGGCAGGGATTTAGTTAGAGAATTTGCTAAAAGAGCATCCTAGAATAGTGACGCTATCCTTTAATCTTAGTTGAAATTGAAAGAGTGACAGCATACTGGCTAACCTTCTCAATGCTAAGTTTCCTAGCATTTACATCAAAAGTAAGAAAAATAAGGATAGAAGGATTCTTAAGGGAGAATTTTAATCTTTCAACTCTTTTTTTATTTATATTTTTTATCATTTTTATTGGATTTAGATATAACGTTGGCGGAGATTGGATCAACTATCTGAACCTATATTTTGAGGCAAAAGACGAAACAATTTCATTCTCTCTTATAGGTGACCCAGCTTATGCCTTTATTAATTGGGCAAGTTATAAAATGGGTATAGGATTCCATGGAGCCAACGTACTGTGCGCCATTATTTTTATGTATGGGCTTTTAAAGTTTTGTAGATACCTTCCAAGACCATATATAGCACTTTTAGTGGCATTTCCTTACCTCATTAACATAGTTGGAATGGGGTATCAAAGACAAAGTGTTGCAATAGGACTATCCATGCTAGCTTTAATAAAATTATTTAAACAGGAGAATCTTAAATTTTTTTTGCTAGTAATACTCGCAGCAACTTTTCATAAGTCGGCTATTCTATTTTTCCCCTTATTAATTTTTACTACCTCAAAGAACAGGATTCTAATAACATTTGCTGCGGTCTTCTGCTT